>Ga0066672_10000004_pt1 | contig 45197 bp, 42 predicted proteins | sample GraSoiAngelo_121_FD_62292 | JGI IMG/M metagenome (GOLD analysis project Ga0066672, IMG submission 62292) | Grasslands soil microbial communities from the Angelo Coastal Reserve, California, USA - 14_0919_12_20cm | ecosystem: Environmental > Terrestrial > Soil > Grasslands | place: USA...
ATCATCTTGCACTTGACAAATTAAATCCTAATTTTATTTCTGGATTTATCGATGGCGAAGGTTGTTTCAGTCTTTATATTTCTAAAAATGATAAATTAAAAATAGGGTGGAGGGTAAAATTATCTTTTATAATAGAATTACATGGAAAAGATCTTCCCTTATTAAACCAAATACACAACTTTTTTGGCGTAGGTGTTATTTGTCTATCTAAAAGGGGAAACGCTAGCTTCCAAGTATCATCTATTAATGATTTAATTAACGTAATTATTCCCCATTTTGATAAATATCCTTTAATCACTCAGAAACAAGCCGATTTTCTATTATTTAAATCGGCTTTGATATTAATTAATAAGGGTGAACACCTTACAAATGAAGGCTTAAATAAAATAATAAGTATAAAAGCCTCAATTAATTTAGGTTTTTCTGAAATGCTAATAACAGCTTTCCCAAACATTCTTTCAATTCCTAGGCCCTTAGTAAAATTACCTGAAAATCTTAATCCTAATTGGCTTGCAGGTTTTGCCAGCGCTGAGGGTTGTTTTTATGTTTCGATTAGTAAATCTAAAACTAAAGTAGGTTATGCTGTATATCTTTGATTTATATTAACTCAGCATTTACGAGATAAAGCTTTATTTGAAGTTATTCAAAAATATTTGGATTGTGGTAATATTACAATAGATAATAAAAATTCAGCAGTTAGATACAAAGTAAGTAAATTTACTGATAACTTAAACGTTATTATTCCCGAAGGCGAGCTTTTTTTTGAAAAATCTCCTATCTATGGAGCTAAAGCAAAAGATTTTTCAGATTTTTGCAAAATTGCTTATTTAATAAAGGATAAAGCCCACCTTACTTGTGAAGGTTTAGAAAAAATAAAAAATATTAAAGCTAGTATGAACACGGGTAGAGATATAAACTAGGGTTGTAGTATAAAAGTAATTTTTATTTACTTTAAACTTTTTGATTTACTACCTTTTTACGCTATATTACGTTCAATTCCTTCTAAAGTTTTTGGAGTAGTTTGCATGTTTGGCGCTATTCTTTTCTTATTAGCTTTACCTTACTTAGACAAATCTAATTTACGCGGTATGCAATTTAAACCTCTAATGAAGATCAGCTTCTGGGTGTTTGTAGCCAATTTCTTAGTATTAATGAAAATTGGAGGTTTACATCCTGAAGAACCTTTAATTACTGTAGGTCAAATTTCAACTTTCCTTTATTTTGCTTGATTCTTAATAGCTGTTCCTAGTATAGTGTATACAGAAAATACACTTTTCAGATTGAACGAGTCTAAAGTAGGGAAATAAATTAGTGAGTTTTTAAAAGGTAAATCTGACCTTCTTGCCAAAGATTAGTCCATTTATTTTTCCATGTTTGTAATTATATTAATGAAAATGTTACTTTTACATTATCATTCCTATATAAAATGCTGGTTGTTGTTCCTTTTGGTTTTCTCTTGCATAAAAGGGTTTACTTAATAGTAAACCTAACTCATATTATCATTAGCGAAATTAGGATTCGGGTTTATCCAGAAAACCGAGGAGCGTTGTTAAAGTCTTCTTGTACAAGTAAGTGGGCAAATAGGGCATTTATTAATTAAACTATTAACTTTATACGGATATAAATTCTTGGTTCAACTCCGGAATAAAGTCATGCTTTTTATTAGTAGCACTTTTTTATTTTTCAATACGGCTACTTTAAAGCGATAAAGATCAATTTTATTTAATAGGGTAGTTGTCCTTATATTGTTATATTTTGCAATCATATGTTGTGATAATTTCTATACTACACCAATAGATACATTAATAGGTATGTATGGTGGTTTATTTCAAAACACATAGTTTTGGGCAGTGTGATATTGTAGCTATGTTGTTTACAAGAACCAATGGGATTTAGGGGAAAGAAAACTCTTCTTTAATTATACAGATAGTTATTTAAGAGTATATTCAATTTTAAATTCTAATCAAGATAATAATAAATTACTAGAAAAAGCAAAAAACAATTAGAAACGGTAGTTAAGAATTTTTATGTGGGTTCTTAGCAGGGTTCAAGTTAAGAATTTAGACAATTAGCTAATGGTATATTCTAAGTTGAGGGATGTATATCAGGTACAATTAAAATAGTAGATGAAAAATTATACTTTTCTCCTGTCTTTTCAATAGGGCAGAATTATTCACCCAATTGGGAGGCATTAACCTTTATGGGTTGAACTTGCCTTCTTTTCTATTTATACTTGGATTATTCTAGGTGATGGTTGTGTGTTTATTATGAGTCTGGAGCTTTAAATTTTATCCCTATACTTGATATTACCAAAAAAATATCTGAAGGTAGTAACCACTTATTTAAAATGATTTCTGCCTATATAAAAAATCAGCATATATCTAGTTTTATGGGAAGTAAAAGGGAAGGTATGAGCTCGTTTAGAGTTGAAGGTATAAATGTTTTTAAAAACTTATTACCTTTATTTGTTAAGTATTCTCATTTCTGGTATTTTAAAACTGATTAATTGACTCTTTTAGTTGAGTTTTTGTTTTTAATTATATTCGGCTCTTTTTGGTGGATCAAAATATAGAATAGGTTTTATAGCTATCCTTAATATTAAATTTAAATATGATAATAAAATACATAAGGATTTGAATAACTACATCAAACTAGCAAATGCCTATTTTGATAGTGTAGATGCAAGTCTCTCATCTGGACATTAATTTATACAAACTGCCGTGGGTATAGGAGAACTAGCTGGAGTTTATATAGCTTGACGTGTAACTTTCCCAAATTCTCTAATATTTAACAATTGACCTAAACTTAAGTATTTTACTTACTCTCGATATAACTCCGTTAATGATGCATTAGTTGCAACTTTATACTACAGAGATTTATATTTACAAAATCACTTGGAGTAAATTAAGAATAAATAATAACACTGCGATAAATCTGTTTATCCCTATCATTATTGTGAAAGGTGTTCTAACCATGTTTTCTGCTATACTTGCACTGTTAACTTTACCTTATCTTGATTTATCAAATTTACGTGGTAATCCATTTAAACCTTTAATGAAAGTAAGTTTCTTAATATTTGTAGCCAATTTCTTTATATTAATGAAGTTAGGTAGCTTACATGTTGAAGAGCCTTATGGGGCAAATTTCTACCGGTATTTATTTTAGCTGAACCTATAAAGACTCTTGCATTTAAAAATAATCCATATAAAGGCTAGGTAAGTAGATTTAGGTTGTTCCTGGCCCTTGTCCTCTGTATATACAAGAGCAAGCATTGCTCCGCTCCCAATGGCACCCCCCCAGAAATATACGATACAAATTGGCTGATTAGTTTGATGGGAGGCCTAATGTTGTATCTGTCGCCCATCTATATATCAATAATCTAAATTTTTATTCAAAATCCTGGGGGCGGACCCGAAGGGCAATATAAGCGATTAAAAACTCATAGCCCAGAAACTTTGCTAAAATAGAAGTTCTGTATCATGATACAAATGAAATGACTACTTATAATTCAATAAGTGCAGCTGCAATATCCTTAAAGATACGTTAATAAAGTGGCTTAGTTATTTTTTTGAACAATAGAAAACCTTTCAAAGGAAGATTTGTTTTCAAAAAGTCTAGCATAACTCGTTAATCTCTGTTTCCTTCCCTTGCCTTGCCATGTTTTTTTTTATAATAATTAGGCTATATATTAAGTAAAATAAATAAACAAAATGAGTATATCGTTATTACTTTTTTTAATAGGTACTCTAGGTTTTGTTTTAAATAGAAAAAACATAATCTTAATGCTTATCTCAATAGAAATAATGTTATTAGCTATTACATTTTTAATATTGGTAAGTTCACTTAGCTTTGATGATATATTAGGCCAAACATATGCTATATATATAATAGCAATAGCTGGTGCAGAATCAGCAATTGGTTTAGGTATTTTAGTAGCTTTCTATAGATTAAGAGGGAGCATAGGAATAGAATATTAATAATGTATTTAGCTATAATTACTCTACCGTTACTAGGATCAATAGCTTCCGGTCTTTTTGGTAGAAAGATTGGAGTCACTGGAGCACAATTAATTACTTCTAGTTTAGTAATTCTTACAACACTGTTAGCAATAGCTGCTTATTTTGAAGCAGGTTTTAATAGCATACCTGTGTCAATCCAATTATTTACTTGGATTGATTCAGAATCATTAAACGTATTTTGAGGTTTTCATTTTGACTCCTTAACAGTATCAATGCTTCTGCCCATATTAATTGTATCTTGTTTAGTCCATATTTATTCTATAGGTTATATGTCCTATGATCCTCTAAGCGTACTAGGAAAATGCTATTGGGGACAAAAATTATCAAATTCCGGGAAAACCCTAAAGCTTATGGTACCAAGCTATATTTGAAAAAATATAAGTGGATGAACTAATCACTCATGTACGGTAACAAGTCATAAGATAAGTGAAAACAAAATGGGTGATCGCGGATCTAAATCAGATTTCCTAATCAAATCTGTAAAAGAGCAACGAGTAAAAGGTAATTGGTGTGGAATAAATAATTCATATTTAAGATGTACTCTAATGGGTTTCGAAAGAAATTATCAAGTCAAAAACCTTTCTAACCAAATAAATAAAAGACAATATTCTACTTTTTATTTATCTCCTGGCTTTTGATCTGGTCTAATAGATGCAGAAGGTTCATTTAGTATTATAATAGATAAAAAAATAAATAGTAAAGTAGGTTGAAGAGTTCAATCAAAATTTCAAATAGGTTTACACATACGGGATTTAAATTTATTAATAAAACTACAACAATATAGGAACAATACATGAATATCCTAAACAAGATAGAGTTATTTACTCTATTGACTCAAATAAAGATTTAATAAAATTACTTATTCATTTTGAGAAATATCCATTATTAAGTCAAAAAGCAGCAGATTTATATTTATTTAAACAAGTAGTAGAATTAATGAGTAAAAAAGCTCATTTAACAGAAGAAGGATTAAAAGAAATAGTAAATATAAAAGCATCAATGAATTTAGGCTTATCAGATATGTTAAAAACTGAATTTAAAGAATTTATTCCTGTAGAAAGACCAGTTATAAATACAGAAAATATACCAAATCCAGCTTGAATATCAGGTTTTGTAAGCGGAGAAGGAAATTTTGATGTAATCATAGTAAATTCAACAAATAAATTAGGAAAACGAGTTCAATTAAGATTTAGAATAGTTCAACATGAAAGAGATTTAAAATTAATGGAAAGTATTTAGGTACAGGAAAAATATATAAATATCCAGGAAAATTAGCAGTAAATATAACAATAGTAAAATTTACAGATATTACTGAAATAATAATTCCATTTTTTAATAAATATCCTATAGATGGTGTAAAATTAAATGATTATCAAGATTGATGTAAAATCTATAAATTAATGAGTGAAGGATTACATTTAACATTAGAAGGTATAAATATAATACAAAAAATAAAATCAGGAATGAATAAAGGTAGAAAATATTAGTTAAGATTTAGTTGCATGATAAATTTGATGGCATTGCATAATCAAAGATTCTTTAGCTATTTAAGTTTATTTACTTGGTTTATGATTATTTTAGTCACATCAGAGAATTTACTATTAATGTTTGTAGGTCAATCATTCTCGGCCGTTTATGTATGTAAATATATAAATTATTATACCACTATATGCTGGGAAATCTATACAATTACATAGACAATCCGCAGGAAATCATATTAATAATTAATGAGTTCCTCAGAGACTAATCGTGGTACACCCCCAGTTGCATTGTAAAAAAGCCCCTGGATTTTTGGAAGGGGAAAAAGGGTGAAGTTATAGTCCAGGGTTTAAGTTAGAAAAGTTATTATCGCGAAGTTATGAATTATATTTATTCAGTATTTATACCTGTTATTCAGACTATCTTACTTCTCTATACGTATTTAAACGGTTTTACTGTAAAACTTCTAAAGAGGAAAAATACTCTAATAAATATAAAAAAGAGTATGAATTAACAAATGAGCAAAAAGAAACTCTTATAGGTTTAATTTTAGCAGATGCTTTTTTAGAAAGGGTAAAACCTAATCATAATACAAGGCTTAGAATAGACCACCATTATGTTACAGGGTTTGCGGATGCTGAATCAAGTTTTATGGTTTATATTTCAAAGAATAAGAAACAACCAAAATTGGATTTGCTGTTCAACTAAGATTAAGAATAACTCAACATTCTCGTGATACATTACTCTTTGAAAGTTTAAAAAAAAATTGGATGCGGTAACTTTAGGGTAGAATCTAAAAATCCTGTTGTTAGATTTGATGTAACTACATTCACAGAAATATCTAATATTATAATTCCATTTTTTTTATAAATATCCTTTACACGGTAATAAAAGATTGGACTTTGCTGATTTCTGTAAAGTAGCTGAGTTAATGAAAAACAAAGCCCATCTTACTCAGGAAGGGTTAGAAGAAATTCGTCAAATCAAAGCTGGGATGAACACTCGTAGAGAGTTTATCCGGCACAAGAGGCATATGTATTAAGTTTATATGCTTTATTCAGCCCTTTAATAGCTATGGAACCTGTTATTAGTGTAAGAAAACCTGACCGAAGAACAGGTAAAGTCTATAAGTCTATGTATTTTAGAACATTAAAATTTTTCTTGTTTAAATAAATACCATGATTTATTTTATAAAAATAAAACAAAAGTTGTACCTTTAAATATTCATGAGTTACTAACACCTAGGGGGTTAGCTCATTGAATGGTCTTTTTATATCAGATAAGGCTGTTATTGTTTTATGTACAGAAAGTTTCACTAAAAAGGAGCTAGAAGTTTTAATAGCTGCTTTAGATGAAAAGTTTGGAATACAAGCTACTTTAAATAAACGTATTTTAAACACTGGTGTAGTAGGTTGAAGAATTAGAGTAAGTAAAAAAAGTATGGATAAATTAATAACATTGGTGAGCCCTTTTTTAGACCAGAGTTGTTATATAAATTAGGTATAGATCAGTAGAATAAACCCAGTATATGCAAATATACACAACTTCATTATATTACCGGTAATTTACTGATAACAAACTCGTGAGAGGGTGTTGGAATTTGTTCTTATCTTTTAGTTAATTTCTGATACACTAGAATAGCAGCTAACCAGAGTTCAATTTCTGCATTATTAACTAATAGAGTAGGTGATTGTTTTTTAACTATTGGGATGTTTGGAATTTTATGATCTTTTGGTAAAAATACAAAAATGTTTAAAGTTTTTCTGGCCTTTTTTGTTGGAAGGCCGCTAGATTGAGTGAAAAAGAAAAACACTATAATTCTGCCTTATAGACAGGTGAGATGGAATTCTAATTCAGGCGAGCGCATTCATGATTTGGCTCCCTACTTAGCCGGTTTAATCTCCCTTTTAAATACTTATTTTAAAGTGAAAACATTGGGTTTAATTTCTAATTATTTATTTAGGTTTTATTTTAGTTTACTAAGTCTGTTTATAATGATTAAGTTTGATTTAATACAAATTTCTACAATTTATTCGTTTTTATGCTATTTTAATTACTGTAGCGTTTCCCCATTTCTCTTAAATATGGTCCCTGTATTGCGTAATAAATCCCGTAAAAAAAATGCTTCTTGTACAGATCTAGTAGTTTGAGGGAGTAACTTAGCATCTACTGTTGGGATTGGTAAATTTACTAAACAAACTAGGGAAATGATTAAATTACCTCCTTATCAAAAGAGTGTAATAATAGGATTAATTTTATCGGACGGATTCTTATCTTTATCAAGTAAAGGTAGTAAGAATGCGCGTTTAGAGTTTGAACAGTCCAAAGAGTATGTTTTTTTTGTCTTTTTTATATTATCCCATTACTGTAATAGTTTACCAGTTTTAAAAAAAGGAATTAGAAAGGAAAATGTAAATTATTCTCTTAAAATTGTTACTCGGTCTATCCTTTGTTTTACAGAATTATATTCTCTATTTTATTTAAATAAAGTTAAAATAATTCCAGATAATATTTACGATCTATTAACTCCAGTTGCATTAGCTCATTTTATTATGGGCGACGGGCAGGTTGCATCCAATGGTTTAAGAATATGTACTGATGCATACAGTAGTTCAGATATAGTAAAATTAATAAATGTATTAATGATTAAATATAGACTTGTTTGTACTATCCATGTGTTAGATGATAGACAAAGAATATACATTTCTGCAAAATCTATTAATTTACTTGCTCCAATAATAAAACCTTACATGATTAAGAGTATGTATTATAAAATAAAATCTTAGAAATGCAATTTGGATCATACTTAGGAGGGCTAATAGAAGGTGGTGGTCATATAGCTGTGCACGATAAAAATTCTAAATCTAAAAAATTTCGACCTAAAATAATTATTGTGTTTAATTTAGCCGATAAACCTTTAGCTGAAAAATTATCTGCTGTATTGAAAGTAGGTAAAGTAATTAGTAAACCAAGTGCAGGACATGTTATTTTACAAATTTTAGCTAAAGAAGAAGTTTTAAAGGTAATTAATTTAATTAATGGTTATATGCGAACACCCAAAATAGAAGCTTTACATAGAGCTATAAATTGAATAAATGAAAACGATAATAGTTCTATAGTTTGTTTAGGTTTAGATAAATCTCCTATTGATAGTAATAGTTGATTGGCAGGTTTTACAGACGGGGATGGCAATTTCTCTATAACTGTGTATGACCGTAAGAAAAATGGAAAGGTTTTAAGAACAAGTGTTCAAACTTTTTTCCGTATAGAATTAAAACAGAACTATTCAAGAGAAGTTACCCAAGATCAAGGTGGTGCTAGTTATTTTAACATTTTAACAAATATTGCTGCGTTTTTTACTGTAAATCTGTATACTAGAACTAGACTGGCGGGAGATAAAGTGTATTATGCTTTTATGGTAATAGCTCATAACTCTAGAAGTCATGATATAGTCCGTAATTATTTTGATCGTTTCCCTTTATATTCTTCTAAGTATTTAGCTTATAAAGATTGATGCTATGTCCAAGATTTACATAGAGGAAGATCTTTAAGTAAAGATGATCTGGATAAGATTAAAGCAATCAAAGCTCAATTTAACAGTAAGCGTAAGGTGTTTGATTTTTCACATTTAGATTCTTTAACATTTTAAATATATTGCCGTGGGTGATAGTAATATCGCTCTTATTATATAACTATATGCTGGAAACCCTAAAGTCTTTTTGTAGGATATTGTGTAAACTCAACCCAAAAGGCGTTGAAGCGTAGACAAACCTTAAACATCAAAAAGAATAGAGCTATTAATAGTGACTTTGCTCTCTCCATCAACTAAAGTTGATGGATCTTCAGAATCAGACTCAGATTCAGATTAAGATTAAGGCAGGCCCTACGGGCCCTACGGGCCCTTCGGGCCCTACGGGCCCTACGGGCCCTACGGGAGGGAGTTAATATAGGCGAAAATGGACAATCCGCAGGAAACGAAATAAAATCTAGTTATTTTGCTAGGATCCTCAGAGACTATACGTTATACCCCTTATTCAGTGCCGGATGAAGATATAGTCCAATTTAGAATTGAAAAATTATAAGAAAATTGAATATAGATTATGCTACTGTATTTTCATTAGCTCCCTTTATAAGTGAAAATATTATAACTATAATAGGTATTTGTTTATTAATTGGTGCTATGGCTAAAAGTAGCCAATTTGGTCTTCACGTTTGGTTGCCTCTTGCAATGGAAGGTTAAATTCATGTTATTATCTTTACTTTGGAGCTGTGTTATTTTTTTATTTTCCAGTTCTTACTAACTATACCTAATGTAACTTCTTTTCAAGGGCTTATTCTAAAACGAGCTTTTTCTCAGGAGACCGTAGCTCCGGACAACAAGCCTAAAGGTAAGCCTACAAAACTTCAGATTTGAGTTTATGATATTAATTCATTAAAAGGGGCTCCGTTTAAAAATAAATCAATATGTGGTACAACTTTAGGAATAAATCGCCATTCTGTAGCAAATTATTTAGATACGGAGAAAGTATTTAATAATAAATGGATTTTTAGTTCTTCTATTCTAAGTAAAGAGGAATTATCTAAATGGGTCATTTCTACTACAGTTAAGGATGCTTTAGTAGGCGACAAAAATACATCTTTGCCTGCTTTCGCAGATAATTCTAAATTGTCATTGCTTGCTAAAGCCGACTCTTCCTTTGCTTGGTTTGTGACGGGGTTTTCAGACGGGGAATCTTAATTTAATGTTAACATTTACAAGTGTGATTTTTACAAAACAGGATGACATGTCATTCCATCTTTTCAAATAGAATTACACGAAAAAGATATAGAATTATTGAACAAGAATTGGTGTAGGTATAATAAAAATAAACAATTCAAGAAAATCTGTAAGTTACCGTGTACAATCTTTAAAAGATTTAAATAATGTAATTATCCCTCATTTTGAAAAATATCCTTTAATTTCACAAAAATAAGCAGACTTTCTTTTCTTTAAATCGGTCATTGAATTAATGAATAATAAAGATCATCTTGTAACTGAAGGATTCAATAAAATTCTGGCTATTAAAGCTTCTATGAATTTAGGTCTATCTAAACTATTAATGGAATCTTTCCCTGATATCAAACCAATTTCAAGACCAGTTTTAGAAGTAGCAGAAAACATTAATCCCTTCTGAATTGCTGGATTTACAAATGCTGAGGGTTGTTTTTTCGTGAAAATTAGTAAGGATAAAACAAACATAGGATATACTGTTTCATTAAGATTTATAATAACCCAACATTCTCGTGATGCTAAATTAATGAATAGATTAGTTACGTACTTTGGATGCGGATCTTATAAAGTAAGATCAACAGGTACTGCGGGAGATTTTGTTGTTAATAAATTTACGGATATAAATGAAAAGATAATACCGGTATTTAAAAAATTTCCAATTCAAGGTGCTAAATTATTGGATTACGTAGATTTTTGTAAAATAGTTGAACTAATGAAAAATAAGGTTCACTTGACTAAAGAAGGATTAGATAAAAGGGGTTTCTAAAATCAAAGCCGGAATGAACACTGGAAGAAAGCATAGCTAATAGTAATTTGGAATTATAGGGCATGTAGCTGTATGGAGTTATGACGAGGGAGGGTTAATATTTGCTACATGGCACCTGCAACTGGTTTCACATCATATATAAATGTGATGTTATATTAGATAATTTAAATAAGAAAGATTTACCTAAGGATGTTGGGAGATGGTCATATCTCTAGAGGTGATATTTCAAAATATCCAAATATAAATGCTAGATTGCAGTTTACATTTTCAGTTCAAAATTTACCTTATCTTAGATATTTAAAATTTGTAGTGTATGCATCTATTTGTACTTTAACAGAACCAACTCCTTGGCCAAATCCTGAATTAACAGGAAAAAAGGTCACACAATATTCATTTTCTTCTAAACAATTACCTATGTTTACTGAATTGCATAAAGTTTGATACAAGATATTTGATGGAAAATTTGTTAAAGTTTTACCATCAAATATTGAAGAGCTATTAAAACCCATTGGTCTTGAATAATGGGAGACGGATATTGGGATAATGGAAGTTTAAAGCTTTGTACAGACAATTTCACTAAAGAAGAAGTTTTAATATTAGTTAATATTTTGAATAAAAAATTTGATTTGAAAGCTAGCATAAACAAACGCACTAGCGACAACGGAAATGTTTGCTGGAGAATTCGTATTAGTAATTCAAGTATTAATAATTTAAGATCATTGGTAAGTCCTTTCTTTATTCCAGAAATGTTATACAAATTAGGAATAAATAAAAACGAGATAGGCAAAGATGCTAAATAGGGCTTTCATTAAACTTTACTATATGCGGGAACATCCTTGTAAAAGTTTTGGTCCACTCAAGAGAGATTTCTTGCTAGGAAAAATCCAAAATGAGGGACAATCTGCCGGAAATTACTTAAAAAGTTCCTCAGAGACTATACGTGAAGCATTTATATTAGACAATATATTTAAATACTGATTTATTGGATTTATTGAAGGAAAAGGAGAAAGAAAAAAAATCCCTTTTTGTTTCTCTTTGGGCTGTATTAGATCTGGAGGTCAATATGAATTATTAGAATTTAAAATTACACAATCTAGTGCTGATGCTAAAATTTTGTTTTTTATAAAGAAAAAACTAGGATTCGGTACAGTAAGAGTTCAAGATAAAAAAAATAAAACACATTGCTTTAAAGTAAATAACAAAAATGGTTTAGAAAAAATAATTTCATTACTTAATGGCAACCTTTGTCTAGAAAGTAGAAAAGAGGAATTTAAGTTATGATTATCTGCGTATAATAAAATATACAAACAAGAGATATTATATATTGAAAACTCTAGTAAACCAAGTTTGACAACTTCTTGATTAAGTGGGTTTACCGATGCTATAGGTTGTTTTACCTGTTCAATAGTAGATTCCAAACACGGGAATCTAGTTAAATTGAAATATATTTTGTCTCAAAGAGGGAGTTTTGAAACAATGAATCATTTAGCTAAAATATTAGGAGGTAAAACACATTTAATTGAGAGTAATGAGTATCGAACTGCTGTAAATACAACTAAATTATCAAAAGTAATTCGTTATTTTAAGATATATCCTTTAAAAACTAATAAATCCATAATATATAATAATTGATATAAAATATATAAATTAGTATTTAAAAAAAAGCATTTAACTGATAAAGAGTTAAATACTATAAAAAGACATATAAATAATCTGACTAGATTATACAAACAAATATAAATGAAGATATAGTCCGAACAGCTATTAAGTAGCTGAGTATTTTTAATCAATATATATTAAAAATCAACTTTTGTGTTTGCCTACAAAAACCTGTTTCTCCCTTTCTACAATCTCACACTAGAGTGAGATATAGTTCATTTACATTTAAAACAAAAGGAATAGTTAGAAAATATTGTACTGGAACTAATGTTATCTTAAATCCTTGGTTTGTCACTGGATTCTCAGATGGCGATGGTTCTTTTTACATTCCTTTGCGATTCTTGTCGTTTTGGGTATAGTATTTCTTTGGAATATAAAGTAGTTGCAGGGGTTAATCCTTTAAATCTAAAATTATTAGAGCTAGTTCAATCTTTTTTCGGAGGGATCGGTATAATTTCTAGAGATAATAAAACTTACCATTATGTGACAAGGAATAAAAATCACTTAAGGAAGGTTTGACATCATTTTGATAATTACCCTCTACAAACTACAAAGCATCTACATTATATCTTATGGTCTAAAGTTTTGGATATGATTGAAAGAAAAGAGCATTCAACTCTTACAGGTTTTATGGAAATTTTAGCCATAAAAGCTGTATTCCCAACTGGATTGAAGGACAGTGTTAAAGCAGCTTTTTCTGATGTATGTTCTATTATCAAACCTGAATTTATACCTAATTCTTACAAATTAAATGGGCATTGAATTGCGGGGTTTACTCAAGCTGACGATCATTTGGATTAAACTATTATAAAGCTCAAGGTATGCACCTGGGGTATACATGTAAACCACAGTTTCGTATTACTCAATATGAGCGTGATTTAATAGTTTTAAAAAGAATTATAGAATATTTGGGTTGTGGTAATTTGATTCATATTAGTAAAACAAAGCAAGAATGAGGGATATATGTCTCTAATAGATCACATTTAGTTGATATTATAATGCCTTTTTTCCAACAACATCCGATCTACAATTGGGGGCAAAACACCTTGATTTATTGGATTTCCATTGGGACGCGGGTTAGATATTGTAAACAACAAAGGCCATTTGACCCCCGAGGGACTAAATGAATTAAAACAAATAGCCCTAGGGATGAATTCTTACCGAAAGTTTTAGTGATCTTCCTTGTGATTTTAATAACCGTTCGCGTTACATATATTTTTTAGTATATATTTCTTTGAGCTATTAGGAGAGGGATAAAAGCAAACAGGAATAGGCAAACCAATATAGCCAACTCCAGTTAGCGCTTTAATACATGCTGCCACGATGGTATGCACTACGAAAGATAATAATATAAATGTAAGTAGTATAAATAAATCATTAGATCCTTATTTCGTTACTGGATACTCAGATGGGGAATCAAGTTTTTCAATACGTCTTAGAAAATCTATTGATTCAAAATGAGGATATAAAATATTGCCTGTATTTTCTATAGGAGCACAGATTAACCCTCATAATAAGATATTATTAGAAAAAGTAAAAGAATTCTTTGGGGGAATAGGTTGAATTAGTGCTAGTGGTAATATGTATACATACGAAGTCACTTCCTTTAATTCTCTTCAAGTTATTAGAAAACATTTTGAGAAGTACCCACTTGAAACTAGCAAGTCTATACATTTTCTATTATGATGTGAAGTAATTGATCTTCTTCTAAAGAAAGTACACTACACCCATGAAGGATTCCTAAAAATTCTTGCAATAAAAGCTGTATTTCCTAAAGGGTTGTCGGATAATGTTTTAAAAGCACACCCCAATGTAGTACCTATAAATAAACCTGAATTCTTACCTAAAACAAATCTATTAAATCCCCATTGGGTAGCTGGTTTTGTACAAGCATCCCTCTCTGGTGGGCGAAGCCAACCCTTTTTTAGCTCCATATGAATATAGTATATCCATTTATAAAAAATGGGGACGTGTTAATTCGGTATGTCCCTCCTCGTAGTCTTTCCCTTTTTTCTTCAATTTAACTCTTTAAACGAGTTACTTTGTAATAAGAGGCGGGGTAACAGAAAAGAGGGCGCATCTAAAGCGCGGTGTTTAAAGGGGGGACCTTTGGTGAATTAAGTATCAATTTTAGGGTAAATTATATTTTTTTTTATATATACTATAAGTTACATAGAAATTTTCTATAAATTGGAAATACTATTACGTCTAAATAAATCTTGCATTTAACCTGAGCAGGTGACACTTTAAATAATAGCCGTAATAAAGAGAGTTAAAAGTCAGGCAAACTAGATGGTGAGCGGCTGGATTAATAGTGGGTCCCGTTGTTATGGAGTAGAGAAATCTGTATTTAGGAGCTTTAGCGGCTCAGCCCATGCCATGGCGCGGAAAATAGTGTCGTACTCAGGCTCTAAAGTAGTAGAGGTGCATAAAAATTGTTGTGCTTAGTGAATCTAGGTCCCTGTTACAGACTGCGTGGAAAGTAGCAATGAAGGCACAACCGGAAGAAAAAGACGACGGCCCGGAAGGAGGAAGTCGAATAACGGTACAGGGACAATCGCTTTATAATTGAAAGGTAAGTCATCCATTTAGAATCCAACTCTGCAATTCGGAATTTTTTATTAGATTGAAGGAAAAGGCAGAGGGCAGTAAAGCCCACCCGTGAGGGTGACAATTGGAGAGCGTAACCTCCAAAATATGACTTATACATTTAAGTAACGCAATTATAAAATATAAAAAATGAAAAAATTAATTAAAGAAAAATCAAAATTAGCCTATAAGTCGCGTAATTATTTCACTTCGGTACGTACGTTTAGTTTAGCTTCGCCCCCGAAGGCGAGTTTTTTTGTGAAACTCGACCCTTGGAATATTACTGGGTTTGGGGATGCTGAAGGCTGTTTTGTGATATCTTTAACTCAAAATAGTCGACTAAAAACTAGTTGAATAGTTTATGCAGCATTTCAAATATCCTTGCATGAAAAGGATCGAGCATTACTAAAGTTAATACAAGCATTCTTTGGAGTTGGAAAAATTTTTAAACATGGAAAGTATTCAATTTATTATCGTGTTAGTTCAACTGAACATTTAAAGGTAATAATAGATCACTTTGATAAGTATCCATTAATCTCTCAAAAACTAGCTGATTATCTACTGTTTAAGCAAATTGTTGAAATGCTAAGTCGCAAAGAACATCTTACAAAAGAGGGTCTACAACAAATTGTAAATCTTCGTGCCTCAGTTAATAATGGTTTATCTGATTCGCTACAAGCAGCCTTTCCTAATACTATCCCAGTTCCAAGACCTTTAGTTATGGAGAATGCTCAAAAAATTAAAGATCCGCATTGGGTGTCAGGCTTCGTGGGTGGTGATGGTTGTTTTAGTATTAGTATTAATAAATCTTCTTCAAAAAAATTAGGTAGCCAAGTTATATTAGATTTTAGAGTAACTCAACATATACGAGACATTGAATTACTGAAAAATTTCGTGGTAACTTTGGGTTGTGGTAGGGTAAGAGTAAGACCAAATGGTTTTGCATGTGATTTCATTGTTACAAGATTTTCTGACATCATTGAAAAGATTATTCCGTTTTTTGAAAAATACCCCTTACAAGGAATCAAAAGATTGGATTATACTGACTTCTGAAAAGTCGCCGAATTAATGAAAAACAAAGCCCATTTGACATCAGAAGGTTTAGAGCAAATACGTAAGATTAAGGAAGGTGTGAATTCAAGAAGATTATAATTATGTTTTCTCGTAGCTATAAACATTTTAATTTAACAGTAGGGGTATATCAACATGGGTGATTTTATTTTAGTAAGTTTGGAAGGGTTTATGAAAATATTTGCAATTATAGTGGGACCCGACGAGGTTTAAACTTTATTAAACAGGTAAGGATGAAATTAGGTTTTACTTGCCAACCTCAATTCCGTGTAACTCAGCACGAGCGAGATTTAATGGTGTTAAATAGAATAATTAGTACTATGGGTTGCGGAAACATAGTGAAACCTTCTTCTGGTAGAGATAGATATGATATTTCGGTTGCAAACATTAAGGATATAGCTAGAATAGTTATCCCCGAGCTTTTTTTTGAAAAATACCCTATATATGGTGCGAAATATTTAGATTTTCAGTCTTTTTGTAAGGGTATCTCTATTATAGAAAACAAAGGACATCTAACTCAACAGGGTTTGGATCAGTTAAAAGATTTGGCATACAGTATGAATACATACAGAAAGTTTTAATGTTTATATTATTTTACAAGTTATTATTTAATTACGTAGGGGTTTGCCGTTGGTTGATGTGAATCAATCAATTATGATATTGCTATTTGCTGGGAAAACTTTATATCAAGTTTATACATATCTTCGCACTGCGTTGTAAGATGTATAATAAAATCTTGTGTATTGTCTTAGGTGAGCTTAAGTCAATAAGAGTTAATCAGCAGGTAACGTTATTAAGCGTAAATAATGGTACCTCAGAGACTGCACGCGATATAACTTTCGGCTTTAATAGTTATTTAAGCCAAAAAGTTCTTCACAAGAAAAAACTAAATAAAAGATTCTTAGAATGATTTATTGGTTTTACTGAAGGAACTGGTTCTTTTGTAGTATTAAAAAATAAAGTATATTTTGATATTAGTTTAAATATAGAGAATATCCAAGTTCTTTACTATATAAAAAAACAACTTGGGTTTGGTAAAGTTTTAATAACAAAAAAAGATTCTATTCCTGTAAAAGGAACATTTTATGTTACATCTAAGGATAATTTTTATAGATTAATAACCTTATTTAATGGAAATTTCTGTACATTAAATAAAAAAAAACAATTTAAGACTTGATTAAAAGTATTTAATTATCAATATTCTGATAATATCTTGTTTATAGATAGATTAGTGAAACCAAGTTTAAATACTGGTTGATTAAGTGGGTTTATTGATGCTGTAGGTTCTTTTACTGGTAGATTAAAAGATAGTAACCCTTTACATGATACTTATAAGACTCCTTACTTAACTTTTTATATTGCACAAAAAGAATTTTATATTTTATACATTATTAGTGAATTATTAGTAAATGATAAATATAAAAATATAAAGTATAATAAAGATTTAGATGGTTTAATATTTAGTTGTTCTAACGTTACTAAGCTAAAATTAATAATAAATTATTTAAATAGATATAATTTAAAAACTAAAAAGTCTCTTGCCTTTACTAAATGATGTAAAATACATTATATTATAAAAAAAAAAGAACATACTAACTTCGTTGGTTTTAATAAAATATATTTATTAGCAATAGAAGTTAATAAATATATGTCGAATTCTCAATTTCCGCCTATTAAAAAGAAGTTAAAGATACAGTCCGATCCTTAGGGAGACTTAAGGTGTGCTATTTTTAGTCCCTCATACTCGTTAGTGGGATAAAATGAAAGAGTAGCCAACGCAAATGAACGGCAGGTGTATATCTTTTAATGCGGGCGTCTCCTTTAATAGAATATAGCAGTACTGTTTTAATATTATGTTTATGAATTGGAGCTATTACAAGTATTTTAAGTTCTCTTATTGGACTTTTCCAACAAGATATTAAAAAGGTTATAGCTTATTCAACTATGAGTCAATTAGGTATGATGGTTATTGCTGTAGGTTTATCTTCATATAATGTGGCTTTATTCCATTTAATCAACCATGCCTTCTTTGTGGAGGGTATGTAAAACTTGGCTATATGCTGGAAATCCAAAAGACTAAAATTCTTAATTTTTAGAAACAAATTTTAGTAATAATTATATATTTATTTAATTGGACAATCAGCAGGAAACGAATAATATTTAATGATATTTAGTAGAATCCTTAACGATCACACGCCAAGATTATTATTAGTAAAAATTAATAATAATATTATATGATCTCTCACCATTGAGAGATGGTGTTGACAAAAAGGGTCGCTGCCTTATTTATCTTATCTTTGTAAACTGGAGATTATATTAAATTGCAGGGATAAGAGATAATACTGGTAAAATATTATAGAAAAAAGATAGGAGTCATCAATTTTGTTTAATCATGCTTTCTATTAATAAATATCTTTCTAACAGTAAATAGATTTAAATTAGAAAGGAAACACCTTTAATAACCAAAACTAGGTCATTTTTAACAACGATGGCTGATTGAACAAGGAAATATATGTGTTATTGGAAATAACAATATTCCATTTATCCCAAACAAAAAAAAAAGCATAATAGAGGCCAAAACAGCCGGTGACCCCTATAGTAGCAGATCTAGTAGTAGCGATGCAAAAGAACTATCCTCTTGTGAGGCCCACAATGATTTTAGATAAGTCCAATTTATATCTAATTTTTAAAGTTGTCAATTAGCTAGCCAAACTAGTAATCGTAGGGATATGGAATCTCCTCGACATAGTCTAAAAACGCAGGTATGGTAGCGTATAATAACATTAATTAAAAATCAATAAAATAAACAATGAAAAACAAAAAACAAACAAAAACACTTTGCTTCACACAAGAAAAATAATAATTCGATTGTCCCTTTAGTTCCAGTAAAATTGTATCCTAATTCAGATACATGTAAAGCTCAAATATTATCTGAAAACACAAATAAATTAGACATTCATTCATCATTTTCTACAATACTGAAAGATAATACAACTAGCCTAAACCCTCACTGAATTTCAGGATTTGCGGATGGAGAGTGTACATTTCATGTCTCAATTTATAAAAATAATAAATACAAAACAGGTTGATCAGTTATTCCTGGCTTTTCAATTGGATTAGCCATAAAAGATTTACCTTTACTCTATCAAATAAAATCTTATTTTGAGACTGGTATAATTGTAATTAATGAAAAAAATGGATCTGCATTTTATTCTGTAAAATCTATCAAAGACTTAATTAATATAATTATTCCACATTTTGATAGATATCCTTTAATTACTCGAAAATGAATTGATTATGAATTGTTTAAGTTAGCTTAAGCTCATTAATAAAAAAGAACATCTTACAATAGAAGGATTAAAAAATTTAGTTGCAATAAGAGCATTAATGAATAAAGGTCTTTCAGATGAATTAAAAGTAGCTTTCTCTCTCGGAGTCTTCCTGTTGATAGGCCTATTATTAAAACCCTAGAACCAAAAAATATTAACCCTAATTGAATAGTAGGATTTACTGATGCTGAGGCTTGTTTCTTTATTGATATTTTTAAATCTAAAACACACAAATTAGGCTCTCAAGTAAAATTAAGTTTCTCTATAGCTCAACATATTCGTGATATTGAGTTAATGAAAAGTTTAATAGAACATTTAGAATGTGGGTATCTTGTCGATCGTCTTGATAAAGAAAGTTGTGAGTATCGAGTAGTATCATTTAATAATATTACTGAAATCATCATTCCTTTTTTCCTAAAGTATCCGCTTCAGAGTTCTAAACTACTAGATTTTGAAGATTTTTTAAAAATATCTTTTTTAATGAAAGACAAAGCTCATCTGACATTCGAAGGTTTAAATAAAATTAAATTAATTAAGGCAGGTATGAATCGAGGAAGATATTAATCCATTTAGTATTACAAAATAGTAATATTATTTCTATTTTTCAAAATTCTTTGTTTCACAAAATTATTGTTAAGTAATATTATACAGAATATTTTTGAACAAAACAGATTAGGTTTACCTTTATTTTTAACACCAAAAGGAATAAAAGCCTCGCATGATTTAATTAATATGCTTAATTTACTACCTGTAGATAATAGCTCTAAGTTCAAAGGTGATAATTTCTTATTTGATTATTTAAGTAAGGCATCCAATCCAGTCTTTAGGTATAATATGGAGTTAACATTAAAAAGTATAAATCCTATTAATGTCTTTGAATTACCTTTAGGTAGTCAAAAAGTAGTAGATGGAGATTGTTCAGGTCTTTATTGCTTTAAGCACAAAAATACTGGTAAATATGGTATTGGTTCTGCTTTATCATGTAGGAGTCGGCTTAAAGACCATCTAAATAGTTTACATGGACATAGACCTAGAACTAAATTACATAATTGGATTCTGGACAATGGGGGTATTATATCGGTAAATTGATCGCCTATAATTACATATGATAATGTTGTACAAGAATGATATAATACTAATTATGCTAGTCCTTTAAGTATAGGTGGTAGCAATATTCTACAAGGGTTTGGACAATATCCTGCCAGAATTTTAGAACAATGTGCATACACAAATTACAGCCCATGTTTAAATATAAGTAATGAGCAAGATAAAGATATTATATTCTTTAATTTTTCATTTAAACCTAGTGTTATGAAACTTGGTTTGGGTAATGTCTGTATTTATCAAGCTTGGGGAGATAAAAGTATGACTATTTTACTAGCGGAATCTAATTCCTATAATACTTTAGCTAATATACTTAATTTATTTGTTGCTACAATTAGAAATAACATGAATTGACATAAAGGTATTAGTTACAATACAAGTGATAAGGGAGAGATAATTATTTATTTAAAAGGTGTTCCTCCGGATTTGGCGGCAAAAATATTCATATTCTTTTAGGAGTAAATAGTAAATCTATTTATTTTGTTTTATTAACTACAATGATAATGCCTATAGCATTGTTATCTAATTGAAATTAAATTTGTCCCCATTCTTTACTAATATTTTTAGAATTATAAAAAACTAAATTATATTTTTATCTTTAGTCTTATTTTTTCCGGTACGTTGGTATCGGAGTTACAAATAACCACAGGCTTTTTAGCCGGTTAAGATGGAATTTTTTTAATTTTATCAACAAAAAAAAAACAATGACATATTTAATGAATAATATCATTAAAATAATAATGCCTATAGCATTATTATTTCTTTTGGATTTTGATTTGGATTTTGATTCTGTTTTCCTTTTTAATTTTCCTGTAATAATATATGCTAATGCTGATACTCAAAAATTGCAAATTCTTGAAGAAAATAAAGCTAGATCAGGGGTCTATATGTGAAAAAACAATATTAATGGAAAAACGTATATAGGCTCTAGTATTAATCTTGGTAAAAGATTAACTAGTTATTATAATTATAATTTTATTAGTAAACCTCAGCATAAAATGCCTATTTATAAAGCTTTATTAAAATACGGGTACTCGAAATTTAGTTTGGAAATTCTTGAATATTGCAATAAATTTATTGTAATAGAAAGGGAACAGTATTATATTAATTTACTAAAACCAAAATATAATGTTTTAAAAACTGCGGGTTCAACATTGGGTTACAAACATTCAAAGGAAGCTCGAGCTAAAATAGCAGCTGCTATTAAAGGAGAAAATAATCCTATGTATGGTAAAAAAAGAATACATTCAGAAAAAACACTCGCTAAAATTTCAGAGGCTAAGAAAGGAAAAGCAAGAGTTGTAGGAGCCGGTAGACCTTCTGAAAGAATATTAGTATTGGATTTACAGACTAATATAAGTACAGAATATGAATCAATAAGTTACGCTGCAAAAACCTTAAATATTCCAAAATCAAGAATTTCAATGTACTTTAGCAGAAATCAAAATAAACCGTTTAAAGGGCGATATGTTTTTAAAAAATTATAATATAATATTAATTAAGTTCTCAGTTGACACCCAAAGATAGATATCCTTTACTTGATCTTAAAAATAGATCTTTATATGATTTAATTCCTGGTAAAATTCATGTTATTTCTATTGACACTTTAGAAGATTTTGCTACTTACGACAGCCAACGTGAACTTTGAAAAGCTTTAAATCCTAGTTCAGATGAGTTAGAAAATCTGTCTGTGAAACAACAACATAATAGGGTGGGCAGATATTTAAATATAGAAAGACCAAACGGTTCTCCTACAGAACTAGGTTATTTTTATTTTGCTAGACATCCCGAATATTTACCAAATTTAGCTAAAAAAGCTTCCGGTTTTTTTGCTGTTAATACAAAAAACGGTATGGTTCAATACTATAGCAACAATACACAAGCTGGTAATCGTGGTACAGTTCGACGACATAGAGAAAATAATACTGTCTCAAAGGGTGGAATACGATATATTAATCAAGATATATTTATTCAATTTTATACTGAAGCAATAGCCAAAGAAGGATTCATATGCCAATTAAATTTGGAACAAATTCGTAACTTACCTAATAATCCTTCTAAATTTTAAGGAGTGGAGTCTCTTATTTTATATTTTTAAATTTAGCCGCTTTAGTTTTCGATTTCCGAATCCTCTAACTTATTTCACTCTTCTCCAGGGGCGAGGAAATGAAAACAAACAGAGCACTATAATAATTATCCTTTTTGTATCTTATGAAGTGTCTACAAAGCTCTTCTTTTCCTTGGTGCAGGTGCTGTAATTCATGCTGTTAGTGATAACCAAGATTTTAGAAAATATGGAGGGTTACGAGTATTCTTACCTTTAAGTTATTCAGTTATGTTAATAGCTTCACTTAGTTTAGTTGCTTTTCCGTTCATGACTGGATTCTACTCTAAAGATTTTATTCTAGAATCTGCTTTTGGTCAATTTTATTTTTCTAGCATTGTAGTATATTTTATTGCTACTATTGGTGCAATCTTTACTACATTATATTCGGTTAAAGTTTTATATTTAACTTTCCTAGCTAATCCACATGGACCTTTAATAAATTATAAACAAGCTCATGAGGGTGATATTTTTATGAGTTTACCTTTAATTTCTTTAGCTGTTTTCTCTATATTCTTTGGATATATTACTAAAGATATTTACATTGGACTTGGTTCTTCATTTTTTGCTGATAACAGTTTATTTATTCATCCTTCACATGAAATTATGATTGCCACTGAATTTGCAGTGCTTACTATTTTTAAATTATTACCTTTTATTTCTACTATATTCTTTTCTGTGTTAGCTCTGGTTTTATCTGAATTTTACCCTAATTTACTATTAGCATTTAAATTCACTAGATTTGGATATAATATTTGGGGATTCTTTAACCAACGATTCTTAGTAGAATTATTTTATAATAAGTACATTATTGCCTTTGTATTGAAGTTAGGTGGACAAACAACTAAAATTATTGATAAAGGAGGTATTGAATTAATAGGACCTTTTGGATTAGAAAAAGGATTGCTTAATTTAAGTAAAAATATTGCTAAATTGGATACAGGTATTATTACATCTTATGCTCTATATATATTAATAGGCTTAATAATTTATATTTTAATTTATACATTAAGTACTTAAGATACTTTTGGCGGTGTTTCATTGGTGACATTGGCGCTTTTCTTTCCATGCTTCCTTTCTGGGTTTATCGATAAGGTAAACCTAACCCAAGTAGGATTTATACCCTCCGAAATCTATTAATTAAATTCTGACCTCTAGCGCGCAGCGCGTAAGGCTGCGGCAGGATTTATTTTTGTTTTTATGTTATGCTTTTGATTTCTTGTCATTAAGTCCAAGTTAGGTAGTGGTCATGTTTTTCAATATTAGGTATTTCTATAAAAAGGATAAACTAAATCCTAATTTCGTTCCTTTGTTAAAAAAGAGGTATCTATTTATGGAAATCAATACGTCAGAAGTGCTATGGATTTCTTTGCTAGATTGTCAGATTATTTTATGTTCATTAAATACGTAAAAAAAAATCAAAATTATATCAAGTTTTTTATATGAAAAGGATCTAACATGATTAGAGAAGGTAAAATAATTAAATATAATTCAGTTGCAAGTTACATCAATGGAGGCTTTAACTAATGTAATAATACCACATTCTGAAAAGTGGCTAGCGAAGCTTCAGCCCTCCATTATTAACCCAAAAACTAGGTAGGCTTGCCTAAAGGGAGTATGAGCCTCAGAATTTTTTACTATTTAAATAAATTGTTGAGATGTTATAAAAAAAAAAATAGCATCTTATGATTGAAGAGATGCTTCGTTGGGTAGCCAGCCTCTAAAAATACTTAATATTCTAGTCTCTATAAATAACGGTTTAATTGAAGCATTAAAGGAATCTTTCTCTTACATAATTCTTGTACCTAGACCCGAAATTTAATATTTAGGCTGTGTAACTTTACAAGCAGATTCTAAAAACTTTTTTTTGTTACTAAATTAAAAGATATTATAAACATTGTTATTCCTTTTTTTTTAATATTCACTACAAGGTGTTAAAAGATTGGACTTTGAGAGTTTTGTGCAAGTTAGTTTGTTAATAGAGTATAAGCTTCATTTAACAAATTATGGACTAGATCATATTAAAGGGATTAAGAGTGGGATGAATACTATAAGAGTTCATGATTCTTAACCTAATAGTTACGTTTTCAGTGTTAAACTAGAATAATGTCCGCTCCCTTCGGGGAGAGGATATTTATTATTAAAATATGCTGTTAATTTCATTGGATAATATTACTTTAATCAAATAATATACCCACAGCCTCTTCCTGTATTTTTCATGCTTTTGGTCCATGTTTCCTTTAGGCTAGGCAAGCCAAGTTTCGCATGCGGTTTATTTGTGGCGGCGGTTACGCCCCCTTTAGGGCCACCCTCCCTAGCCATTTTATAACCACTATCATTAGTTAATGCTCTCTAAATTCTTATAACCATACATCTATAATAAATAATTTCATTACCGTTCTCCATTGTTTTTAAAGAATTATTAACTATAAAATATAATGAATAGCAAAATAGTTTTGGTCTTAATTTTAAATTAAAATAAACTCTACATATATCATATTTATTAAAACCTTTCTGGTATAATTCATATTTATTAATACCATTATAAAATTCCTCAAATTCGTAGCCTAATTGTTTTCTGCTTTATATTTAGGAACTTTCCCATTTTTTTCAATATATCAGGTAAACTCCTCTTTTTTTTTTTCTCTGTTTTTATCTTCATCATAACTCATTCCTACTTCTAAATTTATCCTTCATTATATAATTCCTAATATAACTCTTCATATAAGGATGAAGAATTAATATATCCACTGTTATTAGTACAAACTAATTAACCTCATTTCCTTTCTCTTCTACTACTTTTTCAATTTTTATTGAATTTTCATGTGAAGATATATTGTCATTATTAAAATCGTGTTTAAACATACCCAATTCCCTCTCCTTATCGATTCTAGCTTTACTTTTGCTTTTTTTCTCTCCTTCTAATTAAATATTTGATATAATAGCTATGCCTTTTTTTAACAAAAAACTTCTCATATTTTTTTATGCCTCAGTTAACGCCTTTCATTCCAGCAAAAATTTATCCTAATGCAGAGGCTGATAAAGCTCAAATTCTTTCTGATAATCAAAATAAAGCAGGTATTTATATGTGGAAAAATTTAACAAATGATAAATGCTATATCGGGAGTGCAGTTAACTTGCCAAATAGGCTAGCATTTTATTACTCTTTTAAGACTATTATAAATTCATTAAAAAATAGTAAAAGCCATATATATAATGCAATATTAAAGCACGGTCATTCTAATTTTTCTTTTACAATTCTGGAGTACTGTGAACCTTCTAGGGAGGGTTTTTATCTAAAAAAATTCAATCCAGAGTATAATATATCCTTAAATCCAAGTGCTCCAATGTCTGGTCGTAAACACTCTGATGAATCTAAACAAATAATGTCTGATGCTGCTAAGAAAATGGATAATTCTGGTTGTTATAAGCCAGGACAACCAAAAACAGAAGGATCTGGTAGACCCTCTCAACAAATAGAAGTTACTGATATTAAAAATAATACTACGACTTCTTATAATTCAATGTCTGAAGCTGCTAGAGCCTTAAACATATTACGAATAAGTATTGTTATGTATTTTAGACAAAATCAACAGAAGCCTTATAAAGGTAGATATATTTTTAAAAAGTTATAATTATTTTTTTTCCTCATTTACTTTATCTTCAAAGTATTTCTCACCATTTTTATTAATTTTATTCTTAAGTAATACATTATAGATGAAAACATACATCCATGTATTAAGATCAAAAAATTCGGGTTTAAAAAATTTTTGATTTTTGATTTTTGGGGTGGGGGTAAAGCATAAATAATCTTTTATATATTATTTCATTATTTTCTAAAAGTAACCTATTTTAAATTATTTGTCAAATTGACCTTTTATTAGGTGTGGTTATAATATAATTTAAATAATGTAAAAAATCATCAGGTGTCTTCAAATTAAGCAGGAAATACTGCAATAACAACATTTTTTTTTTGTTATGATTCAAGCTTCAAAAATTATAGGAACTGGACTTGCAACAACAGGTTTAATAGGGGCAGGTGTAGGAATTGGTGTAGTATTCGGTGCATTAATATTAGGTGTGGCTAGAAATCCGAGTTTAAGAGGCCAGTTATTTAGTTATGCTATTCTTGGATTTGCTTTTTGTGAGGCTACAGGTCAAAAAGGCCGTAGTAAAACTTCACTATATGCTGGAAGTTCCTAAAGCTTAATCTACTTATTAAGTGATAATGATTGAGATATAACAATGGATAATCAGCAGGAAACTATTAAAAAATAGATTTCTCAGAGACTGTGTGTGAAGTATCGAATTGTTTCGATAAAGATATAGTCCAATTTTCTTCTATCACTCCGGTCATTTCTAGGATGATAGAGATAGATTCGCTTTTTGCTTGAAAGTCCCTTTAGCAAGGACTGTTTGAGCGAAGAGAAGGGTTTATGACCCCTTTTCGACATAATCAAATTCCGGGGACCTCCTAAAGCTTAAACTACTAAGCCAAATCGACAAAATAGTTTGGTGGATTATCTAATCAATAATGTATAGTAATAAGGTTTAAGATTTAACGAAAGTTAAATGGACAATCGCGGAACTAAATCACTCTTCGTAAGAAGAGTTGAAAAAGCGCAACGAGTAGATGGTTATACATAATTTCCTCACTGCATTCAGTGAAGGCTTATGGAAGGTGTACTCTAGCCGCCATTTGAAAGAGTGGGGTACAGCCTTAGCTAAGGCCGTAAAAGATTGAATATATAATCAATATCTACGGAGAGAGCATTCTGCAGTGGGCTTAAATGAACCCTTAAATTTCCAAATAAGTTCAATCTTAGGCCGAAGAGGTGACATGCGTGATGATGGCTTTCCTTTTGCTTTATGTTGCTTAATTTCTTTTGCTTTTAAGTTGGGTTTATCTCAGATAAACCTAACCCCAGAAAATCCGGAATTTTTATTATTATTATTTCCGATTATCTACAAAAATGCCAAGATTCAAAAAACACAAATTCTTGACGACAATAAAAATAAATCTGGAATATATAGGTGAATTAACCAAACAAACGCCCGTTCTTACATTGGCTCTGCGGTGAATCTTCAAGTACGATTTAAAGACTATTTTTCAGTTGGCTACTTAAAAAGACAACTTTTACAAGGGAGATCAATAATCTACAGCTCATTACTTAAAAATGGCTTTGAAAATTTTAATTTGGAAATTCTGGAGTATTGTCCACCCGAGAAATGTCTTGAAAGGGAGGATTATTACTTAGAATTACTTAATCCAAAATATAATATCTGTTCTAAAGCTGGTTCATCATTGGGTCGTAAAACAAATGAAGATGCCAAGATGAAATTGAGCATAATTGCTAAAAAAAGAAAATATATCCCAAATCCTGGTCTTAAAGTACAAGTTACTGATCTAGATACAAATGTTACTTCTACCTATGACTCTATCCGAAAAGCAGCTGATGCTCTTAAATCTGATATAAAAACAATATTAAGGCGTGAAAAGAATCAAATAAACAAACCATATAGAGGAAGATATATTATAAAGATTCTCCGCAATTAGTGGCGGCCAGTCTGCTTCGCAGGCATTTTCAGTCTCAGGCAGGCGGAATTTATCGTATGGTCCCTTTCCGCTTATGGTCGCTTTTCTTTGGCTTTACCGTGGATGATGATGGCGTTCTTGCTTTTGTATGTTGCTTAATTTTCTTTGCTTTCAATTTGGGTTTAACTCAGTTAAACCTACCCCTCGAAGTTTGGGATTTAGCCAATATTTTAATTATAGATTATTCAGATATTTGTTTGCTAGTCCCATTAGTCTCTTGGAAAGAAGAGCGATCTAATCATTACAAGCGGCATCATTTAGTAGTAAAACATATCCAAGCAAATAAAGAAGTGGATATTGAAATATTGGGAAAAGCGTTGTGTTTTGATGAGTATTCCCAAATTACAGATGAACATTTAGCATTATGTTTAGATATTTATAACAAACGCGTTTCTATGCCTTTGCCCGTTCCAAATACAGAATATGTATTACCTTTTGTTAACCTTGTAGGACCTGAGATAACAACAGATAATGTTCCTGGTTGCTATCTTATTAAAGGACTTAATACTGGTCGTTCTAACGCCACAGGAATAGAGAATATTGAATCTTATATAGGCCAAGCAAAACATTTGGGACATAGAGTTAAAGACCATGCAAAAAAGCATGATTCTACTACTAAGGAATTTGTAAAAACTCTTAAAGATAGAGGGACTGTAGAATTATTTATTGTAAGAAAGGATGTTATAATACCAGAGGGTTTATCCCACAAACAATTTATTTCTTTGCTCGAGCAGTATCTTATAATCAAACTTAGACCTACCCTTAATAGCTACTCCTGGTATTATGTGATCTCCTTCAGCTATTCAGAAACATAGAGAAAAAATAGCTTTTCCGGTATAAAAGAGGAAGATGGAAAATTAACTCTTATTCAAATCTTCCCTTCAGGTAGGTCCGTTGGTCCAAATTTAGGAATGAGTCAGGGATTTTATAAAAATTTAAAAATCAGAAGTAAAGGGTGATATAAGGATAAATTATATTTTTCTGAAGTTGAATTGGAGAATACAAAACAAAACATATTATCTTTACTTGAGTTTTCAGAAATTGTAAAAGAATTAGCTACTATAAAGAGAAAGGATCATAGGAGAGTTAGAGTACGTGTAACAGATGTAATAACAGGTGAAGTTACTCTTTACGATTCTATGTGTGCTGTAGGGATTGATAGTAAAGGGATTAGAAATTATTTGGAACATTCAAAATATACAAACGTAAATTTAAGTTAATTTTTATGTTTTATCCTCAAGATCAGTTAATTATAGAAGTAACAAAAAATTATGAGCCAGAGCCAGTTTTCATTTTTCATATTTCAGAAAAATTCCCAAAAAAAACAAAAAAAAGGTAAGTAAGCTGTTGTAGAAAACCAGAATCACAATGTTGCCCGATTAATTTAGCAGAAAATAAGATGCAAGGTTGTAAGCTCAAAGCTGTCTATCGTGAGGTAGAATGTAAAACTTTCATCCCCCCAACACTGGTGAGCTAATCTTTAGGGATAAATATTAGGTCGTATGGTCACCTGGAAATACTAAAGAAATTTAGTATTAGATTATTTGGCAATTTTCATTTTGAAATGTGGAGTATTGCGGAAAAATTGGTGGAAGCTGCGCTCAAAAAGGCACTGTTTCAGGGAGTTCGAATCTTCCTTTCCGCTGGGTGATTTGTGATTTTTGATTTTGGGGGGAAAAAATCCCGGCGGCTTTGTTGATATAATAAATTAATTAGTAGATTAATAAAACTTAAAAAGTATTGAAGTGATTGGCAATATTTTGTGCTTGCGAAGGAACTTTAAATGTCAGAGTTTAAAATATTAAATCAGAGGATTTAACGATTAGAGGGAATCTTTAAAATATTAAGTCAGAGGATTTAAGTTAGCGTGAGATACTAATAATGAATGGTTTTAAGGGTTCTTAGATAAAAGGTCGAATGAATGGTTTTAAGGTTCTGACGAATCAAAAGAAGGATTTTAAAGGTCTGGGGAAGAAACCGGTATGCATCTGAGTCAGAGGGTTTAAAAGGAGTTTTATTGGTGTAGGATTTAAAGTGTAGAAGTCAACCGCAAGCCTTTTTACTATTTGCAATTTTTAAACAAATTTTAAAATGACAAGTCTATTCTTTAAAAATAATCTCGCAATGATCACAGGGAGTGTTCAAAGCAGCATGAAAACATCATGTAAAAATGGTAGTGTTGGTCTATTAGGCGGTTCAGGGCTATCAGGGCTACTTGGTATACGTTTTGCTTCTTCGGCTGTTCAGGGAAAAACTATCAACGTTAAAGCCACTAAAAAGGTTTTTGAAAGGGATAGTTGGAAATTCGGTACTAGTCCACGTTGGGATCCCCAGAAGTATATAGAATACTGAATGACTAGAAGGCCTGATAAAAAATTATGGAAAACGGGAAACTTGAGTAAAATCAAGTTTGTTTTCTATTGAAAAGATTATACTGCCTTACCACCAAAGGACATGGTAATGAGCAAATTTGACATTCTAAATAGTGTCAAAAAGCGAAAAGCTGTGCCTATAATAGAGAAGGCAGTGCCTATAATGGAGGAGGCTAAAAAGTCTTCAGTGTTCTCACAGGTTAAGGCTGTACCTCCAAAAGCTCAGGTTAAAGCTTTACCTCCAAAAGCTATTGTATCATCACAGGTTAAAGCTGTACCTCCAAAAGCTATTACAAAGACGGAACCTTTAATGGGAAGCAAACCATTTATAAAGGAAAAACCTTCTTTTGTAAAACCAACTATTGCTCCTGTACCATTAGCTCCTAGTCTTTCAGAACAACTTTTAAAACAGGAAATTGCCCATTTAAAAGAAGTTATGATATTGAAAGATAAAATTGCTTCATTGGAAATCCAATTATTGAAAAATAAGTTGGAAGCACAGGTAAAAATAGTTGCTCAAAGCCCTGATGTACCACCAGCTCCTGTTCAAAGCCCTGTTCCTTTTGTGCCCGTAACCGTAAGTAGTAGCTTTAATATGGAAGTTGAAGCAATAAAAGAACAAATTAGACAAAGAAAAGTCTATGATGCAAATCTTTTAAGTGAAATCGCTTCTGTCACTTCTGAAGTTAATGAATTTGTGGTTAAAAACCATGAAATCTGCTCAGATGCAAAAAGTTTTTTAAGCAATCATCAATTCATTTTAGAATTAGCTGATGCAATTAAAAATAATCAAGCGCTAATAAAGGAGTGAGCAAATGAACTTAAAAAGGTTATAGAGATTTCAATAAGATTGGTCAACAATAAATACCTGTTCTGCGTTGCTAACATCGAAGCTATTGAGCTATCAGATCCTACTTTAACATGTACAGATCTTACTGTTAAATCTAGACGCCTGGATAGACATTGCTGTGATGAATACGAAATTGAAGCACCAGTTATAGAAAATATTGACCGTATAAATGAAAATCAGGGTTTGGAAGTTTTGACACAAGAGCCAGAGATAATAGAGATAAAGAGGTCTCATTATCTTTAGGTGCAAAGGAAGGGGATAGTTCATTCGCTGCTTTTTTACAAGGTACTTTAAATAACGCTGTTATAGAAGAGTTTGTCATTAAATGGCCAGAAGAAACTCTTTTGTCTATAGTTGATAAATTGTACCTTTGGAAAGAAACATTGCAGTCTATACATGTGAAAAAGGGATTTGTAGTAAATTCTAACTTTTTTGATGAAGATGTATATCCTTTAGTAAGTAGCTTGGCAAGAAAACTATTAAAAGAATCTGACTTTAAGAAAATGAAACCCCGTAATATTGAAAAAATTTATGAATCAATAGGGAATCTTTTAATATTAAATTTACATTTAATAGCTAGCAGAGTTCACATAAAATTGCACAAGAAATTATTAAGGGGTTCTTCATTGGAACTGATAGATTTACAATCCCGGTTGAAAATGTATATGGATTGATCACATAATTCTTTAGACAACTCAATAAAACAGCATCTTGTTAGAAGACCTATAAAAGTCTATGAAGATGTAATTGCTGGGTTTGATACTGAATACGTGCCAATTGAATGGAAACACAATGAACTTTTATCAGCTCAGATAAGTAGTGCTTTAGTAACAAAAATAAAAGTTCCTATTAGTAGGGACTATAATTTTGAGAGTCTGAATACATTAACTAGTGAGCGATTTGTTCGTAGTGAGCCTCTTTTTTCAGAAGTGGGAGCAGTTAAATTTTTTATTACAAATAGTGTAGAACTTATTAGATTATTTACATATGGAACTTTTGATGAAAGAATAAGAAATGTCTCTAATAACTTGTTGTCTATGTCAGAATCATTTGACATAATTCATAAGACTGATGAACATATCTTCTTTCAACTTAAAAAGCAACCTATCAATAGTTTATTTATAAAAGGGATAGTTGGGGAAAAATTAGAATTATCTACTAAAACTTTATTAAATTTAATTCTTGGTAATAATGAGGGATCTCTGTTTATGAAGGATTTTGCGTGACTTTCTGAAAACAAGGTTTGTAAAGAACAGAAGTTCATTGAAAAAAGGAACGATAGTTGAAATGGGGAAACTTTAGTCCAAAGACCCATAAAGGAAGTTATTTTAAGTAACGAATTAAATGAAGCCCTTAATGGGGAGAAAATCTCTTTAAAACAGAAATTAGTAGAAATTTTCAAGAAGTCTCTCGACTTTAAAGAGGGTGAAAATTCCTCCTTTATTATAAATTTCTTATTTAATATATTCCAATGTACCTCGTTAGGAAAAAAAGAAGTTTGCTGTTTAAAGGCCCAAGGGTTCCCCTTGGATAATTTTAAGGAGGCACCTCCCTTTGACCGAAAGATTTTTACTTTTTCAAGGCGTATTTATCTAACTGCACATTTCAATGCGGCTGATTTAACCCTTCTAAAAGATTGAAACTCTATTTCTGAAAGAAATATTGACCTTCTTAAAAAATCGTATGTTTCTATAACCTCTCCTTTAATGACTTTTGCTGACATACCTGTTTATATTAGGGATTCTCTATTATTATCCTCAGCGGCTGCTTCTTCTTTAGAAAAAGTTGGTTTAGGACATAAAATGCAAAAAATCCCTTTAGACAAAAGTTACTTATCTAATATGAAACTCTTATTAAATGAAAATCCAGAAAAGTTTAAAGAATATGGTATGTATGATTCTTTAATTACTTTAATTCATATGTTGTTTATGAGTGACTTTATGTTTAGATTGGGAGATGTGCGAGTTCCTTTGACTTTAGGTGCAATTAGTGCCAAATATCTAAAAAATAAGTGAAAACAAGATGGATATAAAGGGCATCAACCTAATTCTGAATACCTGCTTGGTAATGCTCAAGTTAGTCATACTCCGAAAGGAATAAATTCAATAGGTTTTTCCGCAGAAAATGAAAATTTACATATTGCCAGTTTTAGAGGAGGGCGTAATGAATGTTTTAAATATGGTATAGACACAGATACAATTTGGTGTGATTATGACTTAACTTCGTGCTATGCCACAGTTATGTCCCAAAATGGGGATCCTGTTTATCAAGAATATGAAGAATCAGAAATTATTGATGATTCAGTTACTTCTTTGTTAGGAGATCCTGACTATAGTAAAGCTACTATCATATACCCAAACTCTAATTTAACTAGATTTGACTTTAAAAGGTCATATACTGCAATTAAAATTAGATTTAATCTGCCTGAAACTATTAAATATCCTCCATTGCCTGTTTTTATGGATAAAACTATAACTATATATCCTTTAAATGGAGAAAGTATTGTAACTGGAACTGAATTCTTATCTGCTCAACGTATTTTACATAAAGCGCTTTTAAGAATTTCAGAAGAGTCCAAAATTACACTTTCTGAATTATATAAAAAATATTACATAAAAATAGTGACTGGTTCTTATATTCCTTTCAGACATAATGATGATGGTACTTTGGCTTACAGGCCGTTCTTTTCAGCAATTCTTGAATTACAAGCCAATAGAGCAAAATTCAAGAAATTACATGGTAAAGGTTCAGCTTTGGAACGTACTTACAAAGATTTAGGTAATATGATTTACGGTAAAACCGTTTGTGGTATTTCTAACAAACTTAATTACGATCCAAGGACAAAAGCTATGAAATCCATGATTGGCGGGCCTTTATCCAATCCTATTTTAGGTTCTTGGATAACAGGTTTTGTGCGTGCTCTAATTGCAGAGCTACTGAATGCTGTTCATGATCTAGGAGGTGAAGTTTCTGCTTGTACAACTGATGGGTTTACATGTAATATTCCTGATCTTGAAACTAAAATATTAGCTCTTTATGAAAAAGATGGCTTTGATGATTCCTTACTTCAAGATTACAGGAATTCTAGAGATGTTCTGTCAAGAGGAACTGACCCTTCTGGATTAGAAGTTAAAACTTCTACAATTGGACTTCTCCAATGGTCAACTAGAGGTCAAGTTTCCTATAATCATACAGATCCTTCTCTAGATAATTACAATGTACCTATTTGTGCAATGACAGGGTTCCAAAAGTTTCAATTTGCTCATGATACAATAAAAGATGAGGTTATTAAAGCAATGACCACAAATAACAAAATATTTTATCTGCAAAAAAGGTTAACTGGAGCTAGGGATTTTAAACAAGTTTCTTATATTTCCTCATTGCGTCTATTTAGAACTGTGTTCGACTCAAAGAGAGCTATTATCTTAGATAATAACAGCGGACTTATGTTAGATACAAAACCCTGGTTTAATATCGAAGAAGCTTTTATGACAAGAAAAGTTATGAGAAAATTTAGTAACACTATTTATTCTTCGAAATTTACTAGACGAGATATTCTAGCTACTTCTTATAGCTCTCGAGAAGAAACATTAAAATTCTTTATACGCTTGGTTTTAGGATATTGAGATTTTAATCCCACTGTCGAGCAAAAAGCAATCCTTGCTAGATATGTGATTAGGTTTGGTACTGCTACAAAGTTCATTCGTAGAATATACGTAAGGGACTTCATTAATTTGACGCTAATGAATCCGGGTAAAGTACAAACTCCTTCGCTAGGAAAAGCTTTATCCCATACAATTAAATCTGAAGAACTAAGAAAAAATCTGCTTTTATATTTATATAAAAGTAAAGAACTTTCAGTATTCAGAGAGAGGATTGCCAAAGAATTGTAATTAATTCTTTAAACAACTGAAATAATAAATACAAAAATACAGATTTAGAGAGCACTTGTTTCTAGGTTCCTAGGTGCCGAGGCGGGTATAGATCCCCATAAGAGAAGCTTGTCTTCTTAAGTTTTTTATGACTTAGCATTGGGACAGTGTATGCGAGAAGTTCCGGAGTAGAATCGGGCCGTACTAAATCAAAGGTATTTTAAATAAAATAAAGGGGGCTAGAGGGATAACCGGTAAGCTATTCAAACCCTATTGGAACTAAGGAATCCAATAATGTAAAAGTTTTATTTTATATTTTGCAAAAATATTTATTATTTCTTTTAACGCGAGGGGGGGGTAATGGTATTTAATGGGCTTAAAAAGTAATAAGTTTGAATTTTTAGATTTTTAAAAATTGTAATATTTTTTATGCTATCTAGGATTTGTATTCTCTTTTTTGTTTTGTGCTTTGCACAATAAAAACTAACAGAATTGGAGGCTATCCTATGCATAGGGTTTAATCAAATTAAACCTAAATCTTAATTCTATTATTTTAGTGTTAGTTTTTATGAGGCTACACGTTTTTCGTGCTTATGATTAATTAGGAGTTAGGTTCCTTAAGGTCATAAAAAGTATATATGAATTTTAAGCTAGTTTAATGTGATAGCGTAATAGGTGTGGTGTGGCAAAATTCATTAATTTCGTGAATACCCTAAAGCAATTTTTCAAATTTAAGCAAGGTAAAAATGTAATTTGGGGCTGCGCAGCCCATATAATTATTAATTGAAATTGATGCACTATAGTAAATGGGTAATCTGCAGCCAAGTTTAAAATAAGTTTTAATGCAGTTTAACAACTATATGGTAGTAGTCGTCAATATATCGATGTTTAAGACATAGTCTAATCCTTGATGAAAATAATTACCATAAAAAGGGTGCGTGTGATAACATACTATAATATCCACGAAATAATTAAAGGGCTAAATAAAATTAGCTTACCTACGGTTAGAGTTAATAAAAAGATAGAAGAATATGGTTGTTCTGCTTTAAAACAGAAGTATTGCTCCGTTGGTTTCTCTTACAGGAGTTTTTTTTTATTTATATTAAATTAAATAAAAGAATGAATAGTAATGTCAAAATTTAAAAGTAATAAATAACATATTTTTTTATACTAAAAGTAAATAGAGTTAAAATAGAAAGGAAAAACCTTAACGTATGAAAAAGGTACAATTAAATGAGTTGGCTCTGAGTCTATAATATTAGGTGATAGCTCAACAGGTAATAAGTAATCATTTCCTTTCTGTCTTTTCTCCCTCTATCGAGGCTAGAAGAGAGACATAGGGTTGTAAACTCTCATCTGATTGGCGGCTTTACCAGCCCGTCTGTGAGAAAATGATAGGCAAGATATTAATAGAGGCCAAACCAGCTGGTGGTCTTAGTAGTATCAGAGTGAGAAGGCACTATGTAAAATAGCGTTTCTATGATTATATCGACAATTAACTTTAAGATATAAAAGCATTTTAATTCATTGTCTTAACACTGTTAATTAGCTAGTAAAACTAGTAATCACAAGGTTATGAAGTCTCCTCGACATAGTTTAAAGCGCCAGATATGGAAGGTGATAATAACATTAATTAAACGAAATGAAAAACAATTTAGTTAAAAACTTACTTGTGGCTACTTACTCAATCAATCAAAATAGCTATTTCGAGTCTTAGGCTGAATTAGACTGTACATTTAAAAATTATCTATCAGTTTCTTATTTAGAAATAGAAATTAAAATACATAGGTATTACTTAAAAATGGCTATGCAAAATTTAAATTGTAAAAATTAGAATATTGTGAATCAGAGAAATTTCTTGAAAGGGAATATTATTATTGTTTGAATACAAGATATGTACAAAAGCAAATTCTTCTTTAGGTCGGTATTGCAATGGAAGAATTCAAATCTAATATTAGTAGAGCAAGGTTCGATTTTAAATATTCTTATAAATCAATTCGTCAAACAGCTATAGCCTTAAAAATTATAAACAAAGGAATATATATTTTACCAAGCTCCTCTAAATGGAGCTTTGCCTCGCGGGTCCTTCTTCTAAAGGTTATAATATTTCCTTCAATAAGTAGTCGAGAATAGAATATTATATTTAAAATATGAAAGTATTAAATATAGCTATATGTTTTTTGTCATATTGCCCAATATCTTTTTTGAGACAAGACCTTTATGTATTGTTTTCGATATTTTAAGCTGTGTCTTCTATTTTATTTGAAATTGTTAGTGATTTATTTAAATGCAAGCATTGCTTCGTTCCCACCTAAAACTTTAATTCTTCTTCTTTTATTTATGAATTCAGCGAAGCTTAATGCTACTTTGTGTTTTTAATTACAGGATATTCAGTTGCCCTATTCTTATGATACTTTCGTTTCGTGCCCTATAAAGCATGTAAATGTAGTACTTCATAGAGCTGAATTCTTTATTTAATTTTTATTTTTATAAAAAATCCTTTATTCGGTTAGTAACCTTTTGGTAAGGTTTCCTAGTTCGATTCTAGGATAGGGTTATGCTTTTTATTAGTAGCACTCTTTTATTGTTAGTCAATGCGGTCACTTTGAGACGAGAAAGATCAATTTTATTTAATAGGGTAGCTGTCCTTATACTGCTATATTCTGGAATCATATGTTATGATAGTTTAAATATTACATCATTAGATACAGGAATAGGTATATATGGTGGTTTATTCCATTCAACATCCATAACACATAGTTTTGACCTGTTTGTATGTATTATAGGAGCTATAGTGTTACAATTAACTGCATATTACCCCAGACGTTTACAAGAACCAATGGGAGCTACAGGAAAGAAAAAGTCTTTCTTTTTAACAAATTATGCAAGTAGTTCTTTAGAAAAATCTAAAAATAATATGGGAGAACAATCGGGGGTGAGAAAATTTTCAACCCTTATTCCATTCTTAAAAAAATACCCTTTACAGGGTTCTAAATTAAGAGATTTTGCAGATTTTGTAAAAGCAGCAGCCTTAATGTACTCCAAAGATCATCTTACTATTGCAGGATTAGATAAAATTGTTAATATTAAAAAAGGAATGAATCAGTTAAGACAGATGTCAAGTATGGCAACTGCGGCTGTACAACCTGAGCTAAATACTCTAAAAAAAGAGAGAGAAACTTTAGGTTGGGCATTAATTCCTGAATATCCTTTAGTTATTTTATTTATATTAATAGGGGCAATATTTTTAATGTCTAGTAGTGATTTAGTTTCTATGTTTTTAGCAATAGAATTACAAAGTTACGGTTTATATATTTTTGCAACATTGTATAGAAATTCTGAACTTGCAACATCAGCAGGACTTACATATTTTTTATTAGGAGGCTTATCTTCTTGTTTTATATTACTAGGTTCTTGTTTATTGTATTTAAATTTTGGGATTACTAATTTAGATGGTCTATATGTTTTATCTAGTTTATCTGAAGTTAATGGGCTAGAAGTTCTAGTAGAAACAAATCAATATTTTAATTTAGCTTTACTAATTATGTCAGTAGGATACTTATTTAAAGTTTCTGCTGCACCTGCTGTGTGATGTAGGAAATCACTATTGTGGGTAAAACTATCAAATTCCGGGAACCTCCTAAAGCTTATAATATCAAGCTATATTTGAAAAAATATAAGTGGCTGAAGTAATTATTCAGGTAAGGTAAAAAGTTATAAGATGAGTGAAAACGAAATGGACAATCGCGGATCTAAATCAGTAGTTGTTTCTACACTTGATAATGCTATTGTAAAAGAGAAAAGAGTAAACGGTAGTTGACACGGTGTGGTGCCCTCTAAAGTAAGGTGTACTCTAATAGGTTTCTCTCTAAACTATCGAGTAAAAATCCTTACGAAGGGTAGCCAAATAACATATAAATCCCATTACGGCAGATCATATACTTCCATAGTAAGGCAGGATTTAATTCCGAATTTAATAATGAACCCTTGATTCGCTACAGGTTTCTCGGATGGTGAATCTTGCTTTACTCTTAGTGTTTTTAGAAATAAGGAAAGAAAAGTTGGTTGACGTGTTAGTCATTGTTTTCAAATAACTATACATAAAAAAGATCTAGTGCTATTAGAACAGATTCAAAGTTATTTTTTATTTTTGATTTTTTTAGTGGGGAGTATTATTACATTATTTGATATTGATCCTTTTTTACTGTGTGCTATTATTCCAATCAAAAGTTATTCTAATGCTGAGGCTGATAAAGGTAAAATTCTAAAAGAAAATCAAAATAAATCAGGTATTTATATTTGGAAAAACTTGGTTAACAAAAAGCAATATATAGGTTCTTCAGATGAAGAAGATTGAATAACTATTTTAATACTAATCATTTACTTACAAAGAATTTGTATGTATATTTTGGTCGAAAACATTATCATACTTCAACCACTCCTAGGATTCATCCTTGATTTATTTCTGGGTTCGCTGATGCAGAATCAAGCTTTATCTTATTAATTAATAAAAATAGCCAGTATAAAACGGGTTATAGTTTACAAGCTAGTTTTTCAATTAATTTACATAAAAAGGATTGCGCTTTATTGGAAAATATAGCATCTTTTTATGGTGTTGGAAATATTACAAAAGGAAGTAAGGATTCAATTCAATATCGTGTTACATCTCTTAAGGATTTAATTAATGTAATAATACCGCATTTTGATAAGTATCCCTTAATTAGTAATAAACGTGCCGATTTCGAATTGTTTAAACAAGCTGTAGAATTAATGGGTAGCAAAGAACATTTAACTCCGGCTGGTTTCCAAATAATTTTAGCGATAAAAGCATCACTAAATAGAGGTTTATCAGTCCGAGGGGGTGTTAAACACAGCTTTCCCAACATTACCCCTATACCTAGACCCTTAGTTCAATTACCAGAAAAGATTGATCCCTATTGAGTAGCTGGGTTTGTGAGCGGTGAGGGTTGTTTTTTTATTAGAATTAGAAAATCCGAAACACATAAATTGGGAACTCGAGTTGAATTAGTTTTTACAGTAGTTCAGCATTCACGCGATGAAGAATTATTAAAAGCATTAATTATGATATTTAATTGTGGAAGATATGCTTTACGTAAAAATAAACTAGCAGGAGATTTCGTAGTCGATAAGTTTTCAGACGTTCAACTTAAAATTGTACCGTTCTTTGACCAATAGGAATCAAATCTAAGGATTTCTTAGATTTTTGCAAAGTCGCGAAATTAATGGATAAAGCTCATCTAACCAAAGAAGGGCTAGACCAAATTCGTAAAATTAAAGCGGGAATGAACACTGGAAGAAAATAAAAGGGATTTATCTGCTCTATTGCACCGTGTTTAAGATGTACTCTAACGGGTTTCGAAAGGAACTATCAAGTCAAAATCCTTTCTAAACAAATAATAGGGGTTATAATATTATTATTATTATTTTCCCCGGAAGTAAATACAACGGGCTCATTTTTAGCATTAGCTGCTACACCAGGTTTAACTTATACTAATTCTGATCTAGATAATAAAGAAAATATGTCTTGGTTATTCACTGGACTTATAGATGCGGAAGGATGTTTCACTATTGGTATTTCTAGAGACAAGAAAAATAAAGTTGGTTGAGGAGTTAAATTAATTTTTAAAATTGTTTTACATCAAAAAGACAAAGCTTTACTAGAACAGATTCAAAGTTACTTGGGTGTAGGGGGTATCTATCGAGACGGAAATTGTTTCCCCTTTATACTAATAGGTGGAATATTTTTAATGTCTTGGCTTTTTTCTTTTTGCATTGATCCTTGTTTACTTGCTGCTCTTATTCCCATCAAAAGTTATTCTAACGCTGGGGCTGAGAAAGATAAAATTCTAAAAGAAAATAAAAATAAATCAGGAATTTATAAGTGAACAAATTTAATTAATGGTAAATGCTATATAGGGAGTGCAGTGAATTTGTCATATAGGATAAAATTCGATTATTCTAACTTAGCTATGGGAAAAAAATTAAAAAATAGTCAAAGTTATATATTAAAGAATGGTCATTCTAATTTTTCTCTTATAATTCTTGAGTACTGTGAGCCTGAAAAATGTCTAGAAAGAGAAGATTTTTATATATCCTCTTTTCAGCCTAAGTATAATATCTTACCAAAAGCTGGGTCTTCATTAGGTAGAAAACATTCTGAGAAAACTAAAAAAATACTATCTGAGATTAATAAAGGAGAGAAGAATCCTATGCATGGTAAGCCAAGACCCTCAGGATCAGCAAGGCCCTCTCAAGCAATAGAAGTTACTGATATTAAAAATAATACTACTATTACTTATAATTCAATGCGTGAAGCTGGAAGAGCCTTAAATCTTCCTAATTTTAATATAATTAGAAATTATATTAAAAATAATCAAGTGAAACCTTATAAAGGAGTATATATTTTTAAAAAAGTAAATTAGTTAATTATTAGCTCTTTAATTATGGGGCTTGAATTAGTAGAATCAATAAAAGATTTGCCAATAGTAATAAAGTTTTTAGATAAACACCCGCTAATTACAAAAAAACATGCAGATTATCTTTTATTAAAGCTAGCTATAAACTTAGTTTTAAACAAAGAACATATAACTGTGGAAGGATTAAATAAAATTGTCGCAATTAAAGCATCAATGAATAGAAGTCTTTCTTCAGGTATAGAAGCTGCTTTTCCCAATATTCTTCCCGTTGAGAGACCTTTGTGGGAATATCCTTTTATACTTTTAATTATTTGCATGGTAAATTTGATGGCCGTGTTAGGATGCGTGCTCTCATGGGCGACGTTATTATTTTTCTTGTATACTATGGGGGATTTTCAGCTAAATAGCTTGTCTTTATTATCAATTGCACCCGTTGTGGTTAATACTGCTCCCTCTACTGTGTCTCCAGAGAAATATTATGAAAACCCGGACAAAGAAAGACTGGAAATATTTTCTGATAATGAAGGGTTGACAGGGATATACCAATGAAAAAACAAAATAAATAATAAAATTTACGTAGGCAGTGGATTGAATCTCTCAAGTAGACTAAGACATTATTATTCTCAAGTATACATGCAGGGTGTTTTAAAAAGATCTAATAGTATTATATTTTCTGCTGTTTTAAATTATGGGATTGAAAACTTTTCTCTTACAATATTGGAATATTGTTTGCCTGATGAGCAGTTTGAAAGAGAAGATTACTATATAAAAACTTTACAGCCAAAATATAATATACTACAAAAAGCTGGTTCTTCTTTAGGGTATAAGCATTCTGAGGAAGCTAAAAAAAGAATTAGTGTATTTATGTCAAGTGAGAATAGGCCAGAAGGAGCAGGAAGACCTGGGCAAAAGATAGAAGTTTTTGATAAAGAAACTAATCTTACCGCTACTTTTGATTCTTTCAGTGCAGCTGCGATAGCCCTAGATATCCGATATGGGGCTATTAAAAATTATTTTTATAAAAATCAACAAAAACCATATAAAGGAAGATATATTTTTACGAAGATATAAATTTTACCTGCTTCCCTTTATTTGTCTCTCTGTGTTTTTGATTTTGCTTTTCTAATCCTGTTAGCGGTATCTTAACACTAATCACGTATATGAGCGTTCCGGGAGTCCCAATTCCAGATCCACAATGATTAGCAGGATTCACTAGCGGAGAAGGATGTTTTTTCATTGTTATTCAAAAATCAAAAGATACTAAACTTGGAGAAGCTGTTCAATTAAAATTTATACTTGTTCAACATTCTCGTGATGAGCAATTAATGAGAAGTTTAATTGAGTATTTTGAATGCGGAAATTTACTTAAAAAAGAGAGACAGTTCATTTTTCAGTTACAAAATTTACCGATCTAACCAAGAAAATAATTCCGTTCTTTAATAAATATCCAGTTTTTGGGGTCAAATCTAAGGATTTTGCTGACTGATGTCAAGCAGCTGACTTAATAAAAAATAAAGCTCATCTAACTGCTGAAGGGCTAGACCAAATTCGTAAAATTAAAGCTGGAATGAACAAAGGAAGAAAATAATCTAAATTGCCTGCGGGCATCGCTACACCGAAGGATGGCTTCGCAAACGTAATGGAAAAGTGTATTTACTTTTTATTTATTTGTATGATAAATTTGATGGCCGTGTTTCATTTTTGATCTCCTGATGTCCTAGATGGAATTCCTACGGTAGTTACAACTTTCGTAGCTATAATACCTAAAATATCTATATTTATATTCTTGTTAGAGTTAGTTCACTATACTAGCCAATCTATGTTTGAGTTTAATTGAACATCATTATTATTATTAAGTTCATTTTTATCTTTAATTATAGGAAGTGTAGTTGGATTGGTTCAACATAGAATTAAAAGATTATTGGCCTACAGTACAATTTCGCATGTTGGGTTTTTATTATTAGCTTTAGTTATTAATAGCACAGAGTCTGTTCAGGCTTTCTTATTTTATCTTATGCAGTATAGCCTAAGTAATATCAATGTTTTCTTTATTTTAATAATAATCGGTTATTATCTATTGGAAATTAGTAGAAATGCTGATAGAAGATTATTAGAAATAAATAATTCACCTGTTCAATTAATTTCTCAATTTCAAGGCTTTTTTTTCATTAACCCATTTTTGGCCATAAGTTTAGCTATAACTCTCTTTTCTTTTGCGGGTCTTCCGCCGTTAATTGGTTTTTTTGCTAAACAGCAAGTGCTTTCCGCGGCTTTAAATCAAGGTTTCTATTTCCTTGTATTAGTAGGTATTTTAACGAGTGTAGTTAGTGCTGTTTATTATTTAAGAATAATAAAATTAGTTTTTTTTGATAAAAATGAATCTATTGCTGATAATAAATATTCTTATTATTTTGCCAGCTCTTCTCCATTTTTAACAATAACAATTTCAGTGTTAACTTTAATAATATTGTTATTTATTTTTTCTCCAACAGAATGATTAAGTATTACCAATACATTGGCCCTTGTTTTATTTAATCCTTAAATGAGTTCAACAATATTTTTCTTTATTTTTATACTATTTTTAGCATTTGCTTTATTATCTTTAAATTTACTACTTGCGCCTCATAGCCCTTATAATGAAAAGGATAGTTCGTTTGAATGTGGATTTTCAAGTTTTTTATATCAAAACAGATCCCAATTCTCAATTTCCTTTTTCTTGTTTGCGCTATTATTTTTAATATTCGATTTAGAAATTGTGCTTATATATCCTTACGTGGTTTCCGCCTATAACAACTCTATTTACGGTTTAGTTGTTGTCTTAATTTTTTTAGCGATCCTTACAGCTGGATTTGTTTATGAGATTGGACGTGGTGCTCTTAAAATCCATTCACGTCAGTCAAATAACCTTAATAATATCTCCATAGTTCCTATTGCTTCGCTTTCTCGTACTTCCTCTTTTCCAAAGGGTTTAACAAAGTTAAACCTAACCCAACGAAGATTATATTCAACAAAAAGTGAAAAATATCAACAGGATGAATTCTTCAAACAAATCGCTAGATAATTAAGAGAAGGTAGCTCTCTTGAGAATAATAATCCTTTTATTATAGCAAATAGTTTTCTTAAAAGATATCCTAATTTTGAAATAGCAAAAGATAATGTAAATTTTGAAATTATTCATT
>Ga0066672_10000040_pt1 | contig 24449 bp, 20 predicted proteins | sample GraSoiAngelo_121_FD_62292 | JGI IMG/M metagenome (GOLD analysis project Ga0066672, IMG submission 62292) | Grasslands soil microbial communities from the Angelo Coastal Reserve, California, USA - 14_0919_12_20cm | ecosystem: Environmental > Terrestrial > Soil > Grasslands | place: USA...
TCCGTCCAAGTAAAGGGATTTTCCTCTCGGGGCAAGGTCGGGCGTAAAGTCGATCAGCGGGATATTCGCTTCGCGGCTGACGGCAATTTTCGCTTTGAGATCGCGGCTGATGTTGGTGGAATTCATTTCATCAAGCGTTGGAAGATAAAGCAGGACGGGCTTGATCTTCTTCTCAACGGCAAACAGGCACAATCCCTGAATCTCAGCGCGAAAAAATGCGTCTGGATCTTTCTGTTGGTGTTCCTTGAACAATGCGTCCCGGGAGGGATCGACCGGAATAAACCTGGTTCGATAGCGGTGATAAACCTCCTGGAGTTCGATCTCAACGATGAAATGGTAGATGGCGAAGCGGCGCAAAAAATTCTTCAACCGGACCCGGCTCATGAATTTCCTGATAAACTCCGGACTACTCCTTTCGGAAAATTGAGTCCACGGGTTCGCGCCGCCGAGGACGACAAAATCGGGCTCTTGGCTCAAGCCGCGGTCTCGAAAGTACGCACGCATTTGCGCGTATGACCATGCGTTGACACCGGCGTTTATCACTTCGATCTTTCTGGCAGCGCCGAAGTGTTGTTGCAAAAGTTCTCCCAGGACGGCTGAATAGGTTTCGGGTCCGCTCAAACCCCAACCGAAAGTCCTCGAGTCGCCCAGGCAAAGCACACGCACACTATTCGGCGGCTTGGTCGTCGGGAACTCCGGTCCCCGGGTTCCGTGAGAATTGATGTGGACCGGCTTGTGTCCCACTTTGGTATAGCAATCCTGATTGGCTTTAAGCTTCCAATAAAGCACAGGATCAGGTTCATAAATCTCCAGATTCCCGTAGCCACAGATCCGGAGAGTGGTTTCCAGCAAGACCGCGCAAATCATCAAACTGGCCACAGACAAAGCCAGGTTCTGCAACAGTCGTTTTAATCGGGAGAACTTGATTTTCAACGCAGGGACTAGAATTGTTGTTCGTAGTTCTTTTTTTGTTCAGGCGATGAACGGTCGCGCATGATCCAGTAGGATTTCGTTTGCGCGTCAAATCTGCGATTCAGGAAATCCTTTCCCGCCAGGCGCGCGACCAGTCCGATCGGAGTTACAACGAGGTAGAAAAAGAGCGTCAGAAGAATATTCGAGACAACGAATCCCAGCAAAAACGCCAGACTCATCCATCCGATGTAAATCAACCGCAGTACGCCTGGAGTCGCGGCGCCCAGGACAATCAGCAAAATGCCCGGAGCGAGAAAATACGGATAACGCGCCTTGCCGCGCCACAAAAACCAAACACCCAATAAGATGAATATCGCTCCGACCGTGAATCCAAATTTCCGCAACTCACGCGGGCCGGTTTTGAGGTGCTTGATTTCTTCCCGAAGCATGGGGGTGCAAATAGCGGGGAGGTTGGGGGATGGCAAGCAGGATTAGCAGGCGTAAGGAAGCGATTATAGTGTTTGCCAGAATTAATTTCCGGATCGGCAACGAGGTGGAAACTTCGCGCAACTCCCCTCACCCGGCTAAAGCCACCCTCTCCCCTCATGCGATGGGGGAGAGGCCAGAGTGAGGGAAGCTTCTGCGCAAACGATCATCGGTTTCATTTCGGAAATTTCTTTGGCAATTGATCTAGTCCAATTCAAATTCCTTCAGCCAGTCGATATCTTTGTCGAGTGGCCTTTGGTCTTTCTTCTCGAGCAGGAAATTGCCGAGCAACAGGTAATCCATGTTGGTTCGCATAAAACAGAGGTAGGCGTGTTCGGGCGTGCACACGATCGGTTCGCCCCGCACGTTGAAGGACGTGTTGATGATCACAGGGCAACCGTATTTCTCTTCGAATTTTTTGATCATTCGATGGTAAAGCGGGTTGTCCCCTTCCGTCACGGTCTGTACCCGGGCGGAGTAATCCACATGCGTCACAGCCGGGATGGCCGAGCGAATTTTCAACAGTTTCTCCAGGCCAAAAAGTCCTTGCTCTTCGGCCGTCATCTCCCGGCGAATTGACTTCGCGACCGGTGCGACCAGCAGCATGTAGGGACTTTCTTCCTCCAATTCAAAATAATCCGCCGCCCGCTCGCGCAACACAGACGGCGCGAACGGGCGAAAGCTCTCCCGGAACTTGATTTTCAGGTTCATCACTTCCTGCATTTTGGGCGAGCGCGCGTCGCCGATGATCGAACGCGCGCCCAGCGCGCGTGGCCCGAATTCCATTCGTCCCTGAAACCAGCCGATGACCCTTTCCGCCGCGATCAGGTCTGCAATTTTTTCCGGTATTTCTTCATCGGTCAGCTCGATGAACGGAATCTTCTGTTCAAGGAGATACTGCCGGAGACCCTCCTTGGAATAACCCGGACCGAGGTAGGAGCCTTGTTGGAAATCTTTTCCGCCGTCGGCGCGACGCGGCATTTCGAGGCACTGATGCCAGACGAACAGGGCCGCTCCCAGGGCGCCGCCGGCATCGCCGGCCGCCGGTTGAATCCAAATCCGGTCAAAGACACCTTCGCGAAGGATGCGACCGTTGGCGACGCAATTCAAAGCGACTCCGCCAGCGAGGCACAAATTTTTTTGGCCAGTCTCTTTGCGAACGTGCCTCGCCATGCGGAACATGATTTCTTCGGTGACTTCCTGGATGGATCGCGCCAGATCCATGTCCCTTTGGGTGAGCTTCGATTCGGGCTGGCGAGGCGGGCCCTCGAACAATTTCTCGAACCTGCCATTGGTCATCGTCAGGCCGACGCAGTAGTCAAAGTATTTCATGTTCAGCCGGAACGAACCGTCCTCTTTCAGGTCAACGAGTTCCTTCAAAATCACATCCACATACTTCGGCTCGCCGTAAGGTGCGAGGCCCATCAATTTGTATTCGCCCGAGTTGACTTTGAACCCGGTGAAATAGGTGAACGCGGAATAAAGGAGTCCCAGGGAATGCGGGAAATGCAACTCGCCGTAGATTTCAATTTGATTGCCGCGCCCCACGCCAAAACTGGTCGTCGTCCATTCGCCCACACCATCTATGGTGAGAAAAGCCGCTTCCTGAAACGGCGAAGGGAAAAAAGCTGAGGCAGCGTGCGACTCATGGTGCTCGGGGAATATGATTTTACCGTGGTAACTGAGCTCCTTCCGGATCAGCTCTTTCATCCAGATTTTTTCTTTGATCCAGAGAGGAATGGCTTTGAGAAAGGACTGAATGCCCGCTGGGACGCACGCCAGGTAGGTGTGCAGGATACGATCGAATTTGATGAAGGGTTTTTCGTAAAAGGCGACGATATCAACGTCATCGATCTGGATGCCTCCTTCGCACAGACAGTATTCGGCGGCGGACCGGGGAAAGGAGGCATCGTGCTTCTTGCGGGTGAAACGTTCCTCCTGCGCAGCAGCTACAATTGTTCCGTCCCGCACCAGACATGCGGCGCTGTCATGATAAAAGGCGGAAACCCCCAGAATTCTTTTGGACATCGTCAAGGCGCGGCTTTCCGACCGTTAGAAACATGACTGTGCGAGATCACGCGCATCATGGCGTTTGCTAACAGTTTGTTTCCCGAACGAGAAAGGTGACCGTTGTCGATAAAATCCGACTCTCCGTAACGAGGTTCCAGCACCTCGCCACCGAATACGACGCCTTCCTCTTTGGCGACTTTGGCCATACTTGCATTGTAGGCATGAATCACCTTTTCCAGATCCCGATCACGCACAAACGGCAACCACCCATAGGGTTTGTCGGAGGTCAGGAGCCTATAGTTGAGAAACTGCGGGATAAAAATGGGCTCGACTCCTTGTTTTCGACACAGCGCCACGATATTGCGAAGGTTGCGTTCATAATGGCCAATAGCCCGCATGTCAATATGGTCCGTAAATGCGTCTGAGCTGCCTTTGAGGTCCAGCAATGCCTTGTCAGTATCCATTCGCGGAAAGAAGTAATGAAAAACCATCCGCTTCAAGAGGTAGCCCGCCGCGGTGCGTTCTTGCAATTCCCGGCCCCCGAGGCCGTGCGACATGACCCACTTGCCGTGGGAATCCGACCAGTCAGGCCAGAGGTCCTTCACGTGTTGAACTCGTGCATCATTCCAACCGAGGTAATAGACCGCAATGTCCGGCTGCACATCAGAAAAGAGCAATGCGGTCTGGATCATAGTTTCCAGGCTCGTGCCGCCGGGCGCTCCCATATTGATCACCTCGTAATTCGTTCCCAGTTGTTCGCCAAGAAAATATTGCCACGTCTCGTCATCGGAGACTCCTGCGCAGTAGGTTGTCGAACCTCCCAATGTGGCAATTCGGATCCTTCCGCGAGGTTTCGGTCGGTCGAATTCCGGCCCGCGGCATCGGAATGAATTGTGAGTCATGCGGATGCCGTTACGCTCTTCCGATATGTTCGGAACCAGACAGGCGCCGAAATACGGGTGCGGCTGGACCATCCCCCGGACGGAAGTCTGGCGCTCACGGAAGTACCATTTTCCTTTATAAAGCCGGTAGGCCAACTCGCACGCCACTTCGATACTGGCCAACCCCAGGAAGATGGAGAACCCCCATGCAAGACAGGAGCGCAACTTCGATTTCATGTGCTTGAGCAACGATGACAAACCAATGCCCATAGTCTTAGCATACGGGCTGTTTTCTTGCCAAGCGTTTCGACAAATTGTTAGCTGAGAAAGGGTATTGATCAGCTCCCACCAATCGGGTCTGAAGAAGTTTCGCGTGGATCGCACATCTGGAATCGAAAGCCGGCAAAGGGGACACGATGAATAGCAGCTTCTGCTTTCCGACTGCCGTGGGCCGAGTCACGATTTTCGGCAGTGGTCCATTTCCTAAGTCCACTATGATCTTCCCTTGTGCCCGGTCGTCGCCCATGCTCGCCGTGGCGGTTGGGCGGACGCTGCTGCGATGGCCGCACCGCGTGACGTTCGTCTGACTACCGCTCGGATTCCATGACCGAAAGCGGACCATTGGTCACTATCGTCACACCGTCGTATAACCAGGCGCACTTCCTGGAACAGACGATGCAAAGCGTCTTCAATCAGACGTATCCCCGCGTCGAATACATCGTTACGGACGCGGGGTCGAAGGACGACAGCGTCAACATCATTAAGAAATATGAGCATCGGCTGAAGTATTGGCACAGCCACCGAGACAAGGGTTCAGCCGACGGGATCCATCAAGGTTATCAGCAGAGCACCGGCGAGATCCTGACTTGGCTCAATTCGGACGACGTGTTGGCAGAGGATGCCGTCGAACAGGCCGTCTCCGCTCTGCTTCGGAATCCTGACGCTGTGATGGTTTACGGAAATCGGATGGTGATTGATGAAAAGGGACGGGTGCTCTACTTGCGGCCCAGCCTGCCGGTTCTCTCGCGCAGTCCGTACATCTCCACGATTCTTCCCCAGGAAACCTGCTTCTTCCGGCGTCACATCTACGACGAGACTGGCGGGCTGGATGCGGACATGTGGTTTGGTTTCGACTACGATTTGTTCAGCAAGATCGCTCGCCGCGGCCGGATTGCGTACGCCCGCGACATTTGGGGGTTCTTCCGCAAACACCGCGCCGCGCGTTCGATGCTTCAGACGGCGACTATCGGCGCACAGGATGCCGCGGTGGTCCACCAACGCGTTTGGGGACGGAAGATCGGAGCGGTGGAATGGAAACTGGCGCATGCCCTGGTGAAAAGCTACGCCATCGCCGCCGCTCCGTTTGTTCGAAAACCGCCGTGGCCGCGCTGCCTCCCACCGATGCAAAAAGTCGGCGTGGTTCGCGCATACATGGAGGCGTTGCACGAAACCAGCAAACTCAAGCGAGTGCTGCGCCTTTTTATTCGCTGATTCCCTGGGGCAGCCTCAAGCACTATATGTCTACTACCAATCTCTCAACCACCGCGGGCGCTTCCGCCCCCTCGCATTCAGAACCTTCTCCAGCGCCGGAAGCCATCGTGGATGCGACGATTGAAGAGCATCGCTCAAAGCCGATTGATGTCCTGAACCTGAACGATGCTGAGGGAGAGCTCAAGTATCTCCTCATGCTGCAGAGTTCGTACGAGAGAACAGTTCGCGATCTGGTTTCCTGCTTCGCGGCCACGCCGAGAAAGGAAGACATCCACGTACTCGAAATCGGTGCCTATCTCGGGGTGGTGTCCGTCAGTCTGCGCAAGCTGGGATTTGAGGTGACCGCCACCGAACTGCCCGAATTCGTCAATAACCCCCGTCTCCAGCAACGATATGCGAGTTTCGGAATCGATCTGGTCGGCGCCAACCTGCGTCACTACAATTTAGCGTTCCCCGATCAGCATTTCGATGCCGTTGTAATGTGCGAGGTGCTGGAGCACCTGAACTTCAACCCGTTGCCGGTCATCTACGAAATCAACCGCGTCCTGAAACCGGGGGGTCTTCTTTACCTGGCGCTGCCCAATCAGGTCCGCCTCAGGAATCGACTGGCGATGTTGCGCGGCAAATCGGCCCTCGCTCCCATCGAGGAATTCTTCGCCCAGTTGGATCGCAACCGAAACATGATCGTCGCGATTCATTGGCGTGAATACACCATCGCTGAGGTGCGGGGCATCCTGGAGAGACTTGGGTTTTCCGTATCGCGGCAAGTCTTCTTCGATCTATCGGATCCAGTGAAGGACGGCTTCCTCCTGACCGTGGCCAAAAAGATCCTGTACGGCGCGGTACCCTCGTTCCGGCCGAACCAGGTCACCTTCGCCCTGAAGGCATCCCGGCCGCACTTCGATTTCCACTTCTGCGACGCGAACTCGTTCATCGATAGCAGCCGAAGAGCGTGACGAGGTAACCGGGTGCGCACCCGATTCGGCAAGTTCGTTTCGCAGTACCTGCGGCACCCCCTTCCGTCGATGCCTACTTTTTGACGATCTGATCGTAAATCCAGCGGTAGGTCCTTTCCATCCCGTCTCGAAGCCGGGTACTGGGTTCCCATCCCAGGTAATGCCTGATTAAAGTATTGTCGCTATTGCGGCCATTGACCCCCTTGGGTGCCTTCAGATTGTAAATGCGCTTCAATTTGATTCCAGCGATTTCCTCGACGATGTCCACCAGACCATTAATGGTGACCAGTTCGCTGCTGCCAAGATTTATTGGCTCCAGGATGTCACTTTGCATGATGGCCTGGGTTCCTTTCAAACAGTCGTCGATGTACATAAAGCTCCGGGTTTGTTTGCCATCACCCCAGATTTCGATCGTGTGGTTGCCGGAGAGTTTGGCCTGGATGACTTTTCGGGAGATGGCTGCCGGCGCTTTTTCGCGCCCGCCATCGTAGGTGCCGTGCGGGCCATAGACATTGTGGTAGCGCGCGACGCGCGTTTGCAATCCGAAGTCTTCCCGAAAGTGCCGACACATCCGTTCGCTAAAAAGCTTCTCCCACCCATAGCCGTCTTCCGGCATGGCAGGGTAAGCGTCACTCTCCTTCAGAGGAACAACTTCTGGCGATGTCTGCTTATCGGCGGCATAGACACAGGCTGAAGACGCAAAAAAAAATCTTGAGACACCAAATTTTCGGGCGGCGAGCAGGAGATGGGTATTAATCATCACGGATAGCATACACAAGGCTTTGTTGTGTTCGATAAAACCCATGCCGCCCATGTCCGCAGCCAGGTTGTAAACGGTATGCGCGTCTTGGAGAGCCTTTTCGCAAGCCTCCCGACTTTGCAGATCGAGTTGCTTGTTCTCTGCCTCGGGAAAGCGTTGAAACCAATCACTGAACGGCTTGAGATCGACGGCGCGGATGTCGGCAAATCCCCGCCGCAATAAATCGCCCACCAAATGACCGCCGATGAACCCTCCCGCGCCGCAAACAACAACTTTCTCTGACTTCATAGTAGTGACTCCATACACGGAACAATGCGCAGACTAAAGCACGCGGCAACCACTGTGGCGATGATTCCCTCCAAGCGAGTTGAGAATGCGATGAAAAATGAATCGCTTCTCGATTTGGGGAAGACACGCTGGCCACTGCGGCTTTTTAGTGAAGATCATGAAGCAACGAGCGTAAAAACGCATCAGAAGGAGTACGGACAACCATTTAATCCGGTTGACGCGCTTTCCCCACACTGAGATTTGGATTGCGGCACTTTCTTGCTTCCCCAAAGTTCTGTATTGAGCCGTAGTCTTCGAATTGCTGTGCTTCCTGAAGAAGCCCCACACATTACCCGCGTGAATGACCTTGCCTTGGAGGGTGATTTTGCTGAACAGGTCGTAATCGATAGCGAATTTAAGATCGGTATTGATTCCGCCGACCTTGAGGTAAATTTCCCGTCTCCAAAAGCAGCTTTCCTGGCCGATCGTCATCGCGATGTACGGGGTGCGCGAGAGAATCGGCAGGTTCGGTTGATAATACAGCAGTTGGCCCCGTTCATCGATGCATACCCGATTGCCATAGATCATCAGGACGTCCTGGCGCCGGCTCAAAACCTCGACGGCCTTTTCAACGGCGTCTGGAGCTAATAGATCGTCTGAATTCAAATACCCCAAAATCTCGCCTTTGCTTCTTTGAATTCCTTGGGCGATTGCATCTGCAAATCCTTTGTCCGGTCGGCTGTGCCAATAGACAAGTTTCGCCTGGTGTTTCTTGATAATCTCGACGCTTCCGTCCGTTGAGCCGCCATCCAGAATCAAATATTCGATGTGCGGATAGCTTTGACTCAGAACGCTGAGGATAGTCTGCTCGAGGTATTGACCTTGATTGAAGGAAGGGGTGACAATAGAAACGGTCGCCACGGTATTTTCACTGCAACGCCGCAAGGCTATTACGCTAGGCTGCGATTTTTTTCCAGATACCGACCTAATATCAAAAATCCAATACTTCGTATATCGAAAGCAAAGTTGGCCGCTTTGGACAGAAATTTCAACTCCATTCTTTCAAAACGCGCGCATGACTTGCGCTGCGAATATGAGGGTCTGTATCCGGCGAGTTGACCACTCCTGTGAGAAGCAAATTCAGGATACCGGTCTGTCGTGTTCAAAACAATAAAATGGCTTGTCAAGGTTAGAGATAAAGAGAACGTTCACCGGCGACAGAATCGGCGTTGGAATGAGCACGTAAAGATTGAATCCGATGTGGCAGGACGAAGTCGGCGACACTTGCCCGTTTGCCAGAGAGAGGCAGTTTGTTATGGGAGACACAACTAAAAGAGTGGCTTGGATTTCGGATTTTCCGATTGAATGGCTGTCTGATCTGCCGGCGCCACTGGAGAGTCTTCCAAAGCAGCACTCTTTGACGTGGCAGCGCGTGCTGTTTGATGAATTGAAGAAAGATCAGCGCCTCAAGCTTCATGTAATCGCACTCCGCAAACATCTGGAGCGGGATTATTCCTTTGACAAAGAAGGAGCGGTGTTTCACCTGCTCAAAGTTCCTGCGGGCTTGCGCGGGCCGACTCTCTTTTGGGTTGATACACTCGTAATCAAGCGTGTGCTCCAAAAAGTTCGCCCCGATGTCCTCCATGCCTGGGGGACGGAACGGGGTGCTGCATTGGTCGCGCATCGCCTGAGATACCCTTACATTGTCACCATCCAGGGATTGCTGATGTGGTATGTTCAGATGGTTCCTCTCAACCTGCATTTTCGTTATGCGTCATTTCTGGAAAAAATATGTCTCCCACGCGCACCGCTGGTAACTACCGAGTCCGATTTCGCGGTGCAGTATCTCCGGAAGAGATTTCCGAAACTCCCAATCATGCAGATCGAGCACGCGTCCAACTGGGTATTTCATCAGGTGTTGCGCCGCCCGCGCACTCAGCCGATTCGTTTCATTTTTGTTGGAACACTGGACCAGCGCAAAGGGGGTGATCTGCTGGTTGCCGCGCTCGATCGATTGAAGGACGAGCTGGCCTGGGAGCTCCTTGTTATTGGCGCTGTGGAGGAGGCGTTCCTGAAGCAGCTTCGCGCCAGGACATCACATGAACTTTGGAGCCGAATTCGGTTCAAGCGAGATCTCTCGCCCTCTGAGATTGGAGCAGAGTTGAGCGAAGCTACGATAATGCTGTTTCCGACGAGGGCAGACACGAGTCCGAATGCCGTCAAGGAGGCGGTTGTCGCAGGAGTCCCGGTCGTGGCGAGCGCCGTTGGCGGCATTCCCGATTATGTCATTCCCGAAGAAAACGGCCTGCTGTTCCCGGCCGATAATCTGGATGCATTCGTGGATGCGATCAGAGCCGCGTGGTGTCATCCCCTGTTTGGGCGAGGTCAGGTTGCGCCGGGGTCCCTGGGAAAAATGAGGGACTATTTGTCACCCCGGCGGATGGCCCAACGCTTCGTGGAGGCGTATCAACGTGTCCTCAAAACGGAATGAACACCTGACTGCGCGAAGGACAGCAGCATCCTCGCTATCGGTAGCGCTTCTGCACCCAGTCTTTATTGATCCTGGGGGCGCCTTCTCTAAATACGATCCAGGGAAGCACATCGCGCGGTATCTGCGGTTTGAGAACGGCAAAGCCGAAACTATTGCATTGCCTGGGAAAGATGAGCGTAAAGAGTTTCAGGAAGGGAAAGCCCGCAATTGTTGCCACAAGCCATAATTTGTTCTTGAGTGCGCGCAAGCGCATCCAGGGGATTCTCAGGCGATAGAAGAAAAAGAAGCGGTGGTGTCCCCACGGTGCGAAGCTCGCCACGGTCTTTTTGACCTCTCGTTCAGTCCACCGATAGACAAAGTTCGGAACTTCGGTGTTTTTCACTCCCCCATAGGCATAGTCATTCCAGGAAAGGCCCGACACCTCATAATCCTGAGCGAAGTTCAGGGCTCTCGCCAGACGGGATGCCAGGCTGTCCCGTGGTTCTACGACCAGAAGGCCTTCCCTTGCCACACGATATGCTTCCGTCAGCGCACGGTGAGGCGATTGACAGTGGTGCAGCCCGTCGTGGATGATGCAGAAATCGAATTCGTTGTCTTTGAAGGTCAGGTTTTCAGCGTCCTGGAAACTCCAGGCAAACGGCGCGAACTGTATCCCTTTCATGCGCCGGTCGAGGTTGGAAATCGTGACGTCGCGAAAGCCGGTTTGTTCGAGCGCTTGTTTGTCGTGTTCTCCGCCACAGACAACCAGGATTCTCATGTGCTCGGTGATAAGCTTCTTCCTCAAGAGATACTGAAGCGTGTCGGTGTAGAAGTCATTCATGTTGGCGTGGATTGACCGGAGCCGAACGTGCTTCAGGCCACCAGCGTTGAATGCACCGGAACGGCTTCGGTGTGGTCTTCCCTCTCTCCGACTTGTTTTCTCCGCACGCCTGCATTCAAAGTAATGCTTAACGCAATCCAACCAGTGAACGATATGATGTCCGAATCGAACTGACCGTAAAAGAGTACATAGTAGATCAAGTGGGCGACGAAAGACGAGAGCAGAAAAGTGTTGATTAATTTCAACGATTCCCTGCCATAACGAAAATTCAGAGAGAGTACTCTCAAAGCGGCGCAACAGAACGCGCCAAAGCCGATGAGTCCCCAAACACCGAATGGAATGATGAGGGTCAGAATCCCCTGGTGATAGTTCCCGCTGACCAAGGCGTCTTCCTCTGACTGATAGAGTCCCCTTTTGATCGCTTCCTGGGTCAGGTAGTAATCTGTGCCGCTGTAGGCAAATCCTTTGCCGAGCAGGAGATATTTGGGGACTTCAGGGGTGACTATCCGCCATATTTCCAGACGCCAATCCAAAGTGTACTGCGCATCGTACTTGGCCGCTGCGTCCACTTTGATAGGCAAGAAACTCAGGCTCCTTTGGAAGGACAAGGGCAGTCTTTCTGAGAACCCCAAGAGCAAGGCAGCTAAGAGAGCGCCCGCCAAGAGGAAAATGGGCAGCAACTTCGTCTTATGGAGCGCTTCCAGGTAAAACTGCACGAAAAGGATCAACAGCCCCAACAGGATCGAGGAGCGATAGCCGCCAAAGGCGCTGGCTGCAAAAAGCGCCGCGAAGGCCGCCAGCCGCCACGGTCTGGACCAGTCGCACAATCCTCGAATTCCGTATCGCATCAGGAGATACTGATAGACGCTGACGGCAGCAAAGCAAACCCCGCTCAATCGCAGCAGATCGCCCTCACTGAGCGCCTGGCTAAACGCGAGAGTTGCCGGAAACAAAGTAAACAGGAAATAGAACCGAGGCCCGGCTGCATACGCCAAATCACTGACGACTGCGGTGACTCCAGACAGAACAAATATGGAGGCATACAGCCGCGCCTTGTCTTCGGGCACAGGCCGCGACACCAAGGCAAAATAGCCGACGATGGCCCCCAAAACGCCGAGATACCTCTTGGCTCCCCATGACTCCGCTCCAAAAACCTGGCCACCGATGCCTCCGGTCAGTTTGGCGGTCACCAGTACCACCAGGGTCAGAAATAATAACGACCTGGCGACCGAAGGAACGCGCAGGAACCCCTCGTGCCGGTGCATCAGTCGATCTACCAGCGAGATGAAAAGACTGATCGCCGCTGCTGCGATTCCGAGGTTGGGTTGGCCGGGAAGGAAGAACAGGACCAAATAACTATTCCACGTGAAGATCGCCAGAGCATGATGCCACCGAAGGAAAATCGGAATACTCAGGACAAACAAACTGAGACCGACGAAGACCAGGCTGAGCGTATTGAACGGTGTGGCGATCAGGTAACCCAGGAGAATCGCTACCGGGATGCAAAGGCCGTAGATCAGCAACGATCGGGGCATGGAAACTACGTTCGCCATTTGGCCTAGGATTAGAGTAGAGAAACGCAGAGTTCGCAATCGATTTCTTTCCACCGGCCTAATTTACTGGAATTCTTCCAGAACAACCCTTAGTGTCGCGCCCGTTTCAAAATGGATCTTTCAGCCGATATCGCGAGTCTCGCGCAACGGGACTGCGCAGGAGCCCGATCGATGTCATCCACCCGACGATCAAAAGAACTCGACTGCCTGCGCTGCGCGGCAGTGCTTCTGGTCTTGTGCCGGCATCTTCCAGTTGTTCCGGACTCATTGTGGGTGCCGTTTCGTGTACCCGTGCATCTGCTTTATGAAGCAGGCTGGGCGGGTGTGGACCTGTTTTTAGTCCTGAGCGGGTTCCTTATCTCAGGATTGCTTTTTCGCGAGCATCAGCAGTATCGTCGAATTGACTTCAAGCAATTTCTCATTCGGCGGGGACTGAAGATTTATCCCGCATTCTATTGCCTGATTGCGGGGACCATTGGCGTGGCCATTCTAAACCGATGGAATCTGCCGTGGAAGCGCGTCTTTGCCGAGGTGTTCTTCGTGCAAAATTACTTCAACGGCTTGTGGGGCCAGACGTGGTCCCTGGCCATAGAAGAACACTTTTATTTGCTGCTTCCCTTGTTGCTCATAGCATTGGCCCGGATTAATCACGGGCAGGATGATCCGTTCCGGTTTCTGCCTTGGATATACCTGGTTTTGGCAAGCATGATCCTCGGACTAAGATTGCTCTCGGCCTGGAACGTGTCCTTTCGTTTTGGGGATGTGAACGCGTTCTGCTACACTCAGCTGTTTCCAACTCACCTCCGGATTGACTCGCTGTTTCTCGGGGTGGTGCTGGGTTATGCGTATCACTATCACCCCGTCGCGTTGAGGAATTGGGTGCTGCGCCGGCCAGCGCTACTGCTGGCCGCGGCCATGCTGGCTCTGCTGCCAATTTTTATCTGGCCATTGATGAGCACCCCTTACCTGTACACCTTTGGGTTTACCGCAGTCGCATTTGGATTTGCTGTTGTGTTGCTGTTGAGTGTCCTGAAGGGCTTTTCAGCAGCAGGTTTTGCCGGTTCGGCAATACGCGGCTGCGCTTACGTCGGGGCACATTCGTATTCAATTTACCTGTGGCATCTGGCTGTCTCTACGCTGGCCAGCATGGCTTGGCGGCGCTGGCCCGTAACCTGGTGGGTTGAATCCTTAACGTATATGGCCGGCAGCCTTCTGGTCGGCATCCTTATGGCCAAATTGATCGAGTTGCCGCTTCTCAAAGTGCGTGACCAGTTCTTTCCTTCACGCAGCAAACCGCTGGAATCTTCGGCCTCTTTGTGATGAATATCGTCGTTACAACGATTTCCCCGCCCACCAAGGGCGCGGAACAGATCAGCTCGGAACTCAACCAGCGCGGCGGAACATTTTGGGTGATCGGCGACCGCAACGGGCCTCCCGCATACAATCTGGCCAACACGCGTTTTTTCGACATTGAAACCCAACTCCGGCTGCCGTTTCACCTGGCGGGTTTGTTGCCCGAAGGACATTACGCCCGAAAAAACCTGGGCTATCTCCTGGCCATCCAGGATGGCGCCAGCTTCCTTGTCGAAACCGACGACGACAACATTCCGCAACCGAACTTCTGGCTTCCTCGGTCTTCCTCTATCTCGACCAATCACGTCCAACAGTCCGGATGGTTCAATGTCTATCTGGAATTCTCCGATTGTCGAATCTGGCCCCGGGGATTTCCGTTGGAAGAACTCCAACATTCATTCGCCCTGGGCGCAAAATCTGAATCCGCTCTCAACGAGCGGGAGTGCCTCATTCAGCAGGGACTGGCGGACCAGAATCCCGATGTTGATGCCGTTTACCGTTTGACCCGGACACTTCCTGTTGCTTTCAAAAGGCGGGCGCCCGTGAGCCTGGGCCAGGGCTGCTGGTGTCCCTTCAACAGCCAGAATACCACGTTCTTTAAGCCTGCGTTCCCCCTGCTCTATCTGCCGACTCATTGCACGTTTCGGATGACCGACATCTGGCGGTCGTTCATTGCCCAGCGCTGCCTCTGGGCGATGGATTCCCAGGTGGCCTACACGGCGGCGACGGTTTATCAGGAGCGAAACGAGCACAACCTGGTCCGCGATCTCGAAGATGAAATCCCCGGTTATCTCCAGAACAACCGCATTCGCCGGTTGTTGGAGGAGACCCCGCTCGATGCAGGACGGACTCGCGCGGTGGTTGCCGGAAATCTGGCGCGTTCCTACGAAGCCCTCATTCGCGCCGGTATCCTGCCGGCCAGGGAACTCGCTCTGGTGGAGGCGTGGAACCGCGATCTGGCTTCACTTCCCTAATCTCTTCTCAAGCCAATTAGCCGCCGCGCCAGCCTTTTTCCAAAAGCGCGCCTTCAGTTGCAGCCTCAGGCTGGAAATGAGATTGCGCTGCCGGCGGTGGGTCTTGAGGATGCGCGCGGGATCGATCTCGCCCGCAGGATCGAGGCGAATGACCGGCAGTTCGGTGTCTGCAAGGCCCCAATTTTCACGGTTGCGTGAAACCGGTGAGGTCACCTCCTCAACCCATGATTTCCAATCGTTGTTCGGCAGCGTGTTCTGATGCGCGCTGCCTCCGGTCAGGTTGTGGTCCAGATGCAGCACGCACAACGAATCGCCCAGGTCAGGCGTGCGTCCTCCGCCGTTGAGCAGATTCAAGCGCCGGGCGTTATTGGCGTCACTGTGGCCCCACAACTTCATCCCTTCCTCACAACCCTGGATGGCAAACCACTGCTCGCGCGGCGCCAGTTGAAAGTCGCCTACCCCCACAAAGCGCAGCCAGGATTGCTCTTTCTCCTGCGGAAACCGCACCCCGCGCCGGATCACCTCGTCGCAAAAATCGCTGATCTGGCGGACGTTCATTCGATCCAGCATCTGCCACTGGGCGGGCGGAATACCGATGCGCGGGCAGACATGAAACCGCGGCGGCAACCGTTCGAGCAGTTGGTGCAGCGACTGGCGGCCCAAGGGTTGCAGGAGAATGTCGCAATTCGTGGAGAGCAACCATTGGTTCCTGGGGTTGCTGCGGCGGATGCCTACGTTGCGGGACAGCTCGTCCGAAAAGAGCAGCGGCGTTTCACCGATGGCGGCTTTCATCTGTTCCCCCGTAACGCGATAAGCTTTCAGCCGGCGACAACACTCGGGCGTAAGCGTATCGGCAATGGCTTCCACCAGCGTGCAGTCCTGCTTCGGCGAATTGCAATCCACATAAAGGATTTCGTCTTCCGGATCGCGGCAGAGACTGGCGAAAAAATTCAGGCTGATCGCGGTCCGTTTGCCCAGATTGACCCCGTACCCGTCATTGCGGCCGGCCACCAGAAACGTGATCATGTCAACAAGTCTCCGGATTTACGCGCGTTGGGCGTAGCTTAGAAAAAAATTTTCGCCGTAGTAAAACAACCAACGGAACGGTTCGCATCCTGGCAGCCTTGTCAATTGACAATCGGTTCCCATTGAAGGTCAGCGCCGTGACACCGGCTTCCAGGCGTTTCAATTGTTCCTCGACCGCGCAAGTGGCGAACATTCCTCGAGCGATACTTTGAGCCTCACGTTTCTTCTGTTGCAGGAGTGTAGGATCCTGGGCCGCTTCGATCAAAGCATTGGCAGCATCGGCAGGCGAGGCCGCATGGTAGAGCCACCCGCCGCCCTTCTCCAATACATGGGTAATACCGGCGGGAATGGCCGGCACAACGCAGGCCAGACCACACAGCATTGCTTCAACCATGGCAACGGGCAAACCTTCCGACCGGGAGCAGAGAAAAAAAACGTCGTACGCGGGCAGCTCGCGAGCCAAGGTCAGAGGGTCAACCCAACCATGAAAAGACACGTCACCAACGTCGCCCTGCCTCTCCAACGCCTTGCGCATCCATGGCTCCAGCGGACCATCACCGTAGATATGCCACCGGAACTTTTGACCCGCTTGCCTGCAACTGGCGACAATTTCCGGTATCCAGTGCGCGCGTTTGAGGAAGCGCTCCAGACGCGCGATGAAACAGACTTTGAGACAGCCCCTGTTCGTCGTTGTCTCCGGCAACGACGGCGCGTCCAGAAACGCCGGGGCGATTCGATACGGCGCCACCCATCCGGCAAAGCGATCCCCGCCTCCGGCGCGAACGTGCGCCAATACATCCGGGGTGTTCGCCGTGACCGATTCGAGGAACTGCGTCACCTGTGGCAAGAGATAGGGGATATCGACATGTTCATTGCGTTCCAACGAAGAGAAATGTCGGACTCGAGGCATTGATAAGAAACGCAATACATTCAGTTCCTCGATGCCGGAGATGGAATAGACAACGTCCGGTCGGGTCTGATCAACGGCGCGCTTGTACTCGATCATGCGCGCGCGCCAGCCCTCGCCACTTCGTCGGCGCACCACGATGTAATCGTCGACAATGGCGTCCTCAGAATCGTCCGCCACGACAATTTGAGTATGATGGCCGCAATCGCGAAAAAAACCGGCCAACTGAGCCAGGACGAACGTGCTCCCGCCGCGGCCAGGGAAGTGAGTCAAAAAAGTGACACGCATCACCCAACAGTTTCGTTTGTCACCTTTTGGGCGACCAATCCGCAGTACGGCGCGTAAGCGGGCACATTTGCGGGCAGCCCTTTCAGGCGGGGCAGCGACCGGCGGATGAATTTCAATGCCGCCTTCTGGAGGATATTTCTTGCCTGATGGTCCGCCCAGAAATCAAATCCTCCGAACCAACCGCAATCGATGATTCTAAACCCTGATTCTGCGACCATGCGTCCCCAACAGCGAGGTGACATTGCCGCGATATTGTGTCGTCGGTAATTCTCGAGATCCAGGGAAAGGTGCAGCAGACGCTGAATCCAGCCTCGAAAATTAGGCGTGGAGATTACCAGGTAGCCTTTTTCCTGAACCAATCCGGCGTGCCGTGCTATCAACCTCGGCCAATCGACAAAATGCTCGATCAGACCGAAGGAGCAGACCACTTCGTAAGTCCGGTTCGGTTGGTATTGCCAGATATCGGCACGCTTGATTTCACCCACTCTGAAACCACGGAGCCTCAGCCACGCCGGCAATTCAGTTTCGGCTCGCGGAGTCAAATCGATGCCGTGCAGTTCGTAGCCAAGTTCGCCCAGCACAGCAAGGTATCGACCGGGGAAGCAGCCGAACTCCAGGCATGTACCGGAGCCGTGCGGCACGAACTTTCGCAGCCAGTGGCGCACCGGATCGTCCTCAGACGCGGTCGCCAGCGGCAAGCGAGTGTAGCTTGCGTCCCAATAATTCTGTTCAACTAAAATGCCGTTCATGCACCATGCGCCCTGCGTTGATTCAAATCCGCTTCAACACTGCGTGATAATCTGCCTGAGCGATAAAGTCCCGCCCGTTTCGCTTTTCCTGGCCAGTCCTCGCAAGAACGACCAGGTCAGACCCGAAATCAAACCGCCCGCGGCACTAACTATCACCACGACCGCCGGTCGCCAACTTTGTTGAAAACCCGGCAGCAACAGGAAGGCGATGAGGAGGCTGACCAGCACACCGGCCAGGGCTCGCGACCATACTTTCACAAGCAATTTCATTGGAGACGTATTGACCTGCCGGGCATATATCCGAAACAAAGGGAATAGAGTGCCAAACCCTGTGGAAACAAGAAATGCCGCTGCCACGCCGTTCAGTTTGAAAAAATGCCCGAGTGGAATGGCCAGCACCGTGCCCGCGATCAACTCCCGCTCAACATAACGGCATAGAGTGGTGAAGCGTCCCACCCCAAGCAGATAATAGCCGGCCGCCGACCAGAGACCGCTGACCAGATTTCGCGCCAGCATCAGCCAGACCACCAGCGGCGCGGCCGTCCACTCGCGTCCCATGTACCAACGTGTCAAAGGGATCAGGGTCAAGGCCAAAGCTCCGATCGCCGCCCCAAACATCCAGGCGTTCAAATATAGCAAAGGTTGGCCCAGGTTGCTTTCCTGTTGGCTCCGTTGTGCGATGATTGGCCAGGAGGCTTCGCTCAATGATTGCAGGACGCTGCGCAGAACAGCGAACAACCGCGAGAGTACACCGTAAACTGCCGCTTCATAGGCGCCACACACGGTTCCCACGATCACCAGATCGATCGTGAACAAGAGCGTGATGGCGGCTTGCGTTCGCACGCACGCCAGACCGTCGATCTTCAGACGGTTGAACCATTGCCAAAAATCCGTTGGGGTCCGAAAATGGACAAATCGGTAGGCGGGCTGAATTCTTTTAATCGCCACCCACGTCAGTAGCCACATTGTGGCCGTGCTCGTTGCCGAGGAAAATGGAAAAGCCCAAAGCCCAAGATTCAACTCAAAGCCGGCCCAGAGGCCCGCGAGTGTCGCCCAGGACTGGAGGGAGCCGATGAGGAAAACCAGGGATTGCGCCTTCAAGCCGATGAGCAGCATCATTTGGTTGGAAATAAAAAATCCGATCCCCGTGATTAGGCCGAGGCTAAGAAAAAAAGCGAGCGTTTGTCCCGATTGCTGCGCGATGCCTGTCAATGAATAGAGGCCGATGCCCAACGTCGAGATTAGCGCCACCAAAACTCCCAACCATGTGTTGAATCCCTCCGCGAACGTAAGCAATCGTTCCCTTTCCGTGATGTCGGAGCTCGAGAGCAGTCGCTGGTTAACGGGAGTGATGAAGCCGATGCCGATGACCGGCAAGTAGCTGAGAATCTGTATCGCTATCAAAACGACGCCGTAAGAGGACGGACTCAAATGACGTGCATAGAGCCGCAATGTCGCCAGCCCCACGATCAAAGAGGAGGCAGTGGAGAGAATTCGAAGTAAAACAGCCAGTCTGAAACTCGAGAGCATCTCAATGACTTTGCCTCAGATGCCCATATCTTGTTCCCAATCGTCTGTCATCCTCAAACTATTGGAAAAAGTCTCCGCGGCGTCGATCCTTTTAGTCTCTCCTTTATTTTTCGCGCCTCAGAGCTACTCTTCTGTCATGCCATCATTCGACATTGTCTCACAAGTGAACCCGATGGAAATCGAAAATGCCGTCAATCAGGCCAGAAAGGAACTGGCCAACCGGTTTGATTTCAAAGGGAGCAAAGCCGAGATCGTCCTCGAAAAAAACGAAATCAAGTTGTCTGCCGAAGACCAGTTCAAGATCAAGGCGTTGCTCGAAATCGTCATCGGCAAGCTGGCCAAACGCAGCATCAGCCTCAAAAGCGTGGACAAAGGTGAGCCGGACCTTTCACCGCTCGGCCACGCAAGGCAGGTCATCAAAATCAAGCAGGGCATCGAGACGACCGTGGCCAGGCAAATCACGGGGTTCATTCGCGACGGCAAATTTAAGGTGACGACGCAGATTCAGGGCGAGGAAATTCGCGTGACCGGCAAGAGTCGGGACGAGTTGCAGGCAGTCATTGCCGCCGTGCGTGCCCACGACTTCCCCGTCGCCTTGAGTTTTCAGAATTTCCGGGATTGAACCCGAGGCGCGAACCACTGATGAACGCTGATAGGCGCTGATCAAACGCGAGGCGGCGCGACTCGCGCGAATGCGCAACCACGGACTTCCTCAGCCGGCCGGATCCGACACCAAACCTGCTGAACCACGGATTCACACGCAGACGGGGAAATGAATCGGTGTTCATCCGCAGCTCGAGAAGTTCCGGTTGGGCATTCATTCGCGTTGATTAGCGTTCATCAGCGGTCCAAACCTTCTGCCTCTCTTGTGTACCCGTTCGCGCGAAACCACTCCACCGCGTCCATCAGCGCCTGTTTTGGCGGCGTCTGCGGCAGGCCGAGTTCGCGAATCGCTTTGCCGGGACTGAACCACATCTTGTGCTTCGCCATGCGCACCCCGGCCAGCGGCGCTTTGGGCGGTCGGCCCGTCAGCCTGGCTATGGCCTCGCTCACGTGCGCGGCGGTCATTGCGACGGAATATGGAATCCGCATTTTTGGCGCGGGCACGCCTGAGATTTCTTCGAGGACGGCGAACGTCTGTTGCATCGTCCAGTTCCCTTCGGCGTTGCCCAGAATGTAGCGCTCGCCGATGCAGCCTTTTTGGGCGGCAAGGATCTGGCCGATCGCGACGTCGCGCACGTGCACCCAGTTCAGGCCGGTATCGAGGTAGGCCGGCATTTTGCGGTCCAGAAAATCGACGATGATCCGGCCGGTCGGCGTCGGCTTCACGTCGCGGGGGCCGACGGGCGCGCTTGGGTTGACGATGACCACCGGGGCGCCCTTGGCCGCCAGCTCGCGCGCGACGACTTCGGCCTTCCACTTCGAGAGTTTGTAGTGGTTGATCATCTGCGCCTCGGAAACGGGTGTGGCTTCGTCCGAGGGCACGATTCTCTCGTCCGCGGACTCCCGTCCGCGGCTACGGGTTATTCGCGGTAAACCGATGCAGCCGACCGTGCTGGTATAGACGATGCGCGAACAGCCGGCGTCTACTGCAGCTTCTATGACGTTGCTCGTGCCTTTGACGTTCGCGGCGTACATCGGCGCGTAGTCGCGCAGCCACAGGTGATAGCTCGCCGCCATGTGGAAGCACCAATCGCAACCGCGCATCATCGCGATGAGCTTCACGCGCTCGCTCACATCGCCGTTGACACGTTCGAAGTCCGCGCCTTGCAACCCGTGCGTATCACTTTCGGGCCGCAACAGCCCCTTCACCTGATGACCGCGCACGACCAGTTCGTGAACGAGGTTCGCGCCGATGAACCCGGACGCGCCGGTGACGAAGCATCGCATGGCTGGGTTATTGATGGTTCCGGCGCTGAATTCAAATCAATTTGCCGACAAGGTAGCCGCCGAAGTCATGAAGCGGATCTGGCATGCCCACTTTCTCCGAGTCCTCAGGTTGCCGAGCGACGATCCGCGCGGGAGTTGACTTGATTCCTGGAACCGGCGGCACGGATGCGGCCAAACCGGCAGCCAGGGATGGCTGCGCTACGCGGCCAGCTGCTTGACTTGAACCGGTGCTGTGCAATTATGCCGCCGGTTTTATGCCGCCCAAACGAGCGAAAAAAATGACGCGCGATCAGGAACGCAGCCTGGACATCGAGATCGGGTTCCTAGAAGGCGTGGTCCGCCGCGATCCGGGTTATATCGATGCGCTGCAGATCCTCGGCGACAACTACACGCGCCGCGGCCGTTTTGAAGACGGTCTGAAGGTGGACGAGCAGTTGGTTCGTCTGCGGCCCGCCGATGCGCTGGTGCATTACAACCTGGCTTGCAGTTATTCGCTGACCGAACAATTCGAGGCCGCCGCCGCGGCTTTGAACCGTGCGCTTGACCTCGGTTACCGCGATTTCAAATGGCTGACCAAGGACCCGGACCTCGGCAAACTGCGCAGACATCCCCTCTACAAAAGGATTCGCGACCGCATCAAGGCGATGGAGATCAAAATACACTGAACTCCGCGGTTGCCACAGGGTGCAGGGCGGGTAGTTTGTCTTCATGAACGTCACGGTTGGCCGGCGCACGCGGCGTTACCGCACCGTTGCATTCGAGGCCAGCGAAAACGCGGTGCTGCTTATCGAACAACGGCTGCTGCCGCACCAATTCAAGGTCATCGCAACGCGCGACTTTCGCGAGACGGCCCGCGCCATCCAGGACATGATCGTGCGCGGCGCCGGCGCCATCGGCGCAACGGCGGCCTACGGGTTGGCCCAGGGAGCGCGCGTGTTTCACGGCACAGACATCGAGAGATTTTCCCGTCACGTTGAAACGGTTTATCAAACGCTCAAGGCCGCGCGGCCGACGGCAGTTGATCCCGTCAACGCGATGAACGAGGTCCGCCGGGTCATGAGCTCAGGCGAGACCGTATCGAAACGACAGACGCTGGCGCTGGCTGCGGCGGAGCGATTCGCCGGCGATGACGTGCAGCATTGCGAGGCGATTGGCCGGCACGGAGCTCCGCTGATCCGCGACGGGATGCGGATTCTGACCCACTGCAACGCGGGGTGGCTCGCTTTTGTGGATGTCGGCACGGCAACAGCGCCGCTCTATGCGGCCCAGGCGCAAGGGAAAAAATTTCATGTCTTCTGTGATGAGACCCGCCCGCGTTCGCAAGGCGCGACATTGACCGCCTGGGAGTTGGCGCAACAGGGAATTTCGCACGAAGTTATTGCTGACAATGCTGCTGGCCATCTGATGCAGCGGGGTGAAATCGATCTGATCATCGTCGGGAGCGACCGCACACTCGGGCGCACCGGCGAGGTGGCGAACAAGATCGGCACCTACACCAAAGCCGTCCTGGCCGAGCGCCACAACATCCCGTTCTACGTGGCGATTCCACTCTCGACGATTGACTGGGAGCTTTCGTCCGGGCGCGACGTTCCGATTGAGGAACGCGATCAAAGTGAGGTGCTCGGTGCCTGGGGCGCTGTGAGAAATCCGAAACCCGAAACCCGAAATCCGAAATCAACGAGTCGCGTCTATGTGCGCGTCGCCAATCCCGCCAGCGGGGCGCGCAATCCGGGTTTTGACGTGACGCCTCCGGAACTGATTACGGGCATTATCACGCCGGAAGGAATTCTTAAGCCGAACGAGCTTTGGCGCAATCGTCGCAGACTCGATTGTCGGGCACGAGGGTAAAACTCGGGTTATATCTTGGCTTAGCGGCGGCGGTGCTGCCGCGCGTAGCCCCGCCGCGGCACACCGGCGCGCACCTGAAGCAATTGAGGACACTACTACAACTTGCCCTTGCGTAGCCGGGGAACTCATTTATGCTGCGCGCGTCGATGGGCGGAGTAGCCAAGTGGTAAGGCACGGCTCTGCAAAAGCTGTATGCGTCGGTTCGATTCCGACCTCCGCCTCCAACTCCAAGCAGTTTGTTTGTCAACGAGTTGCGGAAACCAGAGGAGGAAGGTGCCAGTGAAAGTGCCAGTGAAAATCGAACTGGCCAAAACTCAGCAATACTCTGCAAATACTGGTGAAAAACGCTGTCACAACTCATCTGTCGTGCCCAAAAACGTCCTGTCAGTGCCAGTGAAAGTGCCAGTGAAATTCAAGCCGGAGTAAAACTGAGCGAAAAGGCCCGAATTTACGGGGTCTTTACTGGTGAAAACGGGATTCGCTGCCCGTTTGGTGTAGCTGATACACCCAAAGCCGCGCGCATCCTCATAGCCTCGGACCAAAAAGTCTGAGTCTATGAAACGTCGTTTCATTCTGTACCGCCGCAAGCTCGGCGGCACGTTCTACATTGAGGATACGAAAACCCGAAAACAGGAAAGCCTTGGTACGAAAGACCGCGCGGAGGCGATGTCATTGCTCAACGCCCGCAATGAATCCTTTCGCCAACCGCACCTGAATCTTCAAATCGCCAAGGCCTACCTGGCAGGCACAGATTCACGCGTCCCAACGCGGACGTGGCAGAACGCCCTTGATGCCATCATCGAAATGAAGACCGGTTCAACGAAAGATCGCTGGCAACGCGCGGCGAGAGAAAAGGCGTTGGACCTGATTCGCAATCGTGTCATCGTCGAGACGCAAGCCGAACATCTGCTCGCTTCTCTCAAGGCGGGCACGGTCAGCACGAATGTTCATCTGCGGAAACTGCACAACTTCTGCATTTCGATGAACTGGCTGCCGTGGCCAATCATTCCGAAGCGTCTTTGGCCTGAAGTTCGTTTCCAGCCGAAACGTGCCATTACCGTGGATGAGCACAAACTCATCGTCGAGCGGGAGAAAAACCCGGAGCGGCGCAATTTCTACGAACTGTGCTGGCATCTCGGCGGGTCGCAGAGTGACATTGCCAACCTCAAGGCGGAGGATGTGGAGTGGCCGAATCAAACCATCGCCTACGCGCGGCGGAAAACCGGAAGCCTGGCCATGATCCACTTTGGCGAGACC
>Ga0066672_10000047_pt1 | contig 23267 bp, 32 predicted proteins | sample GraSoiAngelo_121_FD_62292 | JGI IMG/M metagenome (GOLD analysis project Ga0066672, IMG submission 62292) | Grasslands soil microbial communities from the Angelo Coastal Reserve, California, USA - 14_0919_12_20cm | ecosystem: Environmental > Terrestrial > Soil > Grasslands | place: USA...
CTATGTTTTCACCGCGATCGCCATGGTTGTCGTAGGTCTGAACTCCGACCGGACGGGTGAGCGCCGCCTGCATGTCGCCATCTGCGCGCTTGCGGGAGTTGCGTCGCTCGTTACTGCCGCTGCACCTCCGGCGCCAGGCGCACCAGCCGGGCGCAGGTCGGCCGTCGATTGCCCTTATTAGGACAGATACCCGCCAGTTCGCAGATTTGTACCAACAATTCTTGACCCTGTGCGACGCCCCGAAAAGGGTGCTTTCCAATCATCGGCGCCCGTTATATGTTGGCGGGATGAAGCCGCCCGCGCTGGCGCTCCTGGTGGCGTCCGTTCATGCGGTGGAGAATCGCCGCGTGCATTGCCGTGCACACCACCGCGCACATCGTCGCGTACACCAGGAGCGTTCGTGAGCAGTTCGCTGCAAGGCCGTACCCTGACCTTTGGCGGCAACCGTGATTCGGAAACTGTGCTCGATCGCGGCGAGCCGTTTTCAGTCGAGCAGACTGAAATCTTTCGAATGGATGAACCGCATTCAGCCTCCATTCCGACGGTGGATCAGTCGCACTACAGCCTTCGAGCGAGCCTTGAGAGCATGCCAGTTCGGGTGAGGCGACGCTCCAAGCGAAGCGGCGGCACGACGTCGATGTGGTCTTGAACGCGTGCGAGCTGCGCACCGGTTCATCTTTTCGCTACGGAACACGCGAGTCTGGATGGCGTTACGGACGCATTGCCGACAATGACGTCTCCGTGGCGGAGGCGGTGGGTGCTTCGGCGGCGTATCCGGCCATTCTGCCCGCACTGGATCGGGTTTACGACTTTGTGGACCGCCGGGCGCAGCATACGAAATCGCGAGTCATCATCGCCGACGGGGGTGTCTTTTGAGAACCTTGGCGTTAGCTGCCTGGAGCCGGGGCGTTCGGCTGAGCACAGCACCAATGCTTTCGCTGTGGATTACATCCTCGCCTGCGATGCAGGCCATGGGCCTTTTTGGGGGGCAGGTCCGCCCGTTCTGGTGGCCAGCTCGCATGCTGGCGCCGTTTGAATCGCTATTTCGCAAGGTACAGGATGGGACGCGGGATCGTTTGGATCGGTATCCCGAGGCCGGCCGCCTAAAGGGGTTCTTACTCGCCTACCTGGGGCAGCGCGATGAGCTACTCCCGGTGATACCGGACGATTTGATTCGTCGGCAGGAGGTGCAAGATTATCCGACCGATTTCTCGCCCATGAAACCCGCGGAGATAGACGCACTCTCTAGGCGGGGAGAACAGTTGGCGCGTCTTCTGGTCGATCATTACTTATCGGAGTTGGTGTGAAACATGCGGCGTGAGGAAATCATGAATATGGGTCGATTTCAGTGGTCGAGAGAAAGCGGAATCGAGCGACTGAGCTTGTACCGGGTGTTGCTGCGCGGCATTTGTGTGGGGAGTGTTGCCCTTGCCTTGCTCTTCTGTGCTGCGAGCCAGGTAGGATGTTCGGCGAAGCGACAAGTCACATTTGGGCACGCGGGAGCGGCGTACGCGGTGTCGCTCGATAAGCTTCTGAGCCGCTCGGAAACAGCTGCGGTGGATGCCACGTCGGAGCGCCTCTTGCAGGACGATCAGTTGTCGAACCAGACTGCCGACTCGTACACGCGCTTGTCGGCGCTCGACCAGGTGCGCCTCGAGATCATCGCGCGCTTGCGTAAGCACGCGCGATTGCTGGCGCGGTACTTTTCGGCACTCGATGCTTTGGCAGATTCAAAGGCCCCCGATCAGGCCGAACAGAGTATGAACGCGGTTGCCGACCAGCTGAATGCCGTCGGAGAGCAACTCCGTCACTCGCCGCTGATGGCAAACACCGCTATCCTGTCGAAGACGACGACCTTTGCGGTCGGTCAAATTCGCAACAAGATGCTGCGTGAGGAGCTCGTGAGGCGCCACGATGCACTGGACCGAGAGCTTGGAACCGAGGAGACGCTGATCACGGCGCTCGGCAAAGCTATCCAGCACGACGTCGAGTTGGCGCGGCAGGTTCGCGAGCAACGGGTGGTGATCGATCCGCTGATTGCGATCACGCCAATTGAACATCCGGATGAATGGATTGCAGCGCGTCGCGAGATCCTGCTGAGCTCAAGGCGGATTGCCGAGCTCGACGCAGCGGTTGAGGCAGTTCATGCGCTTCGCATTGCATTCCAGGATCTGAACAATGAAACGCGAAACCACGCGACGATTCGGTCCCTCCTCAGTGATGTGGAGGGGATGCTGTCTTCGACCCAATAGGGAGATCATCGTGAACTCATCAGAATTTCTCGAACAGCTGCGAGCGGTAGAGCTGAGGTTGCGATCGACGGAAATGCAGTCATTCATGCGAACGCAGGACCAAGTGTCGAAAGACTCGTTCGTCCAATTGCGCCAGGATTTGGCGGAGCGGATCAGCGAGCTAGCTAACGCTGAGCTTGACTCCATCAGCCGTGCTCTGGTTTCGCAAGACGGCGACATCACTGGGGGTATTGCCGCAGCCCAGGATGCTCTGGCAAAGCTGGGGAACGTTTCGAAGGTTCTGGACGGAATTGGCGCAGTTCTCAAGATTGCGGCCAAAATAGCGGGCACATTGGCCTAGCCTGACTTGCGAGGACAAATTTTATGAATTCGACGGCTACATCGATACGAGTAAACATTGTCGACGGCGGCTTGCAGCCGCTTCCGCCGACGTCGAACGTTCTCGTGCATGTTCGCCAAGGCGCGACCGACACGATTCCGCCACAATCGATCAAGGGCGGAGCCGCCTTGCTTGTGAACGACCTTGAATTCCACGATAACTTCATGGATACGTACACGGTCATCGCCTATGCTGATGGCTATCAGCAGGCTGGTACTTTCGTCGCCGTCAAACGCGATCGCGAAAACCCGATCACGTTGATGCTGGTGAAGGGGAATGCCACATTCCGATTCCAATCTTGGGATGATCTGAAGCGAGATGACCTGGAAGCCGTCGGGTTTCTCGTCTGTGAAGGAGACGAGGCTAGTGCTCGTGCCAATTACGAGCGGGTTGCCAGAGAGCACCCCGAGGTGCTCGCTTCCTTGTTGAACTTGATTGCGGCGATGCGTGGGATCAAGCTCGGTGATGCGTCCCCTTTGGTGTATTTCAAGCAGATCTTATGGGATTCAACGATGGCCCAGGATCGATTCTTTGGCTATGTCGATCCCGCGATTATTCCAGCGGTGCGCGCAGCCGCTGACACTGGTCACTTTGCGGAAGAGAAAGGCTGTGCTGAGTTTCACCCAGGAGCGACGTGCAGTTACAAGCAAATCGATTACGATGTTGCCAACGTGCAGTTGACGTTTCACGAAGACGATACGAAGCTCATCGATGGCGTCAAATGCGTGAAGATTGAGCCGGACATCGACTACTACAAGGATCTGCTGGCACACGGCCTTGGTGAGGTCATACCAAACAAATTGAAGCACCAGCTGACGAATCCCGTGGTTGTTTACGGATTACGATACAACGCCGAGGGGGACGAGTTCGACCCGGGCTATGCAGTGGCATAGGACGCCATTCGATCGGTGTTGCGTAGGTGTGGTTGTTGCCTGACAGCGTTCATCTGTCGCAGTGCGATGAACGACACCCAAAAACAACATTTTTGTGGCAGCCTGCGAGTGTAGCTGCTCATCTCGCCTTTGCCTTCTTTACCTTTGCACAGCGGGCGCGCTGCGCAGCCGCGATCTTGGCGCGTGCCTCGGCTGACATCTTGCGACGCTTGCGGCTCCGGCTAGCTAAGCTAGTGCCTGCGGCGCGGCCGGGTCCCGTGCGGTTTACGCCCTCAAGGGCTTCGATAGCGCGAGTGAGGCGATCGCGCTCTTGTTTCAGTTGGTCGAGGATTCCGTTCAGGTCACCCCTAGGGCCACGATTAGACCATTCACCAGGGCCACGAGACAAGCAGAACAGGCGTGACCACCGCCGCTAGAGCGCGAATGGGGTGTGCTTTGGAAGCTACCTAGCTGGACGTTTGTCCGTTGGCGCGCCTTTCCTTCCATCGTTCCTTCATCACGGCCCAATATTCCTGCCGTGTCATGAAGCCTTCATCCACAAGCAGATGGCGCGCAATATCGTAAATGCGCCGCTGGCCGGCAAGGTCGTACCAAAGGCCCCAGAGCTTATAGTGCCATTAGCCCGCCGCAAATATTGCATGCGGGCGAACCTCCGAGTTCAACGAACTCGTCAAGAGACGCTACTTCTGGTTTGTGGGACGCGATGTTGCGATCTGTCATCCCAAGATCGTGGAAATCGGGCCGACTTATTCGACTTTCCCACCATTCTGTTTCACGAGACCGGCTACTCATTGCACACGCTGCGCCAGGCAAGCCGGAGGTCCTGGCGCATCGGTCAGAGGCGTGCGGTAGAGTCAAGTTCTTCGCCTATAAGGTAGTGGGTTAGCACGATCAAACTGACCCACTACCGCCTACAAGGGCACGATGCAGGAAGTATGCCTTCGGCTGATGGGCAAGAAGTTGCTGGTCGCGTTGGCAATGGAGGGCAAGTTCGCCTCTGAAGGGCTCCAGGCCATCGATGGAGACGACGACATGCTCACCGCAATGGCGCGTGAACTGGTCGAGACCCGGGGAATTGGTGAATCAGCTGATTCGGTCTGGCGGCGGCTCTGCCCGGCAACCGCTCTGTCGTCCCAGGAAGATTTCACAGAGACCGCCATTGTCCCAGCCGAAGTCGAGACGCCCGAACCATTGCCATTGATAGCCGCACCAATTCCGAATGCTGCGCTCTTGGAAGCCGTCACTCTGCCCCGTCGCGTTTCGCGAAAAGGCACCGCAGCCGACCAACTCTCGTTGTTCTGACTTGTTCATTCCACGAAATAAGACCCGCTAGAAAGCACTCAATCGCCACCGACACCCCCGGAAAAATGGCATGAGAAGGCGCTGGCGTCTGCCGTGGTACAACGCTGGCCAGGAGGGACATCCAATGCCAAAGAGCGGGATTTTGGCAAAAGTCATAACTTGCAGGAGAGATTCGACGCAACGACGGGGCAAATCACCATCGGTATCGATCTGGGAGACCGTTTTAGCCACTGCTATGTGCTGGGACCGGATGCATCGACATGATCCCACCTGCTCGATTGACCATGACTATGCGCGGCTTTAGACTTTTGTTCAAAAGGATGGTCCAGTGATTCAGTTGTGGAAGATAACTTTGGCTTGTGCGGCTCTTGCCGTCTCATCACTTGCCGACGAAGGACACTACCACGACGCGCTCAACGAGCAACAGTTTGGCACGGTGCACTTCCCAACATCCTGTGCTCCAAAGGTCCAGAAGACTTTCGAGCGCGGAGTAGCCTTGCTGCATTCGTTCGCCTTCGAAACCGCGGAAGCGACATTCCGGCAGGTCGCCGCGGACGATCCCGGTTGCGCAATGGCACACCGGGGCATCGCTAAGACGTTTAGCCGCTGGGTATGCCGGATGCCAAACTATTAAAGCGGGGGTGGGAGGAAATCAAAGTCGCGAAATCCCTTCACCCAAAGACGGCGCGGGAACGGGATTATATCGCGGCAGTTGTTTCGTTCTACCGGCATCCGGGCAAGAAAGACGATAAGCGGCAGCAGAATTACCTGAAAGGCATGGAAAAGCTCCACCGCCGCTACCCCGACGATCATGAGGCAGCCGCTTTTTATGCGTTTGCGTTGAAGGATTCCGATCGCGACGATGATCCGACGCACGCCAAACGAAAAGAGGCTGCTGCAATCCTTGAAAAGCTGTTGCTGCTTGAGCCGAACCATCCGGGGGTTGCGCATTATCTGATCCACACGTATGACTATCCGGGAATGGCGGAGTTGGGACTTCCAGCTGCGCGTCGCTATGCGAAGATTGCTCCTGCGGCTCCTCATGCGCTGCATATGCCCTCGCACATCTTTGCTCAGCTTGGCCTCTGGCAAGAGGACATTGATTCCAACCTGGCATCAGTAGCGGCGAGTCGCGATGCTTCAATGACCCACATGGGAGATGAAGGCCACCAATACCATGCAATGGAGTCCTTGATCTATGCGTACCTTCAGAGCGGTCGCGAAGCAGAGGCACAGAAGCTCATCGAACAAGTTAAAGCACTGCCGAAGATGAAGAGCATGTATGGAGTCGATGCGGATCCACAAGTCCTCGCCCTGTTGTCCTATTCCGCAAGCTATGTACTTGAACTGCACCAGTGGGAGAAAGCAGCCGATCTTCCAATGACGCCGGGAACGGACTTTGGAGACGACATCATCACCTACTTTGCGCGCGCAATCGGGTCCGCTCACCTTGGTCACCCGGAGGAGGCTCGCCGGAATGTCGCCGAGATCCAGTCCATTTACAACCAGGTGGTGACGAAGAAGCTTCCTTTTGCAGATTGGGCCGATCAAGAACGGAAGGAAGCCGAGGCTTGGGCAGACCATGCCGAAGGCAAGGACGAGCAGGCCCTCGCCTTGCTGCGTGGAATCGCCGATAAACAGAAGACCGGCGTGTTTGGGGCGACCGGCGATCTTCCCGCCCGCGAAATGTTGGCTGATATGCTTGTGGATTTAAAACGACCGGAACAGGCCCTGGCAGAATACGAGGCGGAGCTCAAGATCAATCCGGGTCGCTTCGATTCACTGTACGGAGCCGGGCGTGCCGCTGAAATCCTGAAAATGCCAGATAAGGCCAACGCCTATTTCGAGGAACTCGTCAAGATGTGTGCTGGAACACTATCTGGCCGGCCGGAGCTCACGTACGCCCGCAACGTTCTCTCAACACTCGCAAAGCGGAATTAACAGACGAAACGGATCGTTTGTGCTGCTAATGCCTGCACAAGCACGTTAAGGACTCTGTCCTTTATCCCTTCTTGAAGGAAGCGCCTCTTCCGGGGCTTGGTCTGTCTGCCTTCGTTTGCCGCGAATGATGCAGACGGGCAAGGAACCCGTCAAGGTTTCCCCATGGCTCCCTTCGCTCGACCTGTGACTGAACCCTTGCCCGTCCGCTAAGAACTCCTCCGCTAGCAAACGAGTGCACACAATTAAGAAGCCCAAACCGCGAACTTCGGCTGACATTACAGGGCCTTCTCATGGAAGGAACAATTATGGAAGTGTCCCCCATAAAGAAGATAGGCGCGAAATGTGCGCCGCCACTTCACCAGCGCTACAGGGAGCAGCCTGAACGGCATTGGGCCAAGTCACAAGGTAGGCGCAAGTACCTGTTCACGGATCAGATCGACGAGTTCGTCCGGGAGATCTACCTTAATCATCCCGGCGCGAGGACGCGGCCCGGCATCCGGATGTTGGCCAAGAAGGTAGGTATCCCGCACTGGGCTCTCAAGAGACGAGCGCGCGAGCTAGGCCTGGCACGGACAAAAGAGCTGCCGTGGAGCGAGCCTGAGCTGAAGATATTGGCTCGCTATGCATGGATGAGCGACGAGCGGATTCGGTTGAAGCTCAAGTCCGCCGGTTATTCGCGTACCGTGACCGGAATTCACCTCAAGCTGAGGCGAATGCAGTTCAAGCACGATTCCAGCTTCTATTCCGCCAATGGTCTCGCGCGAGCCCTGGGAATTGACTTCCACGCGGTGTCGCGCTGGATCAAGCGCGGGCACTTGAAAGTCAAGCTCCGGGGAACTGCGCGTCGGGAACAGCAAAACGGTGACATCTATCTCATACGCGAGAAAGACGTCCGCCGCTTCATCCTCGAACACCCCCACCGAAATTGACCTCCGTAAGGTCGATCAACTGTGGTTTCTCGATCTGGTTACCAACGGATTGGTGCGCTCCGCATAAGGTTCGGGCGCATCGCAAGCGGCTGCGCCAACAGGGCTTGCGGCCTATCCAGATTTGCTGATGAGGACATGGTGCGGCTGAATCGTGCTGTCCTCGTCTTCCTGGGCATGGCCGCTCCGCCCAACAACGAAGAACTGGAACCGGCATAAGATCTATTATTGGGTGTGAATGGCAGTCTTCGAGTTGCTTGAACGCCGCTTGCTCCGGAAACCCAACCAAGAGTGACCTCTGCGAACTCCATCCGTTGTGGCTTCTCGATTTGGTTACAACCGGATTGGTGCGATCAGCCTGAACAATTACAAAGCCGTCCGTGCACGCGAAGACGAGCGTAGCGATTCAGTGTGTCTCGCACCAGTACCTTTCTTTGTGGACGATACCCGGTTCTACTTGCAGGGTACTTGATCGATTGCCGCACTCAGCCATTGCGCTGAGACCATAAGAACCGGGCAAGAGGCTGATTGTCGAAGTCGTCTGTGGCCCAACGGCATAGTGCATCTGCGTACGCCCACTGAGGGAAACTCTCAATGGTCTTGCCGTCTCGTTGCTTACAACCAGTGCACCAAGGCTCGCCCGGCGGTCTGGGGGGAAGGCGAGCTCGTAGAGTCGCGGCTCGGGCACCTGAGGCGCGCGAACCCAAACAAAAGCGGGGGAGTCTATCCGGAAGGGATGCGTGTACTTGAGGCTCACCGCCCGGTAGCGCCGCCCTCGGTAGGTGAAGTCCCACGTTGAGGACCTGCGCGGGCGCTGCGTAACGGCAGCTTGGAATGGGGGAAGTAATTGGCCGCTCTCCTGGAACTTGTAGTGAGTCTGGAAATCCACTCCACCCTCAAGGCGAAGGGCGCTGAAAACGTTGTCCTGCAGCGTTCCCCGGATCACCGCGACACGGGGAGTCACCTCCGGGGTCTCCGCGGGTCCCGGCTTCAGATCAACCCAGCTTCGGTCGATGGGACGTGATCGCGAAGTGAAAGAAAGTTTCTGGATATCTCCGAAGCGAATTCCACTGCGCTGGCCGGACTCGGGCGGCCCGGTGGAACCGATTCTTCTTTCACCACGACGCGCTGATCCGGAATTCGGACCGTATTCGCGGATGTGTGTACGGCCTCGTCGCTCGGCATAAACCAGAATCTGTGCCATCCGCCTCGCATAGGTGTCGATGCATCTGCCGAAATGAGGTCCAACTCAGTCTGAATCGCAGCGGGCATATTTTCCCACTTCGAACGGGTCTGATTGTCGAAGCCCGTGGACATCACCTTCATCGTCCGGTCCGCCTCAAAAAGAACGTCTCCAACATGCGTATGTTCAATGCCGCCCAAGTACCGGACTTGCATTCCCTTTGTATCCGGGCCGGGGTCGATACTGACCCCGAGGACACCCGCGCTCGAGATTGCTCGGAATACGGTCAGCCAGTCGTCGTAAGGAATGCCGTTACCGAGCGAGGCGGGCGGGCCGATTACAACCAGTTCTGATTGAGCCTGGCGGAATCTAGCGGCTTCAATATCGGCCACGGTGGACAGGTCGCGCAAGGGCGAGACGGTTCGGGTTGGATCGGCCAGGAACAAACGCATTGGAGGAGCGAGACGCAATGCATATGTCTTTTGAACCAGGGGATGAAACCCCGGTTGAAGTGCCGTGTCGGCCTCATCCGGTGAAAGGCAGCTGTCACCCAGAAGGCGCACGGCTCGCGTAAAGTCGTCATCGCCGATCGGCACCATGACCCTAGGTGCGCTTGGCATGCTGGGCCCTGGCCGAACTACCTGTTTAGAGGAACACCCTACGGAGACACCGCAGATAATGCACACTCCGACGATGGCAGCCAAGGAACGAGCAGGCCCACCGACGAACGTGGCGTAACGCGCGCTGCTGGCCATACAACAGTCTTGTTATGTTTTTCTCCTGCGAGCTAGATCTGCTGGCACAGTCGCCGCGTACCCCAGAGCTGCCGGTATTGGCGAACGCACTCCAAGTGGTGCATGTCTCCGCTGGGTAGGAACCCTATGGAAGTAGTCGAGATGAGGAACGTACCTCGCGAACCAGGCTACCGCGCGTGCTGGCCTGCGACAAGTTCTGGAGGCTGCTCGCGCATGTTTACCGCTGTCGCAGCGGCATTCGCAGAGGCACAAGTCTGCCGCTCAGGACGCCAGCAAAATGCTCCCGTGAGTTTGGTGAGCCATAAAAACACCGGCACTCGTGGCCTTTGAGACGTGGTGACGTTTCTGCAATTCGTTCTATCATTTCAAGCCTCCAGGACGGACCGCGACATGAACGTGACGACGCCGAACATTCTGATGCTGCAAAAGGGGCGCTCTCATCACTCCGCATCCTTGAACGCCACCCGTGAAGAGCACTGTGATTCTCGGCGGATCCGACAGCCACTCTGACCGCGCTGTGATCACTTCCAATTCCAGCGACCAAACTTTGCGGCCTGATTTCCGCTTGTGTCTGCCCAGGCGCTTACAAGTTGACGCTGACGAGTTGAGTGATCCACACCGCTGGAGGTGCGATGTAGTTGAAAACGATTTGGCACGGATGGTAACAATAGTTCGTCCGCCAGTAGCCCCCTGCTCCATCCCCATTTTCTCCGCGCGAATGAATCTGAGCGCGAGTGAATCTTGACAGCATGGGCACCTTCCGCCAGAATTTCCGTCTATGGCTCACGAAGGTACAGGCGCATCTCGAAAGCACGTTTCTGAGGCCCAGACGGGAACTGGGGACGTTTTGATGCCGCCGAGTGAGCAGACGGAGTTCTTCCTTACTTTTACCCCACCACAGGACCTCACTCCCGAAGAACGGAAACTAGTCGGCGACATCGTGATCCTCGATCATCGGGCGCACCACCAGCTGAAGCCGAAGACAGAGGAATGGAATGAGGTACTGAAACTCCTTGTAAATGCTGTTGTCCTGCTCCAAGCCCGTGACGCTGAGCAGGGACGTGCCATCCTCGAGGAAGCACAGCAGGTTTATTACCACCATAATCAGACCAAGAATCGCATTCGCTATTTGACAGGTGCTGTAGCAGGGATTGTTGTAGCTGCTGCGGTCGGTACTGGATTCCTGCTGGTGTCAAAATCGCTTGAACAGTACATTGGGCGTCAACTGCTTGTCCTGATCTTCGTGTTTGCTGGCCTGGGGAGTATCACCAGTGTTCTTACCCGCGTCTCGACTATCGACTTGAAAGAAGAGACCAGCCGCTTTTCAGTGGCACTCTCGGGCTTTTCTCGACCTTTGATTGCCATGTTTGTCGCTCTGGTGGTCTACTTCATCCTTGACACCCGTATAGTGGAGATCAAGTTGGGCAGTCCTACCGAACCAAAAACGAATGCCGTTTATCTCGTTACGTCTTTTCTTTGTGGGTTCAGCGAACGATTCGCAAAGGACATCCTCTCCCGAGTGCCGTTCGGAAGCGATGGAAGAGAGAAGGACCAGTCCGGACCGACGGCGACGGGCGAGAGTGAGAGCGGTGGCGGAGCACGGCGGGATTGATCTAGCAGTCCGCGTATCTCCTTCCGCCGGACTCTCCCACTCCTGGTTCGCCATCCTATGTTCTCCAAAATTAGATCACGTCTGCCAAAAGGCACCGTAGCCGACCAATTGTCGCTCTTCTGATGTCCATGTGCATCTCCATGAAATGGGACCAGACTTAGTTAGCTGCGACCATGGAAAAGACCCATCTCGGACGATGCGCCTCGGATGAAGGAGCATTTCCGACTGTTTAGAAACAAGTATTTCCCTGCCCTTGAGGAGCCGAGATGACACGAACATCCCGGCACAACAAGGAAGCATAAAACGACGTCGCTCGAACACTTCTCGGTGGCGATCAGGGCCCCTTCCGTGGCCTTAAACCCGTGACCGGGGTGTGGCTATAATTGTGGCTGTACGTTGCTAAACATCGCCAACGTTTCAAGCATTTGCAACGAATTCTCTGTGCGCGCAAGACTTGTGTAAATTGTTGATGTATTGTGGGTTATCAGAGAACGGGAGATAGTGGGCGCGCTGACTCTTAATCAGTAGGTTGAAGGTTCGAGTCCTTCCGCGCTCACCACCTCCTTTGTTTTCAACCTCTCGTCACAACGTCGCGGAGTTTTTCATAACATTTTCGTAACAACTCTGTGGATACGACCGAAAGCGGCTGCACAAAATCATCGACTTCAGTCCGGTCGTAAACCTCCATGGCGAGGTTCACCTTGTTGTGGCCCAGAATATCGGAAACGACTTTCGGATGAACCCCCGAGCGGCGGAGCTTTGTCGAGAGTGTGTGACGAAAATCGTGCCAACCGCCAAGCGAGATGCCCAAATCCTCAGCAGCCGGTCTGATGTGGGGTTTTAGAGCGTTGCCTGGATTCAGAGGGGTGCCCGTCCGGGAACTGAAGACCCACTCGCCTTTTCCGAGCTTCTCCATTCGCGCCATCAGTATTGGATCGATTGGCAGCTTGCGCTCTGAGCGTTTGGATTTCACGGTGTCCACATCACCCTCGTAAATCCGGCGAGTTACGTGGAGCACATTGTTCCCGAAATCCGACCACTTGATCGCGAGTGCCTCACCAATGCGCAATCCAGATACTGCGAGAAACAGAACCAACGTTGCGTATGGCTCGTTTAGCTTCTCCGCAATCGCGTTAATCTGCTCGGCGGTCAGAATCGTGCGAGTCACTCTTCTTCCGCCCGTTCGCTTCGGCAGTTCACACGAGTGCAGGGATTCTTTTCGAGCCAACTGCAATTGTTCGCCCATCCGAGCGTGAGTCCAAGAACGACCCGCATGCTACGAAGAGTGCTCTCGCTGTATTTAGCTTTCTCGGCAAGGAAGGTTTGGACATCTTCGCGGTTGATTTCGGTGATCTTCCGATCCCCGAATCTCGGAAGCACGTAAGCGCGCAATGTATTTTTGTGATGGCGTAGCGTGGTTGCCTTCATGGTCGAACCTTCAGCTTTTTCCCACCGCTCCACCAGTTCCTGAAAACTCATATCCGATTTGGCAGATGAGGTCTTCAGAAGCTCCGATAAACGATTGCGTGCTGCGCTCTTCGTCGGGAGTTCGGCCAGAGTGCCGAGGCGAATGTTGCCCACCCTCGGGGGTGCTCGATGAAGCTCTTCCCGAGGGGCGGCCCGGCTGGCACGAGACGGCGACCCGGAACCCATCCATCTGGAAGAGACCGATACCAGCTTCGCTATCGGATGGAAGGGGCGCTATCACCTCGAGGGACCTGCTTTCATCTACACCGATCGTGACACCGGTCGATTCACCACAATCCTCGGCTGTCCTACGCAGACGATCGCACGAGCGGGTTAGTTCGGAAATTTCAAATATTTTTGGCTAGCGTTTACCTGTGCAACTTGCGAGACACAGCGGGGTTTCCTCGCTGTCTCCGTGCGGGGGAGCCCGCGTGGTTCGGGGCCGATAGGTCGATTTTGGCAAACCTCCTGATCTCAAAAACAGATCAGAACACGCCGTTCTTATTGTCGCCCAACGCTAGTGCAACGCTCTCTTCCAGCCTCAAACTGCGTCCTAACTCATAAGGCGCGGAGAAGTCTTGCTGACTGAGCAAGGTGTGCAGCCGGGCAAGGTAATTGTTTCGAAAGCTGTGCTCCGCGCGTTCGATGTTGAAGTTCATCGTCTCGCGGAGGTGCTCTGCGGCACCTGCAAGTGTGGCACCCAGTTCTCCGTCTCCGCGCTGGGCAGCAAGCGCTGCGAAGCCATCCAGGGCATAAGAAATGCCTATCCTGTCGCCCGCAATTCTGTTGCCGGCTTCCACTGCCATACTCAAACCTTCGGCGAAATGGAGTTGCGCGGCCGAGTAATCGCCTAGGCCGTACTCAGCGCAGGCCAGGTTGATAAGAGTAATCGCTGTGGCATACTTTCTACCGAGTTGCCGAAACATGGCAAGAGCGTCCTGGAATAAGGGCAGCGCAGTCTTGTAGTCGCCGGACGAGCGCGCAAGATCGCCGAGTTTGTTGAGTGAAGCAGAAATACCGAACCCGTCACCGGATTTGCGGGCGGCAGCGAGGGCCTGCTCGATGAAAGTGACTGCTGACGCGTCATCGCCTTGCTCGAAGGCCAATCCTCCCAAGCCTCGACAAAACAAGGATACTTGTGTCAAGTCCTCCGCATTTTGCGCTTCTCGTAAGCCTTTCTCGTAGAAATTGCGTGCGGTTTGATAATCGCCTTGGAACTTTGCGAAATTGCCTGCCACACTCAATAATTTCCACCGCAGCGTCCATCCGACATCCTGGCTCTCGGCCAGGATCTGTTTCATTATGGATATGCCTTCCGTCAAGTATCCCCGGAGCACCCAGTAATACCGAATGCCCGCTGCGATCCGTGCCGCGTTTATTTTGTCGTTTTGGAGTGACCAGCGAAGTGCCGCGCGAATGTTCTCGTATTCTTCTTCGACGCGGCTGAGCCATTTCGCTGGCTGCGGGCCACGCAAGTGTGACTCCGCCTCTTCGGCGAGTTCAAGGAAGTACGTTGCGTGCTGCTTTCGCATTACCTCTGCGTCCCCGCTGCTCTCGAGCCGGTCCAGCGCATACTCCCGGACCACTTCCAGCATGTAAAGACGCGGCTCACCCTCCATTCCTTCACGAATTGCAAGCAAACTCTGGTGTGATAGTGAGGTGATTTCGTCGAGCACGTCGGCATCAACAAGGACTTTTTCAGCAGCATCGAACGTAAAACCGCCCGCAAAGATAGCGAGCCGCTGAAAAACTCGCTGTTCAGCGCTACTCAGTAGATCGTAGCTCCACGCGATGGCAGCGCTCATCGTTTGCTGGCGGGGCAAGTCGCGCGCCCCGCCGGTCAGTAGCTTCAGACGATGATCCAAGCGCGACAGAATGGCTTGCGGTGAGAGCAGTTTCACGCGTGCCGCTGCCAGTTCAATCGCCAAAGGCAAGCCATCAAGCGCCGCGCAAATTCTTGCCACTGCAGGCGCGTTCTCATCCACGATTTCAAAGTTGCTCTGCACCGCTTGCGCACGCTCCACAAAGAGTTTCACCGCTGCATATTGTGCCGATTCCGAAGCGGAGAGCTCACCGGCTGGTTCGGGAACCGCGAGAGCTGGAACGATGTATTCGCGCTCATCTCGTAACCGCAGGCGCGCGCGACTCGTGACCAGAATCTTCAGTGAGAGTGCCGTGGCCAGCAGTTCTGGTAGGAACGGACCGGCCGTTATGACCTGCTCGAAGTTATCGAGGACAAGCAGCAACTTGCGGCTACGAAGGTGTTCTCTCAATGCGGTTAGGTTTCGAGCGGCATCTTTTATGCCGAGCGCTTGCCCAATCGTGGGCACCACCAGTTCCGGTTCCTTGACTGCAGAAAGATCAACCAAAAAGATGCCGTCGGGGAAATCCCGAAATAGTTCTCTGGCGACTGCCTGTGCCAGTGTCGTCTTGCCCGCCCCGCCCACACCTGTGAGCGTCAACAGTCGTGTACGTTTGAGCCGCAGCTCGCCGCAGAGTTCCTCTATTTCCGGCTCACGGCCGATAATGCTTGAACGCTGCGTCAGCAAATTGCTGATCGGAACTGAAACGGATGGAACCGAAGCTGGGATAATCGGCGCGATGAAGCGGTATCCCTTTCCGATCACGGTCTGAATAAGGTGCGGCCGCTCGGAGTCGTCGCGTAGCACCTGCCGCAGTTTGCTGATGGCGCAATTGATGCTGTTGTCGGAATCGAGAAAAACACCCTTGCCCCAGATTCTCTCCACGATCTGCTCGCGCGTGACCAACTGACCAGAGCGCTCTATCAGGAGCAACAGCAGCTCCATCGGGACACGCTCCAGGCCAAGTCGTATTCCACGAGAACGCAGCTCGTAGGCGCGCAAATCAAGGTCGAAATCGTCCCCAAACTGAACGTGATCGAGCGATTTGGAGAGCTCAATAGCCACGCGAACCTGCTCAAGAAACGTACGAATTCTACACCGGAAATACTGGTTTGGAGGTAAGTCTCAGCTTTTCATCAGCTTGCTTCTTAATACAAATTCAATGAAAGCACAAGATTCTCGCTATGGTGTTATGTGACCCGCTGGAGGACGATGCTAGCCGCACGAGTTCCGCCGCACCCAAAAGGAGACTCCCGACATGACCACGCGTATCAATACTCTCGTTAAAGCATCTCTTGTGAACACCTCGCGCCTGCTAATATTGAGCAGTTTATTGTTCGGAGGGGCAGCGGCCCAAGCCAGCCACTCTCACGCGCAAGCCCAATCCACGCTCGTTCAGGTCGTCCGTGAGGCCACAAAGCAGTTTATCGATGTCAGTGCCGCTGTGGCGGCTAGCTATGGCCCATTCCTCGGCTGCGTCAGCGGCCCGGATCACGGCGCCATGGGCATCCATTACCTAAATGGAGCTCTCGTCGGCGATGGGCAAATCGATGCTTCGCACCCTGAAGCTCTAATTTATGAACCGGAACCGAATGGGGAACTACGACTAGTTGGAGTCGAGTACATTGTCATCGCCAGCCAGTGGCTAGCAAACCACAGCGCGCCGCCTGTCCTGGAGGGTCAGTCATTCCAGTTCGTTGACAGCCCTAACCGATATGGTGTACCGGCAATCTTCGAGCTGCATGTGTGGGCCTGGCGAGAAAATCCGAACGGCGCTTTCGTCGATTGGAACAACCATGTGAGCTGTGAGGCTCAGTGAGTCTTGCTGTCGAGGTTCGGACAGAGTTGCTTCCGGCCGGGGCATTTCGACGGCATCCCCGCGCAGCAAGCCGGTTTGCTTCACCCGGAGACTCGAAGGATCGCGAGTCACCCTGCATCTGGCCGGGAGCGCGTCACACCGTCGACCTCTAGACGGAGGAAATTATGGTTCCGCTGGCCCGCGGCGCATGTTCGACAGTTTGCTCGCAGGCCAAGAAACGCTTTGAAAGCGGCAGCCATTATCTCTGAAACGCGCCAATAGAAGCGGAGGTTGCGATGTTCCAGCCCAATAACAGTCGATCGTTTTCTGTTTCACTTCAATCGCGTAGCGGGTTTTCGTAGCAAACGATCAGGTGGTAGGTTCTGGTACAGGGGTAAGGTCCTTGCCACTCTGGTCTTAGCCGCGGTCCTGTTCGTGGCCATTGTTGCGGCGAGTGGACAACAGATCCCCTTCTTGACCTTCCTGTCCAACGGAGTAGTTTTTCCAAACCCCAATGGCGCATCACAAACCTACAGTACTAACGGCAGCGGAATCGACCTTACCGGGCCTTTCTTTCAAAGTATGGGTACGAACGGCCGCTCCTGTGGTTCGTGTCATCAGCCAAGCGATGGTATGTCCCTCTCGGCTGCTAGTGCGCAACTGAAGTTCCTGCTAACCCAGGGCCGCGACCCGATTTTCCGTTCGGTGGATGGTTCCAATTGCAACCACAACATCGACGTTTCGAGGCTCGCGGGCAAGAAGGCCGCTTACAGTCTGCTCCGAACGCGTGGCCTGTTTCGGATTGCCATCGCGGTCCCCGCAAACGCAAACTACCAGGTCGTCAGCGTCAACAATCCGTATGGCTGCAACGAATCCGAAGTGATTTCCATGTATCGGCGACCGCTGCCCACCACAAACCTGCGCTTCTTAAGTGCGGTCATGTTCGACGGACGGGAGTCCTCACCTGCTACCGGCACAACCAAAATTATCTATTCGAATTATCCGACCTCACTGCAAGCTGATCTGGCGCATCAGGCGCTCGATGCCACGATTGGCCATGCGCAAGGTGACGGCACCCGGCCAACTCCAGCAGAACAGCAGGAGATCGTCGACTTTGAAATGGGCTTGTCGACGGCACAAGTATTTGACAAGCACGCTGGTTTTTTGAATGCCCTGGGTGCAGAAGGGGGGCCACAAGGCCTGGTCAATCAGCCGTTTTTTATAAGTATCAATTCAAGCGTGAATCCCTTGGTTCCAACGCTCGAACAGCCGGGCGGAATGGTAACGCCGGGCGATGGTCAGTTCACATCTTCGATCTTCAACACCTTTGACGCATGGACTACGCTGCCCCAGGCCGATCCGCGGGCAGCAATCGCGCGCGGCGAGGCCATTTTTAATTCGAAGCCGATCAATATCACAGGCATGGCCGGGATTAATGATGATGTTTCGACTGGTGGCCTGGTTGCTGGCGGCATTCCTTCGCTTCAGGGGACCTGTGGAACGTGCCACGACACGCCCAACGTGGGCAATCACTCATTTGCGACGCCACTAAATATCGGAACAGGCGATCCTGACTCTTCGAATCCATCGGCGAATTTGGGGGGCCTCGACATAAGTTACCTGCCCTCTATCACGGTGTGTAAGACCGATCCAACCACCGGATTGCCGACAAGCAACTGCAAGACAACTACGGACCTTGGACAAGCTCTGATTGACGGCAACTTCGATCATGTTGGCAAGATCAAAGGACCCATCCTGCGTGGTCTTTCAGCGCGCCGCCGTATTTCCACAACGGTTCCGCTCGGAATCTGTTGGACGTCGTGCGCTTCTACGAGAAACGGTTCGATTTAATGTTATCACCACAGGAGGAATCGGATCTGGTCGCATTCTTACGTTCTCTCTAGCCCAATTCGGTAGGATTGACAGTTCCGCCCTGGCGGGCGGGGATTTTCAACGCATGTTGGGGTCTATCGTCCGATGACTTGTTCCGGTCAGTGCACAGCGCGAGAGGGTAAGCTCCCGCGCTGCTGAACATCGGCTCGATGAGCCCCGTCAAGTTATCCCTCAGCATAGTTGCGTCCCCGCAGAGCCTGCTTCCGTTTCACCTGACGAAGGAGTACGACGAGGCACTCCGAATCGACCCCAACCGCACAGATGTTTACGTCACGCGAGCCGCTCTTCGGCTTGAGTTAGGAGATAGAGAGGGCGCCGTTGAGGACTTTGGCCGAGCGCGGCGAATTAATCCTGATGATCAAGTGCCGCAGAGCCGCCCAAAGTGATCCGGGGTTCTTGCAAGTTTCAAGAATAGGAGGACGACACGATGCGATGCAAACTCTCGCTGGCTGCCAGGACTTTCTGTCTGTTTGTTTTGGGGATGGTGCTGGGCAGCACGCGGGCCCAAGCAGCAGAAACCTTTGTTTCTTGCACGCCAGTCCAAATCATGACTTATCAGGTTCGAGTTCACGTCAAATGCGCGGCCGCAATTGGCGGCGTTGTCTTCTTTGCCGTGTCCACGCAGGACTCGGCGCATGCTGCGCGCGTTCTGAGCGTGATCACGGCGGCGCAAGTTGCAGGCAGGACTCTGACAATTCTGTACGATCCAGCTGACCTCAGCGGAGCCGCCATCGGATGTCAAACCAACGATTGCCGACTCATTCGCGCAGTAGGTTTTGGACAGTGACACCATGCGATCACACGTAGCATAATTGGGTGGCGCGTTGCTGTTCGGCTTCCCGGTGTCGATTGGCTGCTTTGCCGGTGTTTACGCAGGTGCGGGTGTACGATCAAACCCGATCACGGTGTGCTTTGTCGGGGATGCCGTTACCTCGCGCCCGCTGGGTGTCCAGCAGATTCTGACTTACATCCGGGAATATCAGTTTGCGGCAAACATTCGGTTCAATTTTCTGGGTACCTGCTCCCCGCCTACGACTCAGCAGAATGGAAATGATTTCTACGACGGCGATATTCGCATCGTAATTCCGGCCACAAGCGTTGATGGTACTACTTCACAAGTTCCGGGAAAAGGCTGTACCGAGGTTAACACGGGCGATTGGGGAAGCTTCTCCAATTTCCCGAACGATTTGCCTAATGCGCGAGCGTGCGTCTACAACTTGAAGCTCGGGGATGATGGCTCGGGTGGCGTACCCTACTTGAACCACACGTTGCATGAATTTGGCCACGCGTTGGGTCTTGCCCATGAGCATATACGGAGCGACGTAGACACGACGATTTGTACTGCCCCGGGATTCGGGGGCACCGTTTAGACGGGGCTTATGACCCCGTATGACAGGTTCTCCGTGATGCATTATCAGTTCCTCACCTGTGGGATCAACGGTAACTACGACAATACAGGGCTATCAGAGCTCGACCGGCTCGCAGTGCACATTCTTTATCCGGAGACTGGGCAGGTCGCAGAGTTCGTTGGAACCACGGTAGTACGATCCACCAACGCCATTGCCCTGCGCTCTGCCTGGGAAGCACGAGGCGCAAATTTGGCATCTGTAGCGGCCAACTTCCAGTGGACAATTCCGGGCTTCCTAACACGTTCATCTCCAGAACCCAATGCCACACTGCCGGTAGGAACGTACACTTTCGAGTTCAGCCACAGCGACTTCCTCGGACGCAACTACTCTTACCAGGGAACACTCAGAGTTCTCTCGCCCCCGATATACGATCAGCAGACGGCCGCGTCGATCGCTGCTCTCCTACCACTTCTCTAGCTGCTAGGTTCTTGAAACTCCAGTCTGAGAACTTATCTGTCGGAACTTCAACCGGCAAGTAGATTGACGACTTGTTGGATCCCCGTGACAGGACGACCTGCTTACGCCGACCTGAGGCATTCGCGGGATTACTCTATATACGCGCCTGGTGCCGCTGCAGCTACTTGGGAGCGGCCACACGCTTTAATGCCTCCATTCTTTCTTTTAACTCTGCTCTTGTGAGATTGTCCGCCGCAGAGGCCGGCTCCGGACTGCTCAGCAGGAGCCGATAGAGACTGTTCAGGTTGGCGAGCGCGGCTTTATCGGAACTGAGGGCGCTGGCCGCGGACATTCGCTCAGCCTTGAGCGCGGTTTGCTCGAACCGTCCTTTCTGGCGCCACTCCTCGGCCACCTGCGCGCCGACCGCGAGAGTGATAGCATTGGGGTCGTAGGGAATCATCTTGCGGGCGCGCTCGAAATCATCAGCTGCCTTAATGAGAGACTCAACCTGACCGCGTCCGGAAAGGTACTCGACCGCTCCCGCCAACTGCAGGGCTACGGCTTTGGCGATATCGTCAGGCTGGCTATCGTTGGACCGCACGAACCCATTCAGTTGATTCACGGCGAGCGCTGGAGCAGCGGGCATCTGCGGCGTGTTCTCCGCGTCGGCCACGCGCAGACGAAGATACCCGGCGCATCCCTCGATGAATTTGATTTCGGGAAGAATCTTCTCGAGGGGTGCGCCCGCAAGTCCGCCAGCCGAATGGATCCACCCTTCTTTTTGTTGGCCTTTCGTCGGATCCATATACTGGATGCGGATCCACTCGCCTCTTTTTTCCTGCACGTAGAATCCGGCGTGGACGGGAGAGTCGTCGCAGCCATAGCCGGCGCATTTGGCAACCAGCTGGGGGAGTTGGTCGCCCCGAGCACTGTCGTTGGGCTCATCGCGAACGTAGTCTGCCCTGCTGTAGCTATCCTCCATCTGCTTCAGTTCGCTCTGGGTGAACTTCTGCGGAATGAAGGCGAGCAGCTGTGAACTGGGCTTGGCGGACAACGAGGATCCGCCTGCTTGAAATTCGATCGCCTCGTTGATGTCGCGCCGCAAGAAACGCACGTAAGTCTGGGCAAAAATGTCATCGCCTTCCTCATAGAGCAGGCCCCAGACCAGCACGAGTCCGTGGCCAGGACGTAACGCATTCACGGATCCCCGCGTGTTCGCAAACATCCCGGCCAAGGCCATGTTGGGAGCGTGGGTTCCAAGCAGGATGGGCAAGACCGTCTCAGGCAGGCATGAAGGATCATCGCTTGGCACGCCTTCAGGCATTTCCATCTGTACGGCACCGACGCTGCCGTATTCCAGAATGTGAGAGAGGACATCCAGTTTGACAAGCAAGGAAAGCCGGTTACCCAGGTTACTGAGGGAATAGTTCCGGCCCGCGTAGCTATAAGGAAGCACAACGACATTGACCGCGGCGCCTTCGAAGACCATGGGGAAGCGACAATCGCGGTGAGCCATGCCAGCCTGTGTCAAGCGGGTGAACAGCAAAACCATGAGCACTGTCAGAAAACAGGTTCGTGCAGATCCTGGGGACGGCATAGTTACTCCTAGTCCGGACAGAGGAAGGTTCCATCGCTCGTGGGATTCCATAGCCCGAAGGGACTGCCGGGCGTTCTTCTGGCTTCCCGTATGGCGCTGTCGGTGATTTCCTTGACCTTCTTCATGAGTTCTCGCTGGCGAGTGCGAAATGCGTCGTCGCCGAGCGCGGACTGGCCAGTTAGAACGGAATTCAGTTGCTGCGTGCCGGCACAAAGCAGAGGGACGGCATCCGCATAATTTTTGTTCTGGTATTGGCGAATTCCGAGAACCAGGGGAGCGAAGGCGCTCATCTGTTTTCCCTGACGTAGCGAATTCAGCAGATTTGCGCTGGGGACAACATAAACGGCCGGCGGAGCGATGGGCCGCGCGGGTACTAGGGCGAATCCAAGACTGCCCGATCCTTTGACCGGATCATCCAACATGCCCCAGACCTCGAGCACTACACGCAGGTTGTCGAGTCCGTCAAATTCTTTATTGTCGAAGTCGGCGGAATCACTGGGAAACCGCTTTCCGCAGTCGCGTACTGATGCATTGTCGCCCGACGAGGCCTTCAGATTCTCGGAAAGAAATTTGTGAATTCCTTGCACCTTTTCCCGCACCCTAGCACTGCCGGTAGAACCGCCAGTTGCCCGTACTTCGTCGACAAAAATCTTGAATACGTCCGGAGGGCCGGGATCCTTGCAGTTGGTCAATTGGGCGTGGGCCACTCCGCAGGTGAGGGCAGCCGCAGCAATGGCATTCCGAATCCAGTTGGCTGAGTGCACTGCATTCTGGAACATTGGTTCTCGCCTCCAGGGAAAGGATTCCCGGGCTTGTTGTCATTTGCAGTCGCCCGGCGCAACCCGGTTCAGTTGCTCGAACGTGTCAGAAGCTTGTTTAGCCACCTTGTCGTATTCCGTTTGCATCGGCGGCGAAGGCACCCACTTCTGGTAGTTGTTCACCGACGACATGGTGTCGCGGAAGCTGGCCACGTCGCGGCATGCTTTAGTGCAGCTTGCTTGTCCCAGGATCTCCAAGGCCGACAGGTGAGTCTGCCAGCGGAATAAACCTGTGCGGTTCTTGATTACAATCTGGAGTGCAGAGCAAACTACCTGGGGCTCCGACCTAGCAACCATGCGCAGGCCGTCTTCAGCGCCAACTCCGGCGTTCTGGTTGCCGACCTCAAGGATGTTTACGAAGAACGGAACCGAGTAGCGGCCAAAGGCGGCGAGTTGAGCGGCTTTGGCCTGCGCGTCAGCCCTGACAAGATCAGTTTTCTGTAGATCGGGGACCAGCGTCTCCATTTCTTTGACCGCGGCAAGCTGAATTTCGCGCTCACGAAGAGCCTGATCGACAGTGTCCTTCAGGGCGAAGCCAAGTATGGCAAGCACGATGCTCGGCAGCAAAGTCTTAAGTACATCCAAGATCCACGTCAATGCGCCCTTGCCGTTTCTCTCCTCAAGTTTCTCCTCGATTTTTCTTAGGCGGGCTTCGACAGCAGCGGACTCCAGCTGCAGAGTGCCGTGAATTTCAAGGGGGCGCGGGGGCGAAGTTTCGCTGTCGGTCATAGGCGCCCGCCGTCCTCATGACACAGAAAAATAATAGGGCAGGCGTATTCGTGCG
>Ga0066672_10000063_pt1 | contig 21172 bp, 15 predicted proteins | sample GraSoiAngelo_121_FD_62292 | JGI IMG/M metagenome (GOLD analysis project Ga0066672, IMG submission 62292) | Grasslands soil microbial communities from the Angelo Coastal Reserve, California, USA - 14_0919_12_20cm | ecosystem: Environmental > Terrestrial > Soil > Grasslands | place: USA...
CTGAGCAGACCGATGCATTGCGAGCCCGGCAGGAGCTTGTGACGAGGGGGAGCGATGTCCGTGATCTGATCGTCGCCCGCAATCTCCACATTATCGACGTACACGACCGGGACGGTAACGGCAGGAGTCAGCGTGCGTTCGGAAGGATTTTCTACACGGAAGGGAAGTCGCTGATCTTCTACGCATACGATCTTGCCGATCCGCGGAAATTGGATGCGAAGATATCTTTCTACGCGTGGGGTGAACGGCTCGGGGCCAACCAGCCGGTCAAAAGCCTTGGAATCTTCCACAATGACGATCCGACCGACGGACGCTGGGTCCTTACGTTTGATGATCCGAAGGTCTTGGCTCAAGTCAATTCCGTTTTCGTGACGGTTGAGACAGCAAAAAAGACTGTGACAGAGCCCAAAGGGAAGCAAATCTTATTTGGATTCCTGGGAAGCAAGCCGAACCACCCGTAAAGCATTTGTGTCTCCCCTCCCGAGCAACAGGAACCAGGCCCTCTTCCACAATTCCGCCTAATTTTGTTCTGGTGTTGGCAAAAAGCACCCCGTCCACCTGCATACGGACATGAAGGAGAACTACAACATGCGCCCTCTCTCATGGGGTGTTCTAGGAAAGTCATGTTTTCTAGTGCTGCTGATGATCGCACTCTCTGCGACGTATGTGGCCGCTCAGCTCGAGACGGGGACAGTTTCGGGCCAAATCCTGGATCCGTCGGGCGCGAACATCGTCGGCGCCCAAGTGAAGCTAATCGACATCGACCGCGGGACAAACATTGCAAGTACCACGAACAACTCTGGTCTATACACCTTCCCCAGTGTGCGCCCGGGACGGTACCGGATGGAAGTTGAGGCTACGGGCTTCAAGGTCGTGAACGCCACAGGCTTGACGGTGAACGTCCAGGACCACCTGGAGCAGAACTTCAAACTGGCTGTTGGCTCAGTTTCTGAGTCAGTGACGGTAGAGGGCGGTGCGTCACAGGTCAACACAGAGTCGGCCGCGGTAAGTACTGTCGTCGATCGTCAGTTTGCGGAAAACCTGCCCATGAATGGCAGGAGCTTCCAGACGTTGATTCAGTTGACGCCCGGAGTTGTCGTCACGCCCACTACTAATGCAGATGGAGGCCAGTTCAGTATTAATGGTCAGCGTACCAGTTCCAACTACTGGATGGTAGACGGAGTCAGTGCAAATATCGGTGTGAGTTCGAACGCCATAGCTGGAAATGGTGTTGGGGGTTCTCTCGGTTCTTTTAGTGCCATGGGTGGAACGAATAGTCTGGTCTCGGTTGACGCTATGCAGGAGTTCCGAATCCAAACCTCCACGTACGCGCCAGAATTTGGGCGAACTCCCGGTGGGCAGATTTCCATTGTGACACGCTCAGGGACAAATCAATTTCATGGCACCGCCTTCGACTACTTTCGGAATGACGCGTTGGACGCGAACGATTGGTTTGCAGCACGTGAAGGTTTTCCCAAAGCCCAGGAACGGCAGAACGATTTCGGAGGTACGTTCGGCGGTCCGATTCTCAAGAACGATACATTCTTTTTCTTTTCTTATGAGGGGCTCCGGCTTCGACTGCCGCAAACAAGGGTCACAACGGTTCCTGACGCGAGTTTCACGCCTGGGGGCACCACAAATTCCCGGCAGAATCCCAACTTTCCGGAGTTACAGCCGTATTTGAATGCCTTTCCGCTGCCAAACGCCAACAGCCCGGAAATCTTCGCGGCGTGTGACCCTGTGACCGATCCAAGTTGTCCGCCAACAGGCCAGAAGGCGACGGGGTCGGCTGCTTTTAATGCTAGCTATTCCAATCCTGCTACGCTGAACGCGTATAGCCTGCGTATTGACCACAAATTCAATGATAGATTTAACCTCTTCGGGCGGTACAACTATTCGCCGTCGGCCCTCACCCAGCGTGGGCCTTTCGGGGAGGCGCTAAGCGCTCTCGAATTTTCCAAGATCAACACTCAAACGTTGACCGTGGGCTCCTTGTGGGCTAGGTCTTCCTCGATAGCCAACGACCTCAGATTCAATTACAGTCGAACAAGAGCTTCCGGCAATGTTGCGTTGGACAGCTTCGGCGGGGCCGTTCCGCTGACTTCTCTGCCGTTTCCCAACTCGTTCAGTAGTCAGAATTCTGGATTTGCATTTCAGATCGATGGGTTAACCAATAATCTTGGGCTGCAGGTGGGCAAGCTCCAGACGAACGTGCAGCGGCAGCTGAACGTCGTTGACAGCTTATCGCTGCAGAGAGGCTCACACAGCCTGAAGTTTGGCGTTGATTACAGGCACCTTTTGCCCGTGATTGACTTTCAGGCCTACAATCAGCAGGCTCAGTTCTCAGATGTTTTCTCTGCAGAATCGGGCTCTCTCTCTTTTGGCTTCGTAGCAGCAAGCACGAGGACAAAGCTCTTGCTACGTAACTTAGGTGTCTTCGCGCAGGACACATGGCGTATTGTGCCTCGTCTTACCTTAACCTATGGACTCCGCTGGGACGTGGAATTCCCACCATCATCCGTTAGCGGTCCTGGCCTGCCAGCGGTAACCGGCTACAACCTGAGCGATTTGTCTCTCCTCGCATTGGCACCGGCTGGAACACTGCCATTCCACGCCCAGTACGGGAACGTAGCGCCTCGGATCGGTTTCGCCTACCAATCCTCGGAGAAGCAAGATTGGGCCACTGTGGTTCGCGCCGGATTCGGAGTCTTTTTCGACCTTGTGTCCGAACAAGTTGGGTTCGCGACAGCCGAGAATACGTATCCGTTTACTGCACGCAAGCCTGTCCCCGGTCCAGCGACTTTCCCTCTCGATGCCGTAACGGCTGCCCCGCCTGCCATTACAGCCGAGAGCGTCGCAAACAATTGTTGCCTCGATGCCTTCGATCCGAATCTCAAGTCGCCTTACTCTCTTGAATGGAATGTCGCCGTCGAGCAAGCACTGGGCAGTCAGCAAACGCTATCCGCTTCTTACGTCGGTTCTTCGGGCAGGCGTCTAACGCAGTCAGCGGACATATCTTCTCCAAGCCAGAACATTGCAGAAGCGATCTTGGTTGGTAACACAGGTGGCTCCGACTACAATGCGCTCCAAGTCCAGTTTAGGCGCCGTTTATTGCACGGTCTGCAGGTGTTGACGTCTTACACGTGGTCCCATTCGATCGACACTGCTTCCGCAGGCTCGCTCCTCAACGCATCTAATGCACCGAATTCCTTTGCGGGGGCTGCAAACGCGAACCGGGGGGCATCAGACTTCGATATTCGAAACACGTTCTCCGCAGGAATCACCTATCACATTCCCTTCCCCAAGACGAACAGCTTCGTGAATTCAATCCTACGAGGGTGGTCGATTCAGAACGTGATCCAAGCTCGCTCCGCGGCACCCGTAAGCGTCGACGGCTTCATTTTTGGTGATGTGATTGTGCCTCCAAGTCTGGGTGGCTTCTTTACCTTTCTCCGTCCCAACATTGTGCCTGGGCAGCCCTTTTACTTGGCGGGATCACAATATCCGGGGGGCAAGGCATTAAACTCGGCCGCATTTACGGCCCCACCGACAGATCCGAACACTGGAGAGTTCCTGCAAGGAAACTTGGGGCGCAATGCTCTCAGAGGTTTCGGCGCCACGCAATGGGACTTCTCCGTCCACCGTGACTTCCAGATTCGCGAGCCTTTAGCCTTGCAGTTCCGCGCAGAACTGTTCAACTTCTTGAACCATCCGAACTTTGGTCCACCAAATGGTCTGCTTGTTGGCGATCCCAGCTTCGGCGTATCAACCCAAATGCTAGGACAGAGCCTGAGCGGGCCCGGAAGTGCAGGGGCCGGTGGCTTTTCTCCGCTGTATCAGATCGGCGGACCGCGGTCGGTCCAATTCGCGCTAAAACTTAGCTTCTAGCCGGGCGCGATGAATCAAGGAGGGAGAGGCATGTCTTCACAACGATTCGTCGCCGCAATCTGCCTGCTGACAGCAGTATTGATGGGCATCGTTGTGCGCTGCCAGGCCGCGCGTCACTTTACAGTGGCTGATGATGTTGCCCTATCTCACTTTGGGGTGCCAAACACTCTGAATGAACCGCCCTTCTTGTTGTCGCCGAATGGAAAGTATGTTGTTGCACACACTGAGCGTGGTCGCCTCGACCTCAACCGGCCGGAATCTACGCTTCGCGTCTATCAAACGGAGGACATTCGGGGCTTTCTTCGTCATCCCGAAATCACTGGTGAGCCTTCGCCCACTTGGGAATTCAGTAGGTCCACGTATAAGGATGGACCCATCATCACGCAGGTGCGCTGGTTGGTCGACTCCAGCGGGTTCGCGTTCCTCGTCAGAACCGCAACCGGAAAAGACCAGCTGTTCCTTGCCGATATCGAGGCAAGGAACATTCATGCCCTAACGCCAGAGAATCAGCACGTAACCGCTTTTGACATCCACAACGAAAACAATCTCGTGTATAGCGTGCTGAGTTCGGCCGTCTGGGAAAACGCCATAGCACAAAGAGACGCCACTAGCATTGTTGGTACTGGACGTGATCTTTACAGCCTGATATTTCCGGAGGCTCTTCATCCTGCACGTTTGCTAGATCATGATTGCAGTGAGCTGTGGACTGTTCTCGATGGGAAACGATTTCGAGTGGAAGATCATGCATCCGGTCGGCCGATTGCTTTGTATTCCAGTGGGCAGTCGGCACTCTCGCTTTCGCCCGACGGTACAACGGTCATTACCGCCTTAGCAGTCGCAATTATTCCCCCCGCTTGGGAGAAGCTGTATCCGCCACCATTTCCATCTTATCCGCACCGAATTAGAGCAGGGCAACAGAATCTGGAGGCCGTCGACGGCTTTGACTACGTCAGCGAGTATGTCTTGATTGATCTCCCCGGTGGCAAGGTGAGACGGCTGACCGATGGTCCGCTCGGCATCGATGCCGGTTGGTACGCAGGTCCAAGCGCGGACTGGTCGGCAGACGGCCAATCTGCAGTGCTATCAGGTGCCTATCTTCCTGCGGGCGCCCAAGGTACTGGTGACGGGAGGCACCGACCTTGTGTCTTGGTGGTTGATGTAGCCAAAGGTCGATCGGACTGTCTGGAGCGAGCATACGGAGAGGCGGGAGATGGCTACCCAAGCAAGGACGACTGGCACTTCATCACCAGGGTTCGCTTCGCCTCGGGTAGCAGTCGCCGGGTAGTTGTTGATCACTTGATCCTCGGGGATAACCTACGATCGGTGAGTTATGTGCGATCAAATAATGAGTCTTGGACCGCAGGGGCGATAGAGAATCGTCAAGTTACCGAAGAGGAGCCGCTTAGAGTCTCCATTCGGCAAGGCCTCAATGAACCACCGGTGCTCGTTGCAACCGAGACCAACAATATGACCGCAAGGGTCATCTGGAACCCAAATCCTGGACTCAGTGAAGTCAGCATGGGAAAGGTTTCTCTGTTTAGGTGGAAGGACAAGACCGGGCGACAGGACGTGGGTGGTCTGTTCACGCCGCCGGAGTACACCCGGGGCCGACGGTATCCGCTAGTCATACAGACCCACGGCTTCAGCGAAAGCGAGTTCGCCCCGAGCGGCGCATTTCCAACTGCCTTCGCGGCACAAGAACTTGCTGCTGCGGGAATCATGGTGCTTCAGGTCAGGGGAGAAGGCTGTCCAACCGCAACTCCCGATGAGGGTCCCTGCAACGTCGCTGACTACGAATCTGCTGTCCAGAAACTGATTGCCGACGGATTGGTGGACCCGGGTCGCGTTGGCATCATCGGGTTCAGTCGTACCTGTTACCACGTGCTGGAGGCGTTGACCACGAGCACGCTACATTTCAGTGCCGCCTCAATTACCGATGGTGTCAACGAGGGGTACCTTCAGTACCTCACGCGCGTGGATTCCGCAGGCAATGCATTCTCTCACGAATCAGATGCAATCATCGGCGCGCGACCATTCGGCGACGGCCTCCACCAGTGGCTAAAGCGGTCGCCGGGGTTCAATCTGGCGAAGGTAACAACACCACTCCAGGTTGTGGCACTAGGTGCTTCGGATGTCCTGTTCATGTGGGAACCGTACGCCGCTCTACGGCATTTGGGCAAGCCGGTGGACTTGATCGTGCTTGCGGGTGGCACCCACGTACTGACCAACCCAGCTCAGCGCATGGCTTCACAGGGCGGCACAGTAGACTGGTTCCGCTTCTGGCTCAAAGGCGAAGAAGATCCCGACCCGGCGAAGGCAGCGCAATACGCCCGCTGGCGCGAGCTGCGTAGTCTGCAGAAGTGAACATTGACACGTCTCCACCTTGGTCTCGGCAGGGATAGGCTCGCCAATTCTGCTTTACGAATACGATCTTCGGTTAGCCGTCGAAGTCATAGCAGCAATTGCATTGTGCCTCCCGCTGTCGTCTCCGTCCTGACATCCCTTATTGCATCTAATCATCTAGGTCGTATGCGGGCACGATCCCATTGCGCGCGCCGCTGCCGTCCCCCTCAAGGTACATGCCTCCCTTAAGGGTGGAATGCTCAATCAACGCGCTTGCGTCGCCGAGAACCTCTACTGTTGGCTTTGTGTAGTTCATCGTTTTGTGCTCCTTTCCTCAGAATGATCCATCACATGCTGGCGCGAGTGATGGAGACAATGTTAGACTGCCGGAGAGATAGCCCCCCCGGCTGCTCCAGCGGCCGGAGGGGACAAGTGGAGATGCTCACTCGTGCACACGAGTGGCCTCTCTTGTTGCGTCTACTCATCCAGGTCGTACGCAGGGACGATGTTGAACTTTCCACTACCGTCTCCGTCAAGGGAGGTGCCTTGTTTGCTCGTTGTATGCTCGATCAACGCGCTTGCATCGCCCAGAACCTCTACTGCTGGCTTTGTGTAGTTCATCGTTTTGTCCTCCTTTCTCAGAATAATCCATCACTTGGTTAGCAGCAGTGATGGAAAGCTCTTCAAGTCACACTGCGCGCTTGCCTCTGTAGAGACGCTGCGGTGACAAGCGGGGGTGCACCTACTACATCGTGAATCAAGCGACGCGAGGCCAAATCGCGGAGCCAAAACTCGAGAGAAATGGTCCTTAACAGATGCACGATGTGGGTCTCTTTACCGTTCCTGGCAGCACGAAGCGCTGCAAAGAACTGGGTCCGGTTGACGTATCCAAGGCTGGAAATCAGGGGCATCTCGAAGATCGTTTGCAATTGCTCCAAATTCTTTTCCATGGCGACGATCGGCGTACGAGCTCCAAACTGCTTTGTGCCCCGCAAAAGTATTTCCTTTGGCACGAGCCCAGCCAGTGAACGTCTCATTAGAGAGCGCCTTTCGCCTGGGCGAAGCAATTGGCTCGTTGGTATGGACAAGATGAACTCAATGAAGTTCTGGTCGAGGTAGGGATACCGGCCTTCCTCGGATGCCAATACCGGCGACTTCCACTTGGCCAATCTATTGGCCATCAGTAGGACACCGCCGATATAAGAGCGTCGCGTGGGCAGCCAGAGGCCGAAGTGCTCGTCAACATCCAAGAGGCGTTTGGCAAACTTCGTGCGCTTGGCGAAGTCTTTTTCAATCCAGGGTTCGATTTTGGCATGCTTGAGCACATATTGACTCACGCCAGTCGGCAGTAGATCCCCTAAGGCTTGTCCTAGGAGATGAACCCACGGCCGCCGCTTTACCAAACTCCAGGCCACTAGCTGTCGAGCCAGCGCGAGGAATTTGAACTGGAGAATGAGGTCTCCGAGCAGTGCGCTGGGATTGGGAACGCCTCCGGTGAATTCGTCGCCCCCGATGCCCGAAAGCACTGCGCGGTATCCGCCGTTGCGCACGACAGCAGCGCGGTCGGCTTCGAGTGGCTGTCCGGAACCGAGATAGCCGGGCAGAGGCTCGAACTCTGAATATTCCAGTGGAGCTGGAGAACTCCCCAACCTGCCCACATCGATGTGAGCCCCAACTCGTCCACGCTTACCCTCGACCTTAGGGAAATAAAGCCAATCATCCCCGTTCGGCTCGGCTTTGTCGTAAGAGGAGACAGTGTCGAGTCGAGGCGTTTGCGCTCCCTCCTCCGCCAAGATGTCGTCCGCCATGCAAACAATCGAAGACGAATCCAGTCCGCCACTCAACTCAGCAAGAATAGGTGAGTCGGAGCGCAACCGGCGTTGAACGGATTGCCGGAAGACGTGGCGGAAGTGCTCTTCATATTCCGCGTCCGTCTTGTAGCGAATGCGCGACTTGGGGCTGAACCGCCAGTAGCGCTCTACCCATGCCCTTCCATTGATGATTCGAACGACTTGCCCCGGTGGAACTTCACGAATCTCACGATAAGGCGTCAGGTGGGCGTCCGGATCATGTGTGAAGTAGCCGGCGATGTAGTCATCATCGATGCGGAACTTGTCGCCCGAGAGCAGTACTAGGGGCGCGAGGTCCGTCGACCACCAGATCCGGTCTCTCTTTAGGTAGTAGAAGATATGCCGGACGGCCATGTAGTCGATGGCGAAGATGAGTTCACGCTTCTCAGGCTTCCAGATTGCAACAGCCCAGTCGCCGACGATGCGGTGGAAGCAGTCAGTCTCCCAGCGATCGAAGGCGGCAGCGACAATGGCCACGTCGGTTGGTTCAGGTTCAAGCTCGCTGCGGAGATCTGCGATAAGTTGGCCGCGGTTGTCGAGGCGGCCATCCCATGTGAGCACATAGCCCCTGCGCGAGACATATGGCTGCTCTTCCCGCCGCGATTCCGCTGTCGTGTGAAATGGCCGATAGAGCATTCCTATCGAGCCGCCTACGTAAGAGGACTCGCCATCCGGGCCTTGCTGCCTCAGGGACTCGCTGAAGTCGATGAGCAGCTTGCGGTCCACCGGTTTTCCGTCGAAGTTCCAAATGCCTGCCTGTACACTCATGCTGGTTTCCTTGCTAACACCTATCCCAGACGGCGTAGATTGCCTGAACATTCGATCTTTCGTTGATAGCCCGCCCATCGACTTCGACCCATGCGTGCGCCTTAAAGGGCAGCTTCTGCGCGCCCAGAACCATATGCGCCTGGACGCCGTGCTTTCTAAGCAGGTTGGTAATGACGAAGGAGCGCTGCAGACAGAGGGCCTGTTTCGGATACCAGATGCAAGCGTAGTTAACCGCTGTGCAGACCCGATCGATGGTGTCTGAATCCACAGCTCTGGGAGAGACCTTCCAGCGTTTGACCATCCGGTGGATGGCATTGAAGCGGCAAACGGTGCTCAGAACATCGTAAGCGAGCAACGCGAAAATAGCCCGGAAGAACAGCATCAGGATGACCTCCTTGGCTCGACTTGCACTCCGAGTTCGTGACACACAAACACGAGTCTGTCGGTCAAAGCCTCGATTTTGGTGGAAAGTGGCTGAACCGGCGTGTGGCCCCAGGCTGGTTTGTAGTCGAGCAGGATGGGCCACTCTGAACGATTTGCTGCCTGCAAACGAGCCGCCATCTTACGAGCATGCATTGGGTTACAACGCGTGTCCGCGTCACCCGAAATGAACAGCATCGCGGGATATGCCACCCCATCCTGGAGGCGATGGTAGGGCGAATAGGCGAGTAAGGAGTGGAAGTCGCTCTCATCATCGGGTGACCCATATTCTTCTGACCAGCCCGCCGCTAAATCGAAGAGGTGATACCTCATCATGTCGAGCAGCGGGCCGAGGCAGATGGCTGCGCGAAACAGGTCGGGTCGTTGCGTGACCGCCGCGCCGACCAGCAGGCCGGCATTGGAGCCGCCGCCGATGGCGATCCGGTCGGGCCCAGACCGGCCTTGGGAGAGGAGCCATTCGGTGGCGGCGACGAAGTCATCGAACGAGTTCTGGCGTTTATTGCGCTTTCCGGCAGCGTGCCACTCCTCACCAAGTTCGGAGCCACCCCGCAGCGCAGGAACGGCGAAGAGGAAGCCTTGCTCCATCAAGAAGGTGGCAAATGCGGTGAAGCGTGGCGTGACACAGCTTCCGAATCCACCGTAGCCGGTCAGAAAGGTAGGAAGCGGGCCGGAGTGAATGAGGTCCTTACGCGCGGCGAGGAGCAGAGGAATCGAGGTGCCGTCCTTGGACGGGTAAACGACTTCTTCGACGGCAAATAGTGAAGGATCGAACGGAACGTCCGTCTTCTCCCAAATGGATTCCTTCTCCTCGTGCGTGTCATGACAGTACAGCGCTGGCGGGTCGGTTATGGACGTGTATCGATAAAACAGATCCGTCCCTGAGTAGGTTCGATTTAGAAGGTCGAAGGTTCCATGCGCAGAAGAAAGAAAGTCCTTTTGCTGGCCGCCATTCAGGTCGAACTTTTCCACGCGGGTGGAGAAGCGGTCAGTTCGGGCGACGAAGATCTGCTCACCGATTACGGCGAACTGTTGAATGCGTTGTTGGGTTTCCGGGACTACGTCGCGCCACTGAGCCGGGTCGGGATCCGTTAGCCCGATGCGGACAATCCGGAAATTCGGTGCGGCAACGTCGGTGTAAGCGAACAGCTGGCCCCGGACAAAGAAGGGCGCGAGCTGTCCTTCGACATTTAGAAGGAAGAGCGAGGGAGCGGCTCCGGGTTGCATCCTGTGGAGATAGACCGACGTTCTAGGGCCCGCCCCGGCGGAATATACGGCATAAGCCAACAGGTTGGTCTCAAGTGAGTCGAGAATCCCAAGGAACAAGCCCGGCTTCTCGCCCGCAACAAACAGCTCTTCGTCTTGAGACCGTTCGGTGCCAAAACGATGCCAGAAAGCAGCCTTGTAGTTTGGCCGAGCATCATGCGCTTCGCGATGCGAGTAGTAGAAACCTGTGCCGTCGGGAGCAAAGACAAACCCATGGCAAAAGCCATCGGGGAGCCGGTCCGGCAGGACGACATTGTTCTCGACGTCCAGAATCTCCAGTGCGACGTGATCGGTGCCGCCTTTTCGGACGGAATAGGCCAGAAAGTGCCCATCATGAGAGATAGCGGCAATGCTGACGGCCGTCGAGTTGCCCGTGGCGCGCATAGCGGGGTCTACGAGGATGCGCTCCTCACCGAGGAGTCCTTCTTTCATGACAATCGAGTGCTGTTCGCTATTTTGCATGCGCTTCAGGAAGAAGTAGCGATCGCCGATTTGCCAAGGCTCGGAGACAACATCCTTGCCCGCCAGCAATTCCTCTACGCGCTTTCGAATGCGATCCCGCCCGGGGATGGCATCGAAGTAGGCACGCGTGTACGCGCTCTGTTCCTCGATCCATTTTCTTGTGCGCGGCGAATTCTGATCTTCGAGCCAGCGGTAGGGATCGGTGATCTCGACGCCGTGCAGAACCTCAGTGACGGGCTCGATCGGAGTGGCCGGAGGAGGGTCTACTACGGTACGCATGTGCCTACCTTTCCAAAAGCTGGGCTGGGTGAAGGTGGCGTTCTACCCTGGGTCCTGCTTAATTGTCGATTCCCACAATGGAAGTGGCGTTGAGCGCACCTTAACTCTATTGGAACAATCTGTGCTAAAAATATTTTTGTGAGGCTCTCGAAGTATGTAATTTCTTCGGGTAAAAGATCTTCGCGGAACCTTCCGCAGCCGGTTGAAAGTCTGCAAGTGTTTAGGTGCGAGGCATTTCAAGAAGAAAGGTGAAGACGAAAAAGAACTGGCCCTTCTTACATAGGGAAGCGGCCGAAAGAAGGGGGTGGACGACAATGTCGTCCACCCTTTCGGTTCTCGTGGAGGTGAAACGGGACGGTCGACCGTATCCCCATCGTAACGAGGCCAGGAGGACCTCACCAGCCCAAAGGCCGCTCGCAGCGCAGGGTCCCGGCGTTACAGAAGGTTGCGAAGGCTAGCGTGCCGACGCGAGATGAGACCTGCAGAATTGCGAAACGACCTGGAGTGGGTGGTCAGTAACAAGCCACTTTTGGGGTCAGCCAGAGATCAGAACAGAGATCAGAACGAAGAGAGTGGTTGTAAGAAAAGAGCTTAGAGGTGGCGTGTGACCGGCCACTTACAAAACATCGCCCGGCCCCTTGAATTGAGGAGCGAGCGCAAACAAACAGTGTATAGCGAGGTAATTCCGGTTTTCGAAACAAGACAAAGAATTGACAAAGAGCGGCCGCGCTGATCGATTACAATTCAACGCACTTTCAGGCTGCACAAGTAAGAGTTGCATAACCTCTGGCTCTGTGAGGAAATTGCGAGCAATCGATCCCGGTCGAGTCTAAGTGAAGAATGCGGACTGATGGCGCACGAGTCGTAGAGGAACGGAGATCTGGTCTTCGAAGATAGCGCCATCGAGGTTGTTCCATTCGCATCGTATCGGGTGTCACACCATATCAGAAGTGGAGTTGGGGGACTCTACTTGTACAGAGTGAAGCGTTCGACTTCACGCGCCGACAAGCCACCGTCGAGTCTGCAGTACGGCGGGAGTGGTTTATGGGAAGGCTACGCCGATGGTCGGCGCCAGGCAAGTGGATGCGCGAGCGGCGAGAGCTGCACGGACTGACGTCCAGGCAGGTCGACCGTGCAACTCGCCAGATCGCGAAGCTCAACGGAGACGATGGCTTGCATGTCAGCCGGTCTTACTTGAGGAACATTGAGCTCGGACACAGTATGCCGAGCAGACAGCGGATGCGCTCATTGGCTGAGGTGTATGGCGAGGATCTGGCGGAAGTGGGAAGGCACTACCTCCTCCTGCTCCCCTCGTCCAGTCTTGGCCCCAACCACCTGATCAAGAATGAAAAAGAACGGCAGCTCGTATTGGCGGTCGCCCGAGAATTCCGCTCTACGGCAACGCGAGTGCTTACTCCAGCGGAAGAGGCGCGGGTGATTCCCGCAGGATGGAGGGAGCACGTGGACGAAAAACACATTCGCTATGGCATCGTTGGAACCGAAGATCACAGGATGGGGGAATTCCTGGCGGCGGACTACCTGGTTACGATCGACTGTGACGAGAAAACGATCCAAGAAGAGACACTCCCCGAGATCCATCAGGAGCGGCCGATCCATATGTTCTTGACGGATGAAGGGTACATTTGTTGTTGGGCCTATCGGAAGCGCGGCAAGCTGAAACTGGTTACGTATCAGGGCGGCGGTGAGCACGAAGCGCCCTCCGAGAAGGCGAGCGATGTCGACATCATCGGCAGGGTGATCTGCGCCTGGTGCTTGCCTCGCGATGAGACCCGCGAAACGGACGGATCCCCGGACGGGAAGCCGAAGGCGGATGCGTCCTAACGCTAGTGAGCGGTGTCGCCGTTCTTGTGGAACATCCGGTCGATCCAGCTGCGCTTCTCGGGCAGCTGAGTACCGCGACAAATCAGGCGGCGGGCTTCGAGTTGGGCCACAAACTCGAGCACGTCGGCCCGCAATTGTGCGCGTGGTACGTGGAACTGCTGTTCGAGACCGTAGACGACGTGCTCGACGCTCGGGTGTTGCTTGAGTAGTTCCCAGATGGTCAAACCAACCGGGTTCAGGCTGAAGCAAATGCCTTGTTCGGTATCGAGCAACACGGCTCCGTCTTCGGAAGCCGTCTGTCGTACTCCGGATGGAATGGTAATGTCGGTCAGGATGCTGGCTTCGTTCATGATGGGATACCTCTCTATCGAGCGTTGGCGGAGCCCATGAATCGCTAAGAGCAAGATAGCGCGGTTGGCGAGCGGGGGAGAGAAATTTCTTCTGCTTCAAGGATGACGGGCTCAGCCGGCCTGCCTCGAACCAGCGCGGCAGAGCGCATGCCGGGCCGAATCGATGCGGTTAAGGATATTGAATTCATGTGGTTGTAGGTGGGTTGCGCTTGATCAGCACTCACGTCCAGTGGAGGCTGGTCGTTGCCAGAGAGGTCATTCACCTGAAAAGGGTGGACGACATTGTCGTCCACCCCGAGGGCCTGGGGCTCGATGGTCAGGGGCCGCCGCCCAGGATCTTGATGGTATCTTGTGGCGCCATTGCACTGCCGATTCAGTAAGTTACGTCACACCTCATGAAGCCTGGAGAGTGAGTTGCTTGTCGTTGTCTTCGGGTTTGTCTTAGGTGGCCAAGATGAAAGTTCCCCGTCCCGACGCAAGTCGTGATAAGTAGGCAAACATGTGGCAGCAGACGGCGCATCGCCTTTTTCCGAGAGTCGTTTCTTCGGAACTCAGCTGGCTTGGCCGGCGAGTACGGCCCCTGCTGCCGCTGCTTCTTCTGAACGTGGGTGCGATCGTCATCGGCAGCTCTTTGACGCTGGCCGATCCGCTGATTGTGAAGTGGCTGATCGACGTCGCACTCCCGCAAAAGAGCTTGGGACTCGTGTTGATCGGGACGGTCGCGTTCTGCGCGGTGTATTTGGGGAGCCTGGGCATGAGTTTCCTCGCCACTTTTGTCAGTTCGGTGGTGGCGCAAAAGCTGGTCTTCCGCATTCGAGTCTCGTTACTGCGCCACATTCATAGGCTCTCGGGCCGATATCACGGCAACGCCCAAGTGGGGGAGACGTTGTATCGCCTGGAGCAGGATGTGGAGCGAGTCGCGGAGTTAAGCGGCGACATCCTGCCCGCCAGCCTGCACATGATCGTGGTCGGGGTCATGGTGCTGGTGACGATGTCGGTGCTGAACTGGCGGCTCACTGCGCTGGTCTTGCCTCTGGTGCCGATTTTTTATTTGTTGCAACGGCGCTATACGGGAAAGTTGAAGGAGGCAGCCGATCAAGCGCAGGCACAGTCGGGGAAGATCAACGCCTTCCTGCAGGAACACCTGGCAGGCATGCTGCAGCTGCAACTGCTAAATCGGATAGGAACGCAGGCGCGGCGCTTTGCTCGCCTGGCAGCCGAGGGAGCGAGGTGTCACGTGCGTCAGCGTGTGACGGAAATCACATTTGGCGGCGCGTCGGTTTCGGTGATCGTTCTTGGTATGAGCCTGATCCTGGGATTCGGCGGGTACTCCGTCACGCGGGGAGCGCTGACCGTGGGCGGGTTGGTGGCGTTCTATGGTTACGTAGTTCGCTTGTTCGAGCCGGTCAGTATCGCGATTGATCTGCAATCGCGTTTGCAGCGGGTGGGCGCCAGCGTGCGGCGGATACTGGAGATTGTCGAACAGAAGGAGGCGTCGAACGAAGCGGTTGCCACGAAGGCATTAGGACGAGACACGGTGCCGGCACTGGAGTTCCGCTCGGTTTGGTTTGCGTACAGTGACGACCGGCCGGTGCTGCGTGGCATGACGTTTCGTGTTGACGCGGGAGAGACCGTAGCGCTGGTGGGCCTGAACGGTTCTGGGAAGAGCACGGTCGGATTGCTGGCAACGCGCTGGTTCGAACCCACCGCAGGCGAGATTTTAGTGGGAGGAGTGAACATTCGTGACGTCAGCGTGCGCAACCTCCGTACGCTGGTGACGCTGGTACCGCAGGACCCGGTGCTGTTCGACGCCACGATTCGCGACAACCTTCTCTATGGGAATCCCGGCGCCACGGACGGCGATCTGAGTCGTGTGACCGGGTTGACCCAGCTCGATGCGGTCCTGCGCAGACTGCCACGCGGGTTACATGAGCCGCTCGGTCCGCAGGGCGGAAGGTTGTCCGGCGGCGAAAAGAAGCGGCTGGCGCTGGCCCGAACGCTCTTGCAGAAGCCGAAGGTGCTGATGGTGGATGAGATCACGACGGCGCTCGATACGCCGACGGCCGATAGCGTGATGCGGGGCCTGGACTTGTTTCGCGGCGCCAACACGCTGCTTGTGATCTCGCACCGGCCGGCGACGATCCTGTGGGCGGAGCGGATTCTCGTAGTGGAACAAGGCCAGGTGGTGGACTCCGGGCCGCACGAGGAACTGCTGGCGAGGTGCGAAGCTTACCAAAGAATTTGGGAAGTCGAGGATAAGGAACCGCCGGTCGAACCACCGACGACGGGCCGGCAGGATCGCGGGCTAAATGTGTGAAGGCGATGGTATGGACGCGAGGACCGCAGGGACCGAAGAAGTTTCGCGCATATCGAGCCGGCCGGACTTTTCAAAGGAGAGGGAAAGGGAAGTACTGAGGGGGAAACCAATGAGGGAGGAAGGAAGTTCGACGATTGAGAGTGAAGCAGAGACCGAGGCTGAGTACCAGGAGCGTTTCCAGCAGATGGCGGAGCACATCCAGGAGATTTTCTGGATGCTCGATGCCCATACGAAGCAGGTTCTGTATGTGAGCCTAGCCTATGAGCGGGTCTGCGGCCGGGCTTGCGCCAGCCTGTATGAAGATCCGTTGTCGTACCGGGAAGTCATTCATCCGGATGACCGGGATCGGGTATTGACCCACCGCGAAGAAAGCGCGGGGAGTGGCTGCGGGAGGATGAGTTTCGCATCCTGCGGCCCGACGGAGAGGTACGCTGGCTGTCGACGCGCACGTTTCCGATCCGGGACGGGGAAGGGTGCATCTACCGGTTGGCCGGAGTGGCCCAGGACATAACGGCCCGGGAGGCGGCGGAGGAAAAGGTGCGGCAGTTGGACGCTGAACAGCGGGAATCGCTGGACTGCTTGCCCGTGGCGATGCTCCGGGTGGACCGGAAAGGCGTGCTGGAGATGGTCAATCGCGCCATGCTGCGCTTGCTGAAATGCAAGTCGAGCGCAGAACTGCTGGGCAAGAATCTGACTTCTGAGGGCATTCTGGATTCGGACGATTTCCAGCTATTGAAGAGAAGGGCGATGCGGAGCCGGGAGTTCAGGAATTTGCACATACACTGGTTTACGGGCCCCAATTTAGGGTACCTGTTGCGCCTGAGCGGACGAGAGGTGCGGGATGAGACGGGCCGGTTGCGCGCGGTCGAAGCGGTGGTGGAGGACCAGAGGGTGTTGTGGGACGCGGAGGTGACGGCGGGCAAGCTGAACACCGCGGCAGAGTTCGCCGACGATTTTGCGCAGCAACTGACGACGATGTTAGGCTGCGCGGATTTATTGGTGCTGCATGGCAAGCTGGAGGAGGAAGACCGCAAGATCGCCTCAACGTTGGCGGAGGCGGCGGTGAAGGCGCGCAACTTGGGCGAGAGAGCGCAGGAATTGTTCTGGGCTCCCCGGTGGCTTCCTCGCACGGTGGACTTGAACCAGTTTGCAGAGGAGATCGAGGAGTTCTATCGGCCGCTGCTGGACGAGCGGGTGGAGCGGGTGAGTGACCTCGCGCCCGACACGGGCTATGTGCGGGCCGATCGCCAGAGGTTGACCGAAATGACGTTCCACTTGGTGAACCATGGGCGGCGCTTGATGCCGGAAGGGGGGAAACTGACGTTGACCACGCAGCGGGTGTTCCTACCCGGGGTGAAGCCGCGGCCGGCGACTGCGGGCATGTTGTTTGACGCCTTTCCCGGAGAGTATGCCGGGCTGCGGGTGACCCACACGGGCGCGGACTGCGAGACCAATTGGTGGCCTGACCTGGTCGAACACTGGAAGCAAGTTGAGCCCGGGCCGGATGGGAGAGGGTGGGCGCTCGAGGATGTGCAGTTGGAGATGGCACACGACGACGGGTTCGTGCGCTGTATGCCGGTGAAGCCTCGGGGCATGATACTGGAGATGCTTTTGCGGAGTCGCCGACCCGTCGACGAACCCCCGCCTCGCCCACAACTGCAATTGGTCAAGGGACCGGCGGAAACCACGATTCTGGTCATGGGCCAAGCCGGGATCGCGCGCGAGCGGGCGGTGGAGTTCTTGCGGGCGGAGCAATATCAGGTGCTGGAAGCAGGCTCGGCGGAAGAGGCCGTGGCCACGGTGAAGGGACACGAGGGCGGAATCGATCTGATCTTCGCCGAGGAGTGGCTCAATGCCTCGATCGAGAAGAAGGTGCTGCCCAAACTCGGGCTTCGGCGCAACCCACCAGCCGTACTGTATACCGATCACTCCGGTGCTCCAATGGAGCATTTGGTGAGGTTGAAACAGCCGTACCTGCGGCATGAGCTGGTGAGCCGCGTGCGGGAAATGCTGGGACAGACGCGGGAGGAACGGCTGTTGAGCGCCTTTTCTCTCAAGCAGCTCAAGAAGAGCGACTTGAGTAGACGCAAGGAGGGGGATAGCCCTCAACCCTGCGAGCGACCCAGCCCTTAAACGTTGGGATGGCGAACACGATCTGGTTCTTGGGTAGGGCTGAATTTCTTGGCCGCCTCGCAGTTGCCCCGGGCCTGAATGGAAGAGAGATCGGTGAATTCCAGTCCGGGGCAGCCGCTTCGTTGAGGAATGCAGGCGATGATCGTCATGAAGTTCGGCGGCACCTCGGTCGAAGACGCGAAGGCAATCGGCCGCGCCACAGAAATCGTCCGCGGACGTCTAAAGGAACATCCGGTCGTAGTAGTGAGCGCTCTAGCCAAGGTAACCGACCAATTGTTGGCTATTGCCCGCTCCGCCGCCACGGGAGATTCGAAGACCGCCCTTCAACTTGTGGAAGCCTTTAGCCAGCGCCACTACGAAGTTGCTGGCGAACTGCTCGCTCCGGCAAGATTCACGCAATTGCGCGAAGACCTCGGTCGGGACCTCGGTGCACTCAACGACCTGCTGCGCGGCATCTCGGCTGTCGGCGAGCTTACACCTCGTACCACCGACCAGGTCGCGGCGTACGGAGAAATACTCTCCAGCAAGATCGTCGCGGCCGCATTCTCAACACGAGGCCTGGACAGTTGCCTCGTGGACGCGCGCGCATGCACCGTGACGGACGCGAACTACATGCGGGCGGCGCCTCTGATTGACGACACCAATGAGCGCTTGCAGAAACTCGTCGCGCCTCTCGTCGATAAAGGATGTGTCCCTGTCATGGGCGGCTTCATCGGGGCCAGCAAAGCGGGCGTCACAACCACACTCGGGCGAGGCGGTTCGGACTATTCCGCAGCCCTTGTAGGTGCCGGCCTCAGCGCCGAGCGCATCGAGATCTGGACCGATGTGGACGGGATGCTTACGACCGACCCAGGGATTTGTTCGAACGCCCGCCGCATCGAAGTCCTCAGCTTCGACGAAGCGGCCGAGCTTGCCTACTTCGGAGCCAAAGTGCTCCATCCCGCAACCGTCCTGCCCGCGATTCAGAAAAACATTCCTGTGTATGTATTGAACTCCCGCAACCCCACCTGCGAGGGGACCAAGATCACGGCCCGAGCACCGAAGTCGCGCCACATGTTTAAGGCGATCGCGGTGAAGAAAGGCATCACCATCGTCGATGTGGCGGCACCACGCTGGTTGCAACTCGACGGGTTTCTGAAATGGATTGTGGATGCCTTCGCCCGCCACAGTGTTTCCGTCGACGTGATCTCGACCTCGGAGGTGAGCTTGTCGGTTACGGTAGACACGAACGAAGGTATTCCGTCGCTCACCGCCGAGCTCGCCAAGCTCGCCGACGTAAAGTATGAGGAGCGCAAGGCCATTGTCTGTCTAGTGGGTGAGAACCTGCGCCGGACGCCCGGGGTAGCGGCACGCGTTTTCCGCGAGCTTGAAGACGTAAAGATCCACATGATCTCCCAGGGAGCCTCGGAAATTAACTTGACGTTTGTGATCGCAGAAGAAGACGTTGCCCGCGTGGTCGAGCGCCTTCATCGTGCATTCTTTTCTGATCGGGTTTCGGATATGGCTGCGTGAGACGGACTGCTGTGGTTGGCGTCAGCCAAGGCGTCGACTTCTAGCTTTCGGCGGAGCGTCTTGATCCCGTCGATCGGGCGCCGGGGGCGAGGTCGTTCGAGTGAATCGAGTGGTTGCCGATGGAAGGGCACCAATACCAATGCGACTCGTCATCAAAGTCGGAACCAGCCTGGTCGCCCCTGAGGGCCGCATTGACCCCAACCAGATGCGAGCGCTGGTCGACCAACTCGACCTGTGCCAGCACGAATATTTGATTGTCTCCTCAGGCGCGATCGGTTCCGGTATGTCCAATCTGGGCCTGAGCAGGAAACCCTCCAGCGTACCTCGGATGCAAGCCTGCGCCGCGGTCGGGCAGAGCTTGCTGATGCACACCTACGAGCAGCTTTTCTTCGGCAAGAAGGTGGTCGCACAGTTGCTCTTGTCGAGCGACGATTTCACCTCGCCCGTCCGGTACAAGAACCTGCAGAACACGCTGCAGGAGCTGCTGCAACTGGGCGTGGTCCCGGTGGTGAACGAAAACGACAGTGTTTCGGTTCGCGAGCTGGTAGGTGCATTTGGGGACAACGACGAGCTCAGCGCGCTGCTGGCGAGGGCGGTCAAGGCCGACTGGCTGGTCTTGCTGACCGATGTGGATGGCTTTTATACGACGACGGCAAACGGCGCCGCCTTTTGCGCACGGTCCCGAGACTTACGCCGCAGATGGAAGAGCTGTGCAATGGCCATGGAAAACTCGGCACCGGCGGCATGCGCTCTAAACTGCGTGCCGCCAAACTTGCCGGCGAAGCCGGCGTGCACGTTGCCATCGTCAATGGCCGCCACCCGCATGCCATCTCGTGGGCACTCCAGCGCAAGATCGGGACCTATTTTCCCTGCCCGGCGAAGGATTGGTTAACATGGCCACTTCCATCATCACGACCGGTTCGACCCGGGGCAAACTGCTCGCGGCAAGCTCCGCCGCACCTCGCCTGGCACGCCTTTCGACCGCCGAGAAGAACGGCATACTACTGCTCATGGCCGACGCCCTCGAATCCAACACGGCCAGCATCCTGCGAGCGAATGAGGCTGACCTGAAATCTTCTGAACTCTCGAGCGCAATGCGCGATCGCTTGTTGCTCAATCCTGAGCGCGTTGCTCAGATGGCACAGGGGGTCCGGGACGTTGCCGGCCTGCCCGACCCGGCGTACGAGACGCTCGCCGAGTGGACTCGTCCCAACGGCTTGCGAATTCGCAAAATACGAGTGCCACTTGGGGTGGTCGGGGTTATCTACGAGTCGCGCCCCAACGTCACCGTCGACAGCGTCGCGCTGACGCTCAAGGCGGGCAATGCCATCGTACTGCGGGGAGGGAAGGAAGCGGTCCACAGCAACCGGCAATTGGCCGAGATTCTGACGAGTGTCCGAGGAGTGCCCGTGGGCGCCATCGCGTTGCTCGATTCGAGCACGCGCGATTCCGTAAAACAACTGATCAAGGCGCGAGGCCTGGTCGACGTACTCATTCCGCGTGGCGGGCAGGCTCTGATCGACCAGGTGACCCAAAACGCCACCATCCCGGTCATTGAGACCGGGGCTGGGAATTGTCACATCTTTGTAGACGAGTTTGCTGACTTCGAGATGGCCGACTGCATCGTCCTCAACGCCAAGACCCAGCGCCCTTCCGTATGCAATGCCGCGGAGAAACTGCTGGTGCACGAGCGCATTGCGGCCGAATACATTCCGCGCATCGTG
>Ga0066672_10000081_pt1 | contig 19987 bp, 19 predicted proteins | sample GraSoiAngelo_121_FD_62292 | JGI IMG/M metagenome (GOLD analysis project Ga0066672, IMG submission 62292) | Grasslands soil microbial communities from the Angelo Coastal Reserve, California, USA - 14_0919_12_20cm | ecosystem: Environmental > Terrestrial > Soil > Grasslands | place: USA...
TATTTTTCATTTAAATATTATTAAGATTTTTTATTTTAGTTGATTTTATTAATTAAAAAAAATTAGTTATTCCCTCGCTATTAAGCAATAATTGGAATAATGATATAGACGATATTCAGCAGCTTTATGATTAATTATAAAAGCTTACTGACTAATTACCGTACTAATATCTATAATAATTATATAAACCTTAACATAAAGAACGCTTTTCTAATAAATATCTTTTATATTGATAATAAAACTTTGTGATTTTTTTACTACAAGGCTAAATAGATTAAAAAATTAATAATCTAAAAAGGATTTGTAATAAATTTATTTGATATGTATGTTTTGTATGAAACTTTAGGCTTAGCAGAATATTTCTTTAACAAAAAAAGGTTTAGTTAAGGAAATTAAGCTATCCATCGATTCTTTAAATATATAAATTCTAGGTTTATTACTTCTGTTATAATGAATAGAACATCTAAATTTAAATTTATCTTGCAATGTAAACATCAATTTATCCACATCGCTATTAGAGAAACCATAAACACTTAAATGAAGACCAGTACCATGCTTAGATCCGTCATAAAGTGGTTTATATATTAAATCTAGAGCCTTCCTTACACAAAAGAAACCCGCCCTAAAATGAAGACCAATATTATGATATCCATATTAAGGTTATATATTTAAATCTAAGGATAACCCACTAGGATTAAGATTTAAATAGACAAAAGAACGAAAAGACGAACAAATTAGCAGTTATGTTTTTAAATCCTTCACGGAGATTTATAGGGTCTATAAAGAACCCTGTTTGCGTATTACACTTGTAAAATATGAATAGTAAAAATATATATTAAATCTTAAATGAAGACCAGTATCATGACGACTTCCTTTTTAAACGTACAACATAGAAACAGACTATATTTTCTTAAATATGTATCTATTTTTATAAGGACTAATTTGATTACGCTTAATGTAAGAATTAATAATTCCGTCCTTTATATTTAAAGCTCTTGCGGCTGCATGCATTGAATTATAAGTTGTTTTTGTATTTAATTCTAAATCAGTTACTTCAATTTTTAGGGTGATTTATACAGTTAGAAATATCAGAAACCGCCAATTTAGCTTTTAGCTTATAAATACCTAGAAAAAGCTTTGAATTTTTTATATATCTTAATATTGTAGATTTACTTGTATTAAGCTCTTTAGCTGTTTCACGTATTGAAGCATATTCCACCGTAACATTAGTCTCTATATTAGTAACCTCAACTTTTATGCTTTTTTCTGCATTCAATAAAGCAAGGTGTTTTCTTACTTTGACTAAACTTATTTCATCATGTTTGTACCCTAAACTTGAACCAGCTAATTTAAGAAGATTATATTTTGGTTTAAAAATATCTATATAATGTTGCTCTCTTTTTATAACATCCGATAAATCACAGTATTCTAGGATTTCCAATTTAAATTTAGAATAACCATGCTTTAAAAGCGATTTGTAAATCAGCATATTATTAAACCTTTCAAGATAAGAAATATTATAATATTGTTTTAATCTTCTTCTTAAATCAATACTACTTCCTATATATGATTTATTATTTAATATATTAATTCAACGATAAATACCGCATTTACCTTTATTTTCTTTTAGTATCTTCAACTTTTCGGTATCTGCGTTTGCATACGTAACTATAGGAACTGATAAATAAATATAATAATTTTCAGTTAAATCTAAATTAAATGCCGCTCCGCGATGAAAGTAGACTAAATATATCTCCAAGACTGAAATAATAAATAGTATAACTTTTAAACAAAAAGCTAACCCTTTTGGAGTCAACAAATCATATATATTTTCTGGAACTATTTTAACATTTAAGTTATAAAAAAGATTTCTATATTCATTAAAACAAGGTAATTGCATAGTAGTGAAGGAGATAGAACTATAACTTTTGTTTGTTTTCTTATCTAAAATAGTTCTAAATTGTGGTGTATAATCCTTTAGCAAAAAGGCATAAATATACTTAATACATGATTAAAATATTCTTTATGAGCTACTGCTGTCTGGTCATATACTAATCTAGAATTTCCAGTAGATGTCCTTCTGGCTATGTGAGCATCTCCTAATAAAATACCTATTAATACTTCTTTTATTTCCTCAGGAATTCAAATTTTCGCTCTTTCAAGAGCAGATAATTTTTTAATACCTTTTGTAGAAATTTCCCTTTTTTTGACTAGGTAAAAACGAATAAACTAGAGAGCTTAAATCAATAGTATTAAACTATGGGACTTTATCTTCAATGTATTAATTATACATGACGCGTAATAATTAAAACAAGTCTCGCGTAAAGTCTCTGAGGATCAATTATATAAAAACAATAATATTTATATTTTATTCCCTGCTGGTTATTCATTGTAACATCCGTGGCTTCGCCACCCACAGCATACCTAATGTATTTAAGGCATTAGAAACTTCCAGCATATAGCGAGATTAAGTGACATTTATTATATCACTCAGGAACTATCGCAGCCGGAGTTTGCATTGGATTAGCTATTACATAGTTTTCTGAATCTCCAAGACTATTTGGCATAAAGAATACAAAGATTGATAACACTCATATAAATATAAAGATAGTAACCAAGTCTTTGAATAGAAAGAAAGGAGCGAATGCTAATCTATCACTATTCCCAGATACACCTAAAGGATTACTTGCGTAATCAAATCGACTGTACATTAAACATTAATAACCAAAAATTTTAAATCCGCTTGACCGGAGGTCATGAAGATCTACTTCTCAAGCTATTAATATACACCAGTGACGCAGTCTGTAGCGATTATTCTAGATAATAGGGATTAAATAACCGACGGTCTTATGTATGTATAATAGGTATTAGTTTTATACAACAATTTAACCATTTTCACTAGCATTGCCAAACCAGAATATCTATAAACATTCTAATTTAAGACTCCCGTCGGAGTCTTAGAGATTAAATATGTAATCTCACGACTATTTTTATATAATTATAATCCCAACTTATAGGTCATAGATATATGCATATAAGGTAATACTAAACTTTTTAATAAATCCATAGATTCTTTTTTAATATACAATTGATAGCTTTTATTGTTTTTATGTAAAGTAGATTTTATGTTAAATTTATTTTCTAACGCTAATTTTAATAATTCTACCTCTTCAATTGTAAAACAATTTGTAGCTATTCTAACACCGGGTCTTTTCCAAGTTCCATCATCCATTATCCATATAGCTAATGCTAAAGGTGTTAAATAATCAGCTATATTTTTAGGTATAATTTTTTTTTTTTTATTATTATAAAATAATTCATATAACCATTTAAAACTTGTATAATTGTATGTATTAAAACGATATGCTTTATGCAATCCACCACCAGATTTTTGTACGTAACCTAGAGGTAAGTTATTAGAGCAATAACCTCTATCATTAAAAAATTTATATAACCAAAACAGATAATCTTTATGACTTATACTTTGTCTAAAAATAAACCTTACACCACCACTCAGCGATCTTTCAGCGCAACCATCACCTAATAATGAACCAACTAAAACTGATAAAATATCCTCATTATGCGGACCAATTCTTTTATTAGCTCTAGTATTAGGTATTATAAAAGATAAGACAGCGGCTTAGATGTAGGTTTCATATATAAAAATTTAGGGCCAAGAACTAAAGACCCTGCTCGCTCATGAAGAGCAATTAAATGCATTAAAACTAAAGCAGCTAAGACGACAATTCAGTATATAAACATATATTAATAAAGTATCTAAATATAGAATACCTAAATATCTATATATAAAATATATATAAAATATCTAAATATCTAATCATCTAAGTACATAGATGCATAAAGTATTAAAATACTTACTTATTATTTTTATATAAAAAACAATAAGGAAAAAGCAAATAGATATAAATAATATCTATATAAAAGAAAAACTAGGCTATAAAAGAACAAAAAATAAGTTCTAGTAATACTTTCAAGTATTCTAATCTTGAGGAAATTTAAGATCTTTATACCTATTTGATTCTTTTAAAGATTTTAATCAAAGCAGATAACTATCTTTTTTAAAACCAATAAAAGGATAATGGTCATCAAAAGAGAAAAAGTTAATTACCTTTTGTATATCTTTTACAGATGACATACGAACAAGAGATGTATCATTATTTTTTGAATAATAAATAGCTCTACTAGGTTGAAACAATAAATGAATAGCTTTCATTAAAACACTGTTTCCTTTCTGACCAATACTAAAAGAGATTTCCTTATTGGCTTGAACGAAAAAAGAACCTTCAGCAACTACAAACCCCACAAATCAATCATTAAAGTATCAAACACTCCGCAAGATATCTTCGGGGTTATTAAGAACTAAAGTACTATAATTAGGAATAACCTTAGGTAATAATTCTCACTTCTTGATATTATTTTCTAAGGTATATAATAGTAAATTGTACTGATTAATCCTATTTTCTGTTAAGAAGAATAAACCGTGTTTTAGTAATAAAGGAACCAGAATATATTTTAACTCAAAATTATAGATAACAAGTTTACTTACAGTAGGGCTTACTTTTGCTATAACCCCAAAATGTAATTTTCCTAGTATGTATTCAAAAGTTGCGAGATCTCTATTGTGGAAGGTTAAGACCAAATTAAATTCTATGTAACCTGCGCAGACAAAATAATTATAACTTTTTAAAAATATAACGACCTTTATAAGGCTTCTGTTGATTACGAGAAAAATACATAACAATACGAGCTTGGTTGATATTTAAAGCACGAGCAGCTGCACTTATAGATTCATAAGTAATTGTTTCATTTGTATTTTTATCAAAAACTTCTATTGCTTGAGAGGGACTTCCAGCTCCTACTGCTCTTGTTTTACCCTTATTAGCTTCAGATATTTTTTTACGAGTATTATCGCTATGATTTTTACCAAACATATGATTATTCTCACCTTTATTATTATCAGACATTATTGTTTTAGACTCTTGCGAATGTTTAAAGCCTAATAAGGACCCAGCTTTTTCTAATATATTATATTTATGCTGCAAAGAGGACAGATAAAAATCCTCTCTTTCTATACATTTTTCTGGGGAACAGTATTCCAGAATTGTAAGAGAAAAATTAGAATGACCATGCTTTAATATTGCATTATATATATAACTTTTACTCTTTATTAATGAATTTTGCATAGCAGAAATAGAAAAATAAAAGGATAGCCTAAAGTATAAATCCACTGCACTCCCGATATAGCATTTACCATTTGTTAAATTTTCTCACATATAAACGCCGGATTTATTTTGATTATCAGATAATATCTTAACTTTACAGATTTCTGAATTAGGGTAATATTTTGCTGGAGTTGCCACTGGAGCTGAAGGTGAAATTTTCATTGGACTGTGACATGTAAACTTTTTGTTAAAAAAAAAATGCATAGCTATTATATCATATATTAAATTAGAAGGATGAGGGTATTTAAATTAGGATAGGATTTTGCTGGAACTGAAAAAATTCTTTTATTGCTTAAGAAATAGATAGTCTATTTCTAATTGAAATTTTATTAGTTTTATCTGATTTAGTCAATAAAGTACTAAAGCATCCATCTCCATCTATTAAACCAACTAAAAAGCTTAAAAAGCTGACATCCACATTAGGATGTATTATTTCCTTTTTACTAGTAACAGAAGTTTTTGTTAATTCTATTTTATTAACTCAATATTCATAAGTTTTAGTAATTATCATATTATCTTTTGCTACTAATACTGGAAAGAAGAAAGTAGATACAATATTATATTTATATAAATAAGTATATCATAAATAGATATACCATTATCTCACGACAATGTTTAGACTATATTTTATAAAATATAATAAATAGATTTTATTTTGCCGTATAGTCGTTGAACACTTATAATTAAAACCTAAACCTATCTCTACTTATAAATAAACTAAAATCTATGCTTACTTAAGTAGTTTGTATACAGTCCTTAATAAATTTAGAAAGGATAATACATGTAAAATTGAAATCTACAATAGAGAGGATTTCTAAATTAATAGAGATTAATTTTAATTAATAGGGATAAATTTGAATTATACTCTGCTGCTTATTAACAAAATAATATTTGTCCTCCAAGCAATTAGGCAAATTTTAATACCCCTATCTTTTTGCTAAAGGTAATACAAAATGTAAGGCAAAAAATCTATTTAAAGTAGCATTATTAACTGAACAATAATTGTTGGTAGCCCCATAGTCGACTTTGCTTTGCGGAGCAAAAAAAACAAAAATTCTCGCTACACTCAATATGTTTCCATATTGTTCGGACTATATCATGGTCTTACAATTAACTTAGTATTTTTGGGGGATATTAAATTTTTTTGTGTATCTTTCAATACTACGAAGCTCTTTAATCCATAATAAATATTGAAGCTTTTTATATCCCAAGAGTTTGACGGGAGCTTTTTGTATAAATTTAATTACGTTTTCTATTGCTCTTACGCTTGAAACTTTTATTTTAAAGTTATTTGTTGAACCTACTGTCACATTTTGAGTTAAAGATAAATAATTACGAATCGCTATGATTAATAATTCTCCATTAGTTTGGCTAATTTCAAAACTAGCTACTAAAGAATTACTATTACTTGGTTTATAAATACTAAAGCAAGATTCAGCTTCTATAAATCCACAGGCAAGGAGAGCAGAGGAAAGAAGTAAGCCCTTTCGAAAAAAAAAATCGCGTCACTCGCGCTTTTACTATGGGTAACAACCACTACCAAAATTTTACCCTATAAGACCATTCGGTCCATATAGCTTAGCTTACTTCTTACCTATTTGGTTTTTCATAAGAACCATATGTAAAAATGCTATGTTAATATGCTATATTTTTCTTTTTTTGTTCATCTCTGATTTAATTTTGAAAATATCCTTTAACCCTTCTGTTGTGAGATGAGCTTTGTTTTTCATTAAGGACGCTGCTTTACAAAAATCTTTAAAATCCAATACTTTGGTTCCTTGAAGAGGATATTTATAAAAAAAAGGTATAATTTTATCAAAAATATCTGGAAATTTTTCTACTGAAAAATTAATCACAGAAGTCTTTTGTAGATAGATGTGCCCACATCCCAAATTCTTTTTAAGTTGACTCATTAATTCATAATCACGAGAATGTTGGGATAATGTAAATCTGAGAGAAACTTGAACACCCGTTTTGATGGTTTTAGATTTTTGAATCTTTACCTCAAAACAACCCTCACCCTCCGTGAAGCCAACTAACCAATTAGGATTTATAATTTCTGTTCTGTCAACTATAGGTCTTTCCTGAGGAATGGTATCAGGGAAAGCTGTGTTTAACTGTGCAGTTAAACCATTATTCATCGATCCTTTTATACTCACAATTCTCATTAAACCCTCCATACTAAGATGCTCTTTTTTAATCATTAATTCGACAACCATCTTAAATAGTAGAAAGTCTGCTATTTTTCGAGTAATTAGAGGGTATTGCAGGAAATGAGGGATTATTATATTATTTAAATCTTTGATAGATTTTACAGAATAAACTGCTGAGTCTCTAGTTTTACTTATATTTATATAACCTACACCAAAAAAAGATTGAATTTTATATAATAAAGAAATATCTCTTACATGCAATCCTATTCCAAAAACTGGTGTGACACTCCACCCAGTTTTACAAGAACGCTTTTGGGAAAAATTTACCGTAAAAAAAGATTCCCCATCTGCAAAACCAGTAACATATAAAGGTTCTAGTTTGCAAAAACAAAAATCCTGACTCTTTATACCAATTAATAAGTTCTTTTTGTGTTTCATTGTTTTTATTTATTATAATCCCTTTGATGTAAAAATCTAAGAGTGATAACTATTTTTTCGACTACACCATTAAAATTAGTGAGCGCAATGTTTACTGTTTTTTTCTATCTTAAAAAAACAAAGAATTGAGAAAGGCAAGGGATAGTATTAATTATTTTCTAATTAAATAATGTTCTCAATTCCTAGAAAAACATATTGAAAACGAGATAAAGATTGTTTAAACTCTAATCTAGCGTTTTTACTAGCTTTAGTAGCGAAGATTAATGAACCATCAGAGAGCAGTAATCCAATAATAACATAACGAGTATAAGGAGTAAGTTTTATCATTGTTAATTGAATTCGAGAAAATTTGATCCCAACTGTATGCCATCTTAACCGGCTAAAAGCTGGTGGTTTTTTTTTGTAACACCAAAAACAACTCTTTGGTAAATTAAAGAAAAGATTTAAACCCTACGGTTTACCGTAAAATAATCCGCTCCTTTTTTTAGGTAATGGTTATGCACAGTACTATCCGTACTTGCAACCCAACACTAACCGGTGGGGATAAATTTTAGAATAGCAGAATTGTAAACAATTCTATTATAGTATTTAACACTTCTTATAATATTTTAAATACGATGTTTAAATCATCGCTTTTCCTGTCTACTAAGTTAAATAGTGTGCACACTATTATATGTAAGATCTATTGCGTTAAGTCTCTGAGGGGCTTTGAAATAAATCATATTCCCTTTTTGTTAAGAAGCACCCAGTTTAGTCTCTGAGAGGCTTCTCTTAGAAGGAGGTAGATTTACTCCTAACCCCTGCTGATCGTCCCCTTGTTGTTGACATTGTCACGCCATTAAAAATAGTCATATTCAACTTCTATTGAGGATATTTCAGCATTAAGCAATATTTATGGTACAATTTCACTGCTTACAGGACCTGCAGATTTATTGAACATTAGTAGGCTATGAGATTCCAAGTAAATTGAAATTTACCCTTGAAACGGTTGATGGTTGTTCCATGCTGAAAAATATGGTACACTTAGGATAAATTCTACTGAATTTAAAGGATTTGTTGGACGGGTATACTCCCAATTGGGTAAATCTTCATAAAGTGTAATACCGGATAAAAGTGCATCTTTAAATCTTAAATAATCATATTGTTTATTGGAAAGAAGAGGATATTTGTCAAAAATAGGAAGTATAAAGTTAATCAAATGAGATTTGTTTCTAACTCTTAGGCATACCTTTTTAAAACCACCTTTTCTTTCCCTAAAACTAACAATACCAACCCCTAAAAGATCTTTAATATTTAACTCTATACCTAATTCATACAATATGTATTTACCTTTTTTTGTTACAGTAAATCAACCATCTCCCTCTATTAACCCCACTAAATATGCGAATGAAAGATCTCCAGCGTTTAGTCTCTGAGAGGCCTCAGAGCAAGTATACTTACTCCTAACCCCTGCTGGTTGTCCACTTATAGTTATACTTTTGACGCCTATATATGAATTAGTAAATAAAAAAATACAGTCGTATATAACTTCTAAATTTGTGAATGTTCCAGCAATAAGCAAGATTTGCAATATGACATCGTTGTCATAAGGCTCTTCAATCATTAATAATAATAATTTATTTAAGCCACCTCATAATAGCTCGACGATGTCTTGTCCAACTCATGGTATTGCACCCATAAGATTAGTAATACGTATTTTGTATAATCAATATATTAAAGATTATAAAATAAAGTGATTGTGATACAGTTCTATGCAGAAGATTTAGGAGAGTAGGCTTTAATTCTTTTTACAGTTAGAGCAGATATTAAACCTTCTTTATTTTTTACAGGCTTTCCATCATTTAAACGATCGGTAATAGTACTATTATTTACATGTAGAGCTTTAGCACAAGAAACCCCGTTATTTTTTTGTTGGTCCCTGGCTAGCAAAAGTATATCTTTTTTTGTAAACATTTCCTGTATCTAGATACCTATGAATAGAAGTCACGGGAATATTTAAGACTCGTCCTGCCTCCTTTATGGAATAGTAAGAAGTAGTTTTATTTTCTTTTGAGTCGACAACTTCTATTTTTTGAGCGGAAGGATGATTTTTTGCATTAGAATTTCCCTTCATAGAAGTTGATATTTTAGTTCTAGTTTCCTTGGAATGTAAACGTTTTTTCATTTTTTCTATAGTTACATCGGTATGCTTACGCCCTAACATTGGAGGAACAGTAGGATCTTTTATGATATTGTACACTGGGTTTAATAACTCTATATAATATTTCTCTCTCTTAATAAGACATTCTAACTCACAATACTCAAGAATTGAAAGAGAAAAATTATCCAAGCCATGCTTTAATATGGAACTATAGATAATACTTTTACCTCTTAATAATTGACCCTTCATGTAGTTTTCATAATAGTAGTATCTGAGTCTATCAGAAAGGTTTTTAGCTGACCCTATGTATTCTAAACCATTTTTTAAATTATGAAAGCAATAAATACCTGTTTGGCCCGCATTCTCTTTAAGAATTTTAGCTTTCTCGTTAGCAGCATTTTTATATACTTTTTCAGGGAATTTGCTAGAAGAATTAGTTGAAAAGCCTCGCTGTAAAACATTAGTTATATTTTTATAGCATAAAAAGTCTTACACTATAAGACTAGTCCGAATGAGAGGAATAATCTCTACCAGAGTTCATCCCAGATTTTATAAACAAGATTTTCTCCAGCCCTTCATGAGTTAGATGGGCTTTGTCTTTAATTAACTCTGCAGCTTTAATGAAATCAATAAAATTAAATTGTTTAACTCCTTGTAATGGATATTTTTGGAAAAAGGGAATAATGATACTATATACGTCTTCAAATTTTGTAACAGTTAATACTTTACAATGATTATCAGTTTTTAATGTACCACAATTAAAATATAAAATTATTAAATTTAAAAGTTCTTTATCTCTTTCATGTTGAGTGATTTGAAATATTAATTTTACTGCTTTTCCCAATTTACACTCAGAATGTTTTTGAACATGTATCATAAAACATCCCTCACCTTCAGTGAAACCAACAATTCAATTCGGGTTAATAGATTGGAGACTTGGGCTTTCCACGACCGGGTTAGCTACTGGTATAATATTTGGGAAAGTTTCAACTAGAGCATTTGTTAAACCATTACGCATAGAGGCCTTAATAGACAAAATTTTCTTAAAACCTTCCTCAGTAAGATGCTCTTTATTATTCATCATTTGGACAACCTGTTTAAAAAACTCATAGTCTTCTCGTTTTTTTGTTAATAAAGGATATTTATCAAAGTGCGGTATTATTGAATTGGTTAAATCTAATAGAGAATGTACCATATATGAACAGTCCTTGCTACCATGATTATATATACTTCCTACTCCTCCTAAAGCCTCTTTAATTCTTATTAAAAGCTCTAGATCTCTTTTATGCAAATGGATTTGAAAATTAACTATTATTCTTCAACCCAATTTCATTTTTTTACTTCTAGTACATAGAACAGAAAAAGAACCCTCCGCATCTATAAAACCACTAATATAATAATTATTAATCTTTCCTTGAGCTATACTATTACCATTTTCATTCGCTACTTGAGAAGATATTCTGACCTCTTGAGAGGCACTCTCTACCGAGAGAGTATGAAGGTCTCTTTCTCCTAGAATTTTTTTAGAAGTAATACACAAATAGTAACCTTTTCAAGAGTAAATTTTCCAGCAACTGGACTGTGTAAAACAGAGGAAAGAGTGTAAAATGATTCTAAACACAAATTCAAATCCTGCTACTATTCCTTCTTTATTTTTACGCACTCGGCATAAAAAATTAGATTCTGCTTCGCTGATACCTACAAATCATTCAATAAATTCAAGATTTATTGAAGGTTTATTTTTAGATGATACTTCATGGGAACCTTTATTATTATTTTTAAAGGCTCTGCTTTCACAAAAGGATGTAGTAAAGTCTACTACTTCTATTTGAGAGTTAGATGAAGATAATTTAAAAGGAACTATTAAAGAAGTAATACATAAACCTTTTAGGTATACAACCCAGTCCCACAAACGTCCTAAAAAAGAATACAAGAATTTATACAGGACGCTGTTTATTTTTAAAACTAATCACTAGTTTCAAAAAAATTAGTGAGAATCAGAAAAATTTACTCTTGATTATATAACTATTTTATAAAAGATTACATTAAATTAATTTAATGTTGGACTATATCTTTACCCCTTCTAATTTTTACAGCCTGCTCATATCCTCATTCCTGATTAGGCTAAAAAAAAATAAAGCAGAGCTCCGCTACGCAAAAAAAAAAAATTATAGAGTAGCATCCTCCGCGAAAGGAATATATCACGTGTAGTCTCTGAGGAACCTACTAAGATAAATGTTATCTTTTGGTTTCCTGCTGATTGCTCTAAACTAAATTCTTTTACCTAAGTTATACAATTAGAGTAAATTAGTTATAAGAGGTTTCCAGCATATAGTGATATTTCCCAACAGCTATTACTTAACTGTTGCCAAGTTTCTAAATTACGCCTTGTGACATAGAGCCAATAATAATACACATAAAAAGTATATATATTACTGTTTGCAAGAAGTAATCCACGTACAATATATAACATCGACATACCAATGTTAGAATTAAATTATATTGCCTTATGTCAAAAAAAAAATAATTGAAGAAACTCCGACTGTACATTAAGCAGCATTTCAGCTACCCACTGATGAGCCAGTCTGTAGCGATAATTTACCTTACCGACGGTCTTGGCATCAAACTTTGCATCTTTGACCTGTATTCATCAGCATTGCCTATATATTAATAATAAATACAACATAGTTATTTACTATTAGGATTTTTGGTAAAAATTACATCCTATATTTAATACATGACTATACTAAATTAATTAACTTTTTAATAACTACTAACTATTAATGCTTTTAAGGTAGTATTTTATATTTCATCTCAGGAATTATAAAAGGATCTACTATATTTCTTAACTTATCCATAGATTCTTTTCAAATATATATAATATATTGAGAAGATGCACCTGTAGATTGGATTGTAGCTTTTAATCCAAAATTACTATGTAAAACTTGCACAAGTAATAAACAGTCTGAATAAGAATAGGAATTAGTACATAATTTTAATCCTTTTGATACTTTACTCCCGTCATCCATAATTCAGATAGCTAAAGCCAAAGGAGTTAAATAATTTCCTATAGACTGCGGCACTACTTTCACATCATTTACGTATCAAATTTCATGTATTCAGTTAAAACTGTCGTAGGTTCAAGTAGCAAATCTAACAATCTGTCGTACTTTATTATTTTTTCCTAATCTTTGACCTATTTTAGGTATTACTGGATTACAATAACCTGCTATAGCAAATTGATTATGCATCCATGATAAATATTTAACATGCGTTGCTTCTTGAAAAAATGTTATTCGTGTACCATTACCATTTTTTCTTTTTTCAGCATGAGCATCTCCAAGTAAAGACCCAAAGATTATAGAAACAATATCCTTACTATGAGGACCTATTCTTTCTATACCTTTAATACGGTTTTTAACTGTAGTATTAAGGGGCATAATCAGTACTAAATAAGAAGAAGAAAATGAAAGAATTAAAAGTTCAAAAACTAAGCATTTAAGGCTATATATAGAAATTACTATGTCGTATAAATTTATATTTGACACCAAGGGAACAATACCTGGACATAATAATAATAAGGTATTAGTCATTATAGTTATTTTCATTAGGAGACTTAATCTGAGCATAGCGACTACTACCTTTAAGTTTAAGAAGTCATAAATTATATTGTTTTAATTTATTACCATATAACGGATAATTATTGGGTGATGAAAAAAAATTGACTACTTTTTGAACATCAACTCTAGATGACAATGTCAATTGATAGCTGTCGGCAGAGTCAGCCTTTATAGGCTTAGCATCTCTACCTGCAATACTTAAACATATAGCTTTAATTATCTCATAATTTTCTATTCCTTTTTGTTTAATTTGATAGAAAGCTGTACCATTAGCTTTTAGCCCAAAAGAGCCTTCAGCTATAGTAAAGCCTACTATTCAATCAGCAAAAAAGTCTAAATTAATAAGATCATTACAAGAACATACAGGGATTGAAGGAGAAAACTTCACGTCTTCTCAATGTACAAAGTTGTTTTCTAATATATAAGTAAGCAAAGCATATTGGCATATACGGTTATAAGTTAAAAATTGTAAATTATATAAATTTATTAATGGTATTATTACAGTAAATAAATCTTTTTTAGAGAAAATTAATATAGTTTGGTTAACAGAATTTAAATTAGAAATTGAACCAACTCCTAAAACATTTGTTAAATAAATAAGTAAATCTCTATCTCTATTATGTAATCTTATTACTAATCGAGCTCTTATAGTAGATTTAGGTTCTACATTTGATTTATTATATTGTTTTTGTGGTCCTATTTCAATATAACCATCTCCGTCTACAAGGCCCATAAACATACTCATAAATTTTTTATCTGGTTTTATTCCAGAAGACACATTTGATTCTAATTTTATTACACCCCACAAACTCATTTGACCAAAAGGTAAAACATAACCTAAAAAAGCAGTAGCTATCATTAAAATAAAAATTACTGTTCCTATACCCCATACTAATGTTCTTGGGTTTTGATAAGATCCATAATATAAGCCTCTTCCTATGTGCAGATAAACTAAGAAAAAGAAACCTGAAGCTGTATTAGAATGTAAATAACGAATTAATCAACCATTTTGTACGTCTCGCATGATCTTGGTTTTTTTATTAATAGATTAATATTTATGATAAAAATAGTAAAATAAGCTTAATGAATCTGACCTATATTATTGTATTTTTTTGATAATATATCTATTTAAAAGAGGTTTTTTTTGTTCACGGGAAAAATATAAAGAAATATTTGTTTTTGAAATATTTAAGGCTTTTGCTGCTTCAGTAAACGAAATATAAGTAGTAGAAATATTTGTTTGTAAATCAAGTACTTCAATTTTTAGACTTCGTCCTGAATTAGCTGCAGTTAGTTCATTAGATCTTTTTATTTTAGTTATAGAACCCTCTGTAAATTTGAACCCTGTACTAATTCCGGCTTCTTTTAAAATATTGTATTGAGGTTTTAACAATTTAAAATAATAATTTTCTTTTTCAAAACACTCAGAGGGTTCACAGTATTCCAAAATTTCTAAAGAAAAATTTGAATATCCATACTTTAATAAAGCTTTACAAATAGCCATATTAATCTTAATTAAATAATGTAAAGAATAATATTTATAAAATCTATCTCTTAAATTTTTTGAGCTTCCAATGTAACATTTACCATTAATTAAATTTCGTCATAAATACACCCCACTTTTATTTTTATTTTCTGTATAAATAAGACCTTTTTGAGTGTCTGCATTTCTATAAATAGCAACTGGGACACCTAGAGAAAAAATATCCATTATGATCTTCGTGGATCGACCGAGTCTGTTCCTCTTTATATTTTTTTTACTCGCAATGATTAAACGGTATTATAACAATACTTTTTAACTAATTTTACTAACAATGTTTAAATAAATAAACTTAATAACTTATTTTTGTATCCTAATTATTTTTAACTAATCCCATTATTATAATGGTTCATAGAAAAAAATATAACTACCTTTTAACTAATTTCATTTTTTGATAAAGGTACAGAAGAAAAAACGTATTTACCTTTATAAGCCTTACCTGTATCAATGTATCTTCCAATTACTCTGCTACCAGCTTTTAAACCTATTGCTACATGTCCTGCACCAAAAGTTGAAAAAGGTGAACCTGTTAGTTCTTTACCTCCTTCTTCACTATCATAAACATAGACAGTGAAACCTTTACGTCCTCCTTTATTAATTGTGAACTCTCTAGCTAACTTAAAGTAAGTTAAACCCCTAGAGATGTCGAAAGGAGCTGGAAGAGCTAAAAGTTTAGATATAGAATCCTCACTAGGTAATTCTACTTTATTTGCTGCATTAGTGTAACGAAATTTATTAGTAGCCGAAGATATTTGTAAAGCAAGTTTTTTACCTTCTGGTAGGTAGTAATAACCGAATTTATGTATTATAACAGATATGACTCAATACTTAAAATCTAATGATTTTCTAGTATTAAATGACATAGGAATGAAACAAGGAACTATATAGCTAAAAAGAGCATCAATATCCAAAACAGTTATACTGTATACACCTGTTTTGGTGTTTAATGTAAAATGTACATTTAATTTTTTGTTACCCTCAGTATTTTGTAAAGGTAATTTCAATAGGAAGGATTCAATAGCTTTTAAAACAAAGAGATTCTTTTTGTGTTGAGCTAATTGAAAGTATGGTACAAGGTGTTTATAACCGAACGTACCTTCTCCCTCTACAAATCCCAATAACCACCAGATGTTAATAGATACTTGATTAGTTAATTTATATAGTTGACTTACTTTTAAATCCACTCTACCTGTATTCATACTTGCTCTTAATTTTCGGATTTTAGTTAAGTTTGTTTTACTTATTTTTACTCTTAAATTAGAACCTCCTGAATTTAATTTTATCTTAGCCGCTTCCGAAAAACAAATGAAATCTAAATTTTTAGAAGTCTGTAAAGGGAACTCCTCAAAGATAGGTAAAATGACTTTAATTATCTCATTTAAGTCATTAACAATAAAAACAGCAGAATATCGATTATTAACTAGTTTTACCTTTCCTATACCTAATGTATTAGCTATTTTGTGAAGGATTTCTATGTCATCCAAATGTAAGTTTATATTGAAACTAAAACTGACGGCAGTTCAAGTACTGTTAGGATGAATAGAAAAGCAACCTTCACCGTCTACAAAACCTATAAATCAATGTATAAATTCTTTAGAGGCATTAGGTAATAATTTAATTATATGTCGTGGTAAATCTTTTGCGTTATCAGGGATGTTACTAAGTTTAGATTTATTTAAGAAGTTAGTTATTATTGCTGGAGTAGTTAATATAATGGGCTCTCTCATGATCGTTTGTTGATCTATAGCCTTCTCTGTTGGACGGCCATTCAGAGTTTACATCTTTATTCTCTAGGTGTAGATGTAAAAACATATTTTGATTTATATATTCTATTAGTGTCAAGGTATCTATTGCATGTATTACTTGTTGATTTTAAACCTAGTGCTTTATGTGCGCTAACGTAAGAATTAAAAGGAGAACCTTTTATTAATTTATCGTTTTCGTAGATATAAATAGTTTTTGGTAAATCAGACTTATTTTCTAATCTAAATCTTCTTACATTATCTACATGAGGTATATTATCTTCTATACTAAAAGGAGGATTTATTAATAATATTGCTTCATATCTATTAAATATATCTGCTATTATTGCATCCAAATTATCTATAGATCCTGTACTATATCTTTTATTTAAAACATTAGATATATCAAGAAATAATTTTTTACCTTCTGGTAGATAATAATAACCGTGTATTTTTAACATTAATGCCATTCTCCATAACTTAAAATCCATTGCCTTATATGTACACATTTTAGAATTATCTAATAAAGGTAACATATAGTAGTAAAGAGCATCTACGCTACTTACAACTAAGGATATTACATCTGTTTTTTTATTAATTGTACTTACTACATTTAAAGGTAATATTTTACTATCTTTTGGCAATTCTAAGGATTTGAAAAATGCTATTATTGCATTTATACAATCTAGACTAGTGTTTTTTTGTGCTACTTGCAAATACATAGAAGATCCTGTTTTTATACCAAAAGTACCTTCACCTTCAAGAAATCCTATAAATCATTCAAGACTTACATTAATTTGAGAAGTTAGAGAAATACTTTTGAATATCTCTCTTTGAGAATTCATACCATTTTTTAGAGATATTATTTTCTCTTTATCCGCATCGGATAGAAATTTTTTATCTTTTATTTGAACAGCTTGATAAAAATCTTCAAAATCTAATTTTTTACTAGTAAGTAATGGAAATTCTAGGAAAATAGGACATATTACATCTCTTATTTCTACAAAATTTTGTACAACAAAAGAGCATTTATTTTTACTTTCTTCTACAATTATAATACCTACATTTAATTTAGATTTTATGAGATTTAAAGCTTCAAGATTATCTAGATGCATACATATTTTAAATCTAAATCTAACATAACCTCTGTCTAAACTAATTAAAAAATTACCCTCAGCATCTGTAAATCCGACAAATCACTTTAGAAATGATTTATCTTCTTTATCCGAGTTATTTGGCTTATTCTCTTTATCTCCGCTTTTACTTTTAGGTAAAGAGCTTACTGACTTACAATTTAGTAAAGTAGTGGAGAATTTATAAAATCCCATTTTAAAGTTCATCTTGAATACTTTAATAATTAATATTACTAAAAATATAATTACTAAAATTAATAGGCTAATGATCTTTATATTTTTGATTTTTTTTCCAAAACTGGACTATATTATCGTAATGTCAAGCGTATAGTCTCTGGGGATCCTACTTATTATTTATATATTTAAATAAATTTGAGTTTCCTGCTGATTGTCCATTGTTATATCTTTAAAATTCTACGTATTATAAACGTATTTAAAGCTTTAGGATTTTCAGCATATAGCTTGATTTAATGAACACATCATTGCATGCTCAACAGAACTAAATGCTTCATTTACACTTGGATTGTAATGCCATTTTTTTTATTCCAAAACCTAGCCCTACGGAGCAAGGATTATAAATACTTCGTGGGTTTATAGACTAGATAAATCTTTGATTAATTTCTCAACTTTATTGTCTCTGTCTGTTGTTCTAACTTGTTCCATTGCTAAAATATTAACAATTTGAATTCAAGTTGAAAACTGTAAGGCTTTATGACCATATAAAGGATAATTTTCAAAATACGGAACTATTGTATTAATAATTTCATCTTTTGATGTCAATCTAAATCTAGAAACCCCACGAGTGTCAGTATAAACTTTTCCTACTTTAAAATAGTCTTTAATTGAATTAAGAATAAATAAATCTTTATTGTCTTGAGAAACTTCCATAACTATAGTATAATCTTTAACTCTGTTTCCTTTAGAGTTTACACGGCTTCTTGTAAAATAAGTGAAACAGCCTTCGCCTACAATAAACCCAGAAATTCAATTTGGATTTAGTATAGGATTCTTATTAAGAATAGGCAATTCAATTTGTACAACCTTGGGGCAAAACACCTAAATAAGCTAATTTATCTAAAACAGAATTATTTATTGGTTTGTTTAATTTATTGATTAAAGATATTAACTTTAAAAATCCATTAACTTTAGTGTGAATTTTAGAAGCCATAAGATCCAATATTTCACAAAAATATGCAAAATTTATCATTTTTGACGTATGTAATGGATATTTATTGAAATGATCTATAATAACAGGCAATTCCTGTCTATTCCGAACTCTATATTGTGCAAATTTACCATTAACAATACTAACACTACCTACTTTAAAAAATCCATGAATAGCTTTTAATAGCTCTAAATCTTTAACGTGTAAAGTAATGATAAAACAAGGTTCAATTGTTCAACCAATTGCAGCAGTTTTAGATTTTAGAATAGACATAGAAAAACTTCAGTCTATATTTTCTTGAAAGTATATCTACCTTTATAAGGCTTAGTTTGATTTCTACTAAAATACTTAGAAATTACTGCTTGTAATATATTTAAGGCTCTAGCTGCCTCATTAATTGAATCGTAAGAAGTTTTCTCATTTGTATTAATATCAGTTACTTCTATTTTATTACGATTAGAGGGGTTAGAAAGCGAAGATTTCAGTTTGTATAGCATAGAGGAGTGCATAAAAGGAGAAACAATATTAAGGAGTGAAGCCATAGAACATTGTTTAATGTAAATACGATATTGATTTTGTCTATGAGCTCGTAAGATACATTCTAATCTATATTTAATTATAAGTACATTTATTAATCGAATAGTATCTTCTATTGAGTAAGAATCAGTACAGAGAATTAAACCGTGACGTGACACAGATCCATCTCCCATTATCATATGTGCTAGAGATACAGGAGTTAACATATTATAAATATTATAAGGAATTTTTTTTACACCATTAGGGTAAAAGAGAGAACGTAGTTCAGTTAAACAT
>Ga0066672_10000093_pt1 | contig 19496 bp, 16 predicted proteins | sample GraSoiAngelo_121_FD_62292 | JGI IMG/M metagenome (GOLD analysis project Ga0066672, IMG submission 62292) | Grasslands soil microbial communities from the Angelo Coastal Reserve, California, USA - 14_0919_12_20cm | ecosystem: Environmental > Terrestrial > Soil > Grasslands | place: USA...
GACTGGGGCCAGGTCGAGTCGGAGTGGGGGTAGTCGCACTCCCAGGTGATCTTGTCCACCCCGATGAGGTTGCGGGTCTCGAGGCCGGCGCCGTCGCTGATGAAACAGAAGGTGAAGTGGTCGCGCGCCACCTGGCTGGGGAGCTGCTCGCCGAAGTCCTGGTGCGTCCAGTGCCGGTGCTGCTGGTAGGCGTAGTCCACCCGCTCCAACCAGTAGGGCAGCCAGCCGATGCCCCCTTCGGACAGGGCGAACTGGAGGTCGGGGAACCTGCGCAGCACGGGCGACCACAACAGGTCGGTGGCCGCGTGCATGGCGTTGAGGGGCGTCAGGGTGATCATGATGTCGATGGGTGCGCCCGGAGCCAGGGCCAGCACGGTCGACGACGAACCGATGTGGAGGCAGATGACCGTGCCCTCCTCCTCGCAGGCGGCGAAGAAGGGGTCCCAGTGGTCCCCGAAGATGTGGGGCCAACCCAGCTTGGCCGGGTCCTCCGAGAACGTCACCGCGTGGCAGCCCTTGGCCGCCATGCGGTGGATCTCCTTGGCCATCTCCCCGGGGTCCCAGATGGGAGGGATGGAGAGGGGGATGAAGCGGCCCGGGTGGCTCCCGCACCACTCCTCCACGTGCCAGTCGTTGTAGGCCTTGAGCATGACGAGGCCCACGTCGAGGTCCTGCGACTTGGAGAAGAGCTGACCGCAGAACTGGACGAAGGAGGGGAAGCACATGGAGCCCAGCACCCCGTTGCGGTCCATGTCCCTGACCCGCTCGCCCACGTCGTAGCAGCCCCGGCGGATGTCGTCGTAGCTGGTGGGGTCGATGTTGTACTCCTCGGGTGGGCGCCCGGCCACGGCGTTGAGGCCGATGTTGGGGATCTCGTTGCCCTCGTAGACCCAGACGTCGGTTCCGTCGGGCTTGTGCACGCTGCGGGGCGCCTGGTCCTTCCACTTGGTAGGAACGTGGTGCTCGAACATGTCGGGCGGCTCGACGATGTGGTCGTCGACGCTGACCAGGATCAGGTCCTCCGTGCGCACGGGCGGTTCCCCCTTCGTCCTGCGGGCTGCTGTTGCGGGCTCCTCGGTTGTTGCGGGCACTTCGCTGACGCCCGCGTCAGTCTAGGTCCGGTGGGCTCGCGCGGCGGCCTGGGCCAGGGCGCGGCGGTCGATCTTCTCCATGGCCGTGCGGGGTAGGGACTCGACCAGCTCCAGGGCCTCGGGCAGCTTGAAGGCGGCCAGGCGAAGGGCGCCGAAGCGGCGCAGCTCCTCCAGGTCGGGGGGCGCCCCGGGGCGGGGGACGACCACGGCCACGCCGATCTCGCCCATCACGTCGTCGGGCCGGGGCACGACGGCGATCTCGGCCACGGCCGGGTGCTCGGCCAGCACGCCCTCCACCTCGACGGGGAAGACGTTCTCGCCGCCCCGCACGTACATCTCCTTGCTGCGGCCGGCCAGGCGGAGGCGTCCGGCCTCGTCGACCCAGCCCACGTCGCCCGTCCTCAGCGAGCCGTCGGCCGTGAACACGGCCTCGGTGGCGGCGGGATCGCGGTAGTAGCCGCACATCACCGCGGGCGAGCGCAGGCAGACCTCACCCACCTCGCCGGCCGGGAGCGGCCTCTGGTCGGCGTCGCGGACGGTCAGCTCGACGCCCGTCCGGGGCCGGCCCACGGTCAGCTCGGCGTCCTCGGGCGGGTCGTCGGGGCCGGTGCCCAGGCCGATGCCGGCCTCGGTGCACGTGTAGCGGGCCACGGTGGGCGCCCCGAACCGGGCCCGGGCCTCGCGGACCAGGGCCGGGGTGGCCGGGCCACCGCCGAAGATGACCGCCCTGACGCTGGTCAGGTCGTAGCCGTCGAAGCCGGGCACCTGGAGCATGAGGGCCACCTGGGTGGGGATCCCTCCCGCGGTGGTGAGCCGGTGGCGCTCGGTCAGCTCCAGGGCCTCGGCCGCCCGCCAGCGCCTTATCAGGAAGGTGGTCCCGCCCGCCCTCAGGGTCCCGGGGAGCTTGGTCATGAACCCGACGTGGGCGAAGGAGGTTCCGGCCAGGGTGCGCCCGCCACCGCCCCAACCCTCGCCCCCGTCGGCGAGGCTGACGGCGGCCAGCTGGCGGCCGGCGAAGACGGCTCCCTTGGGGGTGCCGGTGGTGCCCGACGTGAACACGATGGTGACGGGCCGGTCGGGATCGGCCGGCAGCGACGGAGGGGCCTCGCCCGCGGCCCGGATCCCGGAGAGCACCGACTCCGGACCCTGGCCCGGGACTACCTCGACCACGGTGGCGCCCGAGGGCGGCCGGGCCGGGGCCTGCTCGGCGGTGGCCAGCACCAGCCTGGGCCCGGCCACGGCCAGGACCGAGGCCCGTTCGGCCGGAGCCAGGCGGTCGTTGACGCCCGCCGTCACCGCGCCGAGCTTGGCCGCGGCCACGTAGGCGACGACGTACTCGGGAAGCGACGGCATGGTCAGGGCCAGCACGTCGCCCGTTCCCAGGCCCAGGCGGGCCAGGCCCACGGCGGCCTCGTCGGATAGGCGGTCGATGTCGCGGTAGGAGAGGGCCCAGCCGTCCACGGCCACCAAGGCCGGGGTCTCCCCGAAGCGCTGGGCAGCCACGCGGGCGATCTGGTCGAGCATGAGATGCGCCGGGCCCGCCCCTGCGGCTCTAGTCCACGCCCAGGATGATGGTGCTGGCCGAGCTGAACCAGCCGCCCGTGCCGTTCACGCAGGCCAGCCGGGCGCCGGGCACCTGACGTTCTCCGCACTCGCCCCGCAGCTGCTTGGTCGCCTCCACCAGGAGGAACATGCCCCGCATGCCCGGGTGGCAGGACGAAAGCCCGCCCCCGTCGGTGTTGGTGGGCAGGGCCCCCCCGACCCGCAGGTTGCCTCCCTCCACGAAGGACCCCCCGTCCCCCTTCTTGCAGAAGCCCAGGCCCTCCAGGGTCAACAGGACCATGGAGGTGAAGGCGTCGTAGAGCTGGCACACGTCGATGTCGGCCGGCGTGACCCCGGCCCGCCCGAAGGCGAGTCTGCCCGAAGCCTCGCAGGGCGACGAGGTGAAGTCGTCCCACTCGCTCATGGTCACGTGGGAGAGGGCCTCACCCGTCCCCAGCACCCACACCGGCTTGCGGGCGCAGTCCCGGGCCCGCTCCTCGCTGGTGAGGACGACGGCGCCTCCTCCGTCGGACCGGATGCAGCAATGGAGCTTGGTGAAGGGGTCGGCCACCATGCGCTCGCCGAGCACGTCGTCGATGGTGATGGGGTCGCGGTAGTAGGCCAGCGGGTTCAGTGAGGCGTTGTGGCGGGCGGACACGGCGATCTCGGCCAGCTGCTCGATGGTGGTGCCGAACTCGTACATGTGTCTGCGGGCGACCATGGCGTACTTGGCGATGAGGGTATGGCCCCACGGCGCGTCGAACTGGGACGGGCCCCTCGAGCTGAAGGCCAGGTTGGCGCTGCGCAGCCGGCGCTTGAGGTCGGCCCTGGTGGTGGAGCCGTACGAGAGCACGACCACCTCGGCCAGGCCTTCGGCGATGGCGGCCATGGCGTGCTCGGCCATGAACTCCCACGAGCTGCCCCCCACCTGGGTGGAGTCGGCCCATGTGGGGCGGAGGCCCAGGTACTCGGTCACCTCCACCGGGGCCAGCGTCCCCGTGCCGCAGGACATGTAGCCGTCGACGTCGTCCTTGGTCAGGCCCGCGTCGGCCAGGGCCCGCGTCGCCCCCTGGTAGTGGAGCTCGAAAACGTCCTTGTCGTCCACCCGCCCGCAGTCCGACAGGGCGGCACCCACGACGGCGACCCGGCGTCGGGGCATCAGCGCACCCTCCACTGGATGCGCCGGCCCGAGGCGAAGGTGGCCTGGCCCTCGGCGATCGAGTCCTGGTTGGTGCCCAGGCCCACGAAGGCGTACCCGAGCGCCAGGGCCTGGGCCCGCGACAGCTCCTGGGCCGCCCATATGGCCCGCAACGTCCCCTGCACGGCGAGCGGAGGCTCGGACGCGATGACGCCCGCGGCCCACGAGGCGGCCTGGCGCAGGTCGGGGCCGGGAACCACCTCGGACACGAGACCGATCTCATGGGCCCGCCGGGCCGACATGCGCTCGTGGTTGCCCAGCAGCGAGAGGCGCATGATCTCGTGGAACGGCATCTTCTGGAGCATGTGCGCCGGTTCGAAGGCGGCCGTCATCCCGTAGGTCACGTGGGGGTCGAAGAAGGTGGCGTGCTCGGCGGCGATGATGAACTCCACCTCACCGAGCATGTAGAAGGCGCCCCCGCAGGCCATGCCGTTGACGGCGGCGATGACCGGCTTCCACAGGTCGCACGTCTTGGGTCCGATGTTCTCACCCGGGTCGTCGAACATGAACGGCGTCGAGCCCGACCCCACCACCCGCTCGCCCCGGGCAGGGGACTGGTCACCCATGGTCTCGGTGCGGTCGATGCCCGTGGAGAAGGCCCTGTCGCCCGCCCCGGTCAGCACGACCACACGCACGTCGTCGTTGCCGCGCAGGCCCCGCCAAACGGCGCGCAGCTCGTGCTGCATCCGTGCGTTGAAGGCGTTGTGCACCTCGGGCCTGTTCATGGTGACCCAGGCCGCCCCGTCCTCCTCCTCGTACAGGAGGGTCTCGTACTGAGGCACCGGTCTCAACCCCTCGGGAGGCCGAGCACCCGCTCGGCGATGATGTTGCGCTGCACCTCCGACGTCCCCCCGGCGATGGTGCTGGCCAGGCTGGTGAGGAAGCCCCGGGCCCAGCGTCCGCCCTCCTCGCCCGCCTCAGGGTCGACGACGACGCCGTCGGGCCCCAGCAGCTCCATACCCAGCTCGTAAACGGCCTGGCCCAGCTCCGACGTGGCCAGCTTTAGATAGGAGTGCTCGGGGGCGGAGCTGCCCTGGGCGAAGCCGGCGAAACCCTTGTAGCCCAGGGCCCGCAGGGATGCGGCCTGCCCGTAGAGCTCCCCCAACCGGCGCCGGACCCCGGCATCGTCGACCAGGTCCCGGCGGCGGGCCATGGTCACGAGCTCGGCCACGGCGGCCTCGACGTTGGCCACCGACTGGACCCACAGGCCCCCCCGCTCGTGGGCCAGCGAGCCCATGGTGACGCGCCAGCCCTCGTCCAGCTGCCCGACCAGGTTGGCTGCGGGCACGGCGACGTCGGTGAAGAAGACCTCGGCGAACTCGGCCGCGCCCGAGAGCTGACGCAGGGGGCGGACCTCGATGCCGGCCGAGTCCATGTCGATGATGAGTACGGAGATGCCCCGGTGCCTCTGGGCGCCGGGATCGGTGCGCACGTAGCAGAAGCACCTCTCGGCGACCATGGCGTAGGACGTCCACACCTTCTGGCCGTTGATCACGAAGGTGTCCCCGTCGAGGACGGCGCGGGTGCGCAGGGCGGCCAGGTCGGAGCCGGCGTCGGGCTCGCTCATCCCGATGCACCACACCACGTCGCCGCGTATGGCCGCCGGCGCCATGGCCCGCTGGGCCTCGTCGCCGAACTCGAGCAGGCTGGGCGCGACGATGGCGTACCCGGGGAAGTGCACCGAGCGGAGCACCCCCCGGCGGGCCAGCTCCTCCTGGTACACCAGGGTCTGGGCCGGAGTGGCGTAGCGGCCGCCGAGCTCGGGCGGGTAGCCCGGGATCATCCAGCCGTGGTCGAAGAGAGTGGCCTGCCAGCGCCGGGCCCAGTCCGGGATCAAGGGGGCGTCGGCGTCCCCGGGGGCCAGGGCGCCGTCGCGGAAGGCCTTGGCCTCAGGCGGGGGGTTCTCCTCCAGGAAGGCGGCCAGCTCGGCGCGGAAGGCCTCCTCCTCCGGGCCCCATGCCAGGCGCACCTCGCAGGCGGGGACGGGCCTAGCGGGTGCCGGCCCGCATGCGGCCCAGCTGGAGCCCGGGGTTACGGGTGTGGAAGACCCAGGCGTTCAGCTCGCTGCCGATGTCGGCCGGCTCCCACTTGGCCGCGCCCTTCGGGTTCTCGAGCTCGGTGCCCAGCGTCCAGGGCTGGTAGCGGGCGATGGTCGACCCCACGGCCCGGAAGACCTGACCGGTGACGTGCAGGGAGTCGTCGGAGGCCAGCCAGGCCACCATGGGGGCGGAGTTCCCCGGGTTCATGGCGTTGAACTCCTCGTACTGGTCGGGTTCCTTCAGCTCCATGTCCTTCACCACCGACCCCGACATGCGCGTCATCCCGCCCGGCGCGATGGCGTTGGCCCGAACGCCGTAGCGGCTCAGCTCCAGGCTGGTGATGACGGTCAGGGCCGCGATGGCGGCCTTGGCCGAGCCGTAGTTGGCCTGCCCCACGTTGCCCTGCAAGCCCGCGCTGGAGACCGTGTTCACGATGGCGGCCCGGGGCTGGTTGCCCGCCTTGGACTGCTCGCGCCAGTACACCGAGGCGTGGTGGGTCATGGCGAAGGTGCCCTTGAGGTGAACCTTGATGACGGCGTCGAAGTCCTCTTCCGTCATGGAGAAGATCATCTTGTCCCGGAGGATGCCGGCGTTGTTCACGAGCACGTCGAGGGTCCCGAAGCCCTCCACGGCCTGGTTCACCAGGCTCTTGGCCCCGTTCCAATCGGCCACGTCGTCGTAGTTGGCCACGGCCTCGCCGCCCCGGCTCCGGATGAGCTCGGCCACCTCCTCGGCGGGGCGCTTGTCCGCCCCCTCGCCCGCGACCGACCCACCCAGGTCGTTCACGACGATCTTGGCTCCCTCGCCGGCCAGCTCCAGGGCCTCGCCCCGGCCGATCCCGTGCCCGGCGCCGGTCACGATCGCCACCTTGCCGTCGAGCAGACCCATTCGCCCTCCATGCCGTCGGGAACCTGACGCGTCCGTCATCGAACGGTAGCGGCGGGCCCAGAAAGCACACAAGGCCGTGCCGGGCGCGTCCTGACACACTCGCGTCGGTGGGCGGGGACGAGCCGGCGCCGGGGCCCTTGCCGTAGTGTCCGGACCGGTCCCGACGAGAACCGAGAGGGCCACCGAAGCCGCAGGGAAGGAGCCCGCACCGCCATGGCCGTGGACACGAGCGTCATCGGGAAGAAGACGACCTCGTCCAGGATCGCCCTGGAGAGGGGACCCGTCTCCAACTTCGCCAGGGCCCTGAAGGACGACAACCCCATCTACTCCGACCCGGAGAAGGCCAGGGAGGCGGGTTTCGAGAACATCCCCGCCCCGCCCACCTTCGGCTTCGCCATGGCCCACTGGGGTGCCTTCGGTGAGCTACAGCCGCCCCCCGACCCGGACGGCGACCCTCAGCTCATGGCCAAGACCATCGGAAGCCTCATGGCCAAGGGGGGGCTGATCCTCCACGGGGAGCAGGAGTTCGAGTACCACCGCCCCATGGTCGTGGGCGACGTGCTCGCGGGGGAGGGCAAGGTCCTCGACCTGTACGAGAAGGAGAGCAAGGGCCGCACCATGACGTTCCTCGTCATGGAGACGACCTACCGCGACGGCCGCACCGGCGAGCCCGTCCTCACCACCCGCATGAACCTGATCCATCGCTCCTGAGGGTCGCCGCGGGCCGGTCTACGCCGCTCGACGAGAGTTGACACGGGCGTCAGCTATGCCGAGACTCTTTCACCCGGTCTCCGGGCCTGGCGGCGGGCCCCCGACCAGGAGCCCGACCGAGCAGGAGCCCCACCGATCAGGAGCCCCACCGAGCAGGAGGCGCGCCATGGGCCGTTACGAGATCGTCGACGGTGACTGCCACATCCTCGAGCCCAGGAACATCTGGGAGACGTGGCTGGCCAAGCAGTACCAGGACAAGGCCCCCAAGCTCGTGAAGGACGCCGACGGAGGCGACGCCTGGCAGTTCGCGGGCGCGCCCGACCCCGACCCCATCGGGCTGGTGTCGACGCCGGGGATGCAGTGGGACCAGTTCCGCTGGACGGGGGTCACCTACGACGACGCCCGCCCCGGCTGCTACAACGGGGCCGAGCGCCTCGAGGACATGGACACGGACGGCGTGGACGCCGAGATCCTGTTCCCGCCCCAGCGCACGGTCGGACACTTCCTGGGCGACGAGGACGACGAGTTCGTCAGGGCCGGGATCTCCGCCTACAACGACTTCCTCTGGGAGGAGTTCTGCGCTCCTGACCGGAGCCGGCTCGTGGGCATGGCCCAGATCCCCTCCACCGGGATCGACGACGCCGTCGACTTCCTGCGCAAGGCCAGGGCCCGGGGCTTCAAGGGCGTGGTCATCTCGGGGTGGCCGTCGGGAGGCGACACGATCTCCGACGGCGACGACCCCTTCTGGGCCGCGGCGTCGGACGAGGCCGTGCCCGTGTGCATACACATCAACCTCGTCTCCCGCCGGGCCCGTCAGGCCCAGCGCAAGGCGGCGGCGGCCGCCGCGGCCCAGGGGAACCACGGCGTCTACGGGGGCAAGGCGGCCAAGGCCAACGCCAAGGCGGTGGGGGGCCTGGCCGGCGTCTTCTCGGTGGTGCCCAGCACCATCGGGCAGCTGATCTTCACGGGAACCTTCGAGCGCTTCCCCGACCTCCGGATCGCCTTGATCGAGACGGGCGTGGGCTGGATCCCCCACCTCCTCGAGCAGATGGACGATCGCTACTGGCGCAACCGGTCGTGGGGCAACATCCCCATCCAGCAGCCCCCCAGCTACTACTGGTACCGCAACCTGTCGGCCACCTTCATCACCGACCGCAACGGTGTCGACAACCGCCACGCCGTTGGGGTGGAGAACATGCTGTGGTCATCGGACTACCCCCACCACGGCAACGACTGGCCCTACTCCCGCAAGACCATCACCGACATGATGGGCCACATCCCGATGCCCGAGCGTCGGCTCATCGTCGGCGGCAACGCCTCCAGGATCTTCCACCTGGACGGCTGAGGTCAGGGGGACGCCCGCACCCAGACGGGCAGGGCCACGTCGCCCACCTGGTGGAAGGCGACCCGCACGGGCTCGCCGATGCGGATGGTCGCTGGATCGACGGAGTTGATGGGGGCGCCCGGCGCCTCGACCAGGTTGCCCACCAGCCGCAGCAGGGGATCCTCCTCCAGCTCGACGACGACCACGTTGTAGGGCGCCACGGCCATGAAGGCGGGCAGCAGCGGGGGATGGGGGACCACGAAGGACCACACCCGGCCCCGCCCGGACATGGTGCGCCACTCCACCTCGAAGGAGTTGCAGCGGGGGCACACGGGCCGGGGCGGGAAGCGCAGGGCGTGACAGCGGCCGCAGGCCTGCATGCGCAGCTCGCCCGCGGCCGCCCCCTCCCAGAAGGGCCTGGAGACCTCGTCGATCTCAGGCAGCAGGGCGTCGGCGGTCACGGCCGGCTCCTCGCCTCTCAGCGGCGCAGGAGCAGGGCGCTGGTGGGAACGCCCTCTCCACTGGTGACCAGGCAGGTGTCCGCCCCCTCGACCTGGGAGGTGGACGTGCCCCTCATCTGGCGCACGCCTTCGGCGACGAGGTTGAAGCCGTGCACGTAGGCCTCGGACATGCCCCCGCCCGACGTGTTCACGGGCAGGCGGCCGTCGGGCCACTCGATGTTCCCGTCCTCGGTGAAGGCGGCCCCTTCGCCCCGGCCGCAGAACCCGTAGCCCTCCAGGGAGAGAGGGATGAGGGGGCTGAAGGCGTCGTAGATCTGGGCCACCTTGACGTCGTCCGGCCCGAAGTCGGCGCCCCGCCACAGGGCCCGGCTGCAGGCCCAGCCCGGGCCCATGAGCGGGTCCTGGCCGTGGTAGTTGGTCATGGTCTCGTGCTGCTGGTTGAGCCCCTGGGCGAAGGCGTGGACGTAGACCGGGGGGTGAGCGCCGTCCACGGCCCGCTCGGCCGGCACCACGACGCACGCCACCGCGCCGTCCGTCTCCAGGCAGTTGTCGAACAGGCACAGGGGCTCGGAGATCCAGCGGGCCGAGAGGTACTGGTCGCGGGTCAGGGGCTTGTCGTGCATGAGCGCGGCCGGGTTGCGGTTGGCGTGCTTGCGGAAGGCCAGGGCGGCGTTGGCCAGCTGGTCCCGGGAGGCGCCGTACTCGTGCATGTAGCGCCGGGCCAGCATGGCGATCTCGTCCACCGGCCTCAACAGCCCCCAAGGCCGGCTCCAGGCCGCGGTGCCGCTCACCCGGCGGGAGACCTGGGACCAGGGCCGGCTGGCGGCCGCGCCCCGCTTCCGCGAGCGCCAGGCCACCGCCACCCGGGCCTGGCCGCTGGCCACGGCCAGGGCCGCGTGGCCCACGGTGGCGCACCCTGCTCCTCCTCCGTAGCCGACCTGGCTGAAGAAGGTGATGTCGCCCAGCCCGAGGTTGCGGGCCACCTCCTGCTCCACGAAGGGCTGCTCCATGGTGAAGCTGCACAGGGCGTCCACCTCCTGGGGGGCGATGGCGGCATCGTCCAGGGCGGCCTTGATGGCCTGACAGGCCATCTCCAGCTCGCTGCCCGGGAGCGACTTGGCGAAGGCAGTCTGGCCGATCCCGGCTATGGCGGTGCGGTCCTTGATCACCGCCTACCAGCCGCGGAAGTTCGGAGGCCGGCGCTCGACGAAGCTGGCCCTCCCCTCCCGGGAGTCCTCGGTGGCGCTCACCGCCTCCTGGGCCCACCCCTCCTCGTAGAAGGCGGTGCCCCGGTCGGACTCCAGGGAGCGGTTCAGAAGCCACTTGGTCATGGCGATGGTCTTGGTCGGTCCTCCGGCCAGGCGCTCGGCCCACTCCGTCGCCGTCTTCTCGAGCTCGGAAAGGGGCACGACCGCGTTCACCAGGCCGATGCGGTCGGCGGTGGCCGCGCTGACGTCGTCGCCGAAGAACATGAGCTCCTTGGCCCGCTGGACACCGACGATGCGGGGGAGCAGGTAACAGCCGCCGGCGTCGGGGACGAGGCCGCGGCGCACGAACACCTCGATGAGACGCGCCTCGTCGGCCATGACCACCAGATCGGACGCCAGCACCAGATGCGTCCCCCCGCCGGCGGCCGTCCCGTTCACGGCGCAGACCACCGGCTTCTCGCAGTCGAGGATCGAGCCGACGAGCCTCTGCCAGCCCCGCCTGATCATGCGGGCCACGTCACCCGGGGCCCGCTCGGGAGCGCCCTCGGGCGCCTCGTTGCCGGGCAGGACCGCCACGGTGGGGCGCGGCCCCCGCAGGTCGGCGCCGGCGCAGAACGCCTTTCCCGTGCCTGTCAGCAGCACCGAGCGCACGGCGAGGGAGGCCGAGGCGGCCTCGAAGAGCTCCGCGAGCCTGTCCCGCATCCCCCAGGTCAGGGCGTTCTGGGCCTCGGGGCGGTTGAGGGTGATGCGGGCCACGCCCCGGTCGACCCGGTACAGGACCGCGTCGTCGGTTGCCGATGCGTCGCTCACCGGGTCCCCCCTACCGGCACGAGACCAGGGCGTCGAGGGCCACGGCGCCCCTCGGTCGCAGAACCAGGGGGTTGATGTCGAGCTCGAGGATCTCCCCGGAGAGATCGACGGCCAGCCTCTGCACCTTCATGATCACCTTGACCAGGGCCTTGACGTCGACGGGACGCCGGCCGCGTGCCCCCGACAGGATCGGGTAGGCCCGCAGCTCCTCGACCATGCGCCGGGCCTCTTCCTGGCCGAAGGGGGGCACCCGGAAGGAGACGTCGCGCAGCACCTCCACGAAGATCCCGCCCAGGCCGACCATGACGGTGGGCCCGAAGAGTTCGTCGTGAGCGACGCCCACCACGGCCTCGACTCCTCCCTCCACCACCTCGGAGACGAGCACACCCTCGATCTCGGCGTCGGGCGCCGCTTCCTGAGCCCGGTCGACGAGCTCGCGATAGGTCGCCCGCACCTCGCGGGTCGTACCCAGGCCCACCCGCACCAGACCGAGGTCGGACTTGTGCAGAAGGTCGGGCGAGCTCAGCTTCATGACCACCGGCAGCCCGATGGCCTCCGCAGCCCGGGCCGCCTCGGCCCCGCTGGTCACCAGCACGTCGTTGCTCACGGGGATGCCGTAGGCGGCCAGGACCTGCTTGGACTTGTGCTCGGACAGGGGCCGTCCCGCCTCCAGGAGGGCCCGAGCCCGGCGGGCCGCAGGCGAGGGACGGGTGGCCACGGCGTCGAACGGAGACTCGTAGCGCAGGCGGAAGGCGTGGTAGTCGAAGTAGGCCCGCACGGCCCGCACGCAGTTCCCGAAGGTGCGGAACATGGGCACCTGCGAGTGGAGGAGCACGTCCTTGTAGGCGGGGTCGTCCTCCACGGGCGAGCCCCAGATGACGCAGATGGGCTTGTCCGTCGTCTTGGAGACGTCCACCAGGTCCTGGGCCAGGGGTTTGCTCATGGAGGCCAGCGCTCCGGTGATGGGACAGATGATCAGGTCCACGTTGGGGTCGGCCACCAGAGCGTCCAGGATCTTGCGTCCCCGCCAGTCCGACGACGGTGGCCCACCGTTGTCGACGGGGTTGGAGACCCGCAGGTAGCTCGGGATCCACTCGTGCAGCTGGCGCTGGGTCTCCCCGGTGAGGGGCGGGAGGCGCAGCCCGGCGGCGGCGGCCATGTCGGCCATGTGGGCGCCGGTCCCACCCGAGATGGCGTAGATGCACACTCCGTCAGCCAGACCGAGGGGGCGGGAGGCGTCGGGGCGGGGCGGCTTGGCCCGGGCCAGCATGGCCGAGGTGTCGAGGAGCTCGTCGAGGCCGTCCACCCGGGTGACACCGAACTGGCGGAACACGGCGGAGATGACGGCGTCGGCGCCAGTGAGGTGCCCGGTGTGGGCCTTGGCCATGGACCGGCCCTCGTCCGTCCGCCCCACCTTCACGGCCACGATGGGCACACCCCCCCGGGCGGCGTGGTCGGCGGCCAGCATCAGCGTCCGCCCGTCCTTGAAGCCCTCGATGTACCCGGCCACCACGCCCACCTGGGGCTGGTCGGCGAAGTAGGCCGCGAAGTCGGCGAACTCCAGGTCCACCTCGTTGCCGGTGGGCGCCCAGTGCGACATGGCGATGCCCAGGTCCTGGCCCTGGAAGATGGGTCTTCCCTGGTGCCCGCTCTGGGTGATGAGGGCGATGGCGGACCCGGGCAGGTCGTCGCGGAAGGTCTCGAAGGCGTTGAGATTGGTGTTGGGCCCCAGGAGGTGGATGTCGCTGCCGGCGATGAGCTCGGCCACCTGGGACTGGAGGCGCTCACCCTCCCCGCCCACCTCGGCGAATCCGGCGGCAAAGATGACGGCGAACTTGGCCTTCTTCTCGATGGCCCCCTCCAGGGCCCGCACCGCGTCCCCGGTCAAGATGACGGCCAGGTCGATGTCGCCGGGAACATCGGCCAGGCTCGGAAGGCAGGGCAGGCCGTCGACCTCGGTCCGGTTGGGGTTGACGGGATGGAAGGCGGCACCGGCTGCCTCGGACCAGGCCCGCACCTTGCGGGTCATGGCCGTGTTGGGCCGCCCCGGGGTGTCGGAGGCGCCGATGACGGCCACCGTCCGGGGACGGAAGAACACGTCCAGGTCGATGGAGCGAAGGGCGACGGGTCGCCCGGTGACGTCGAGCTGACTGGGATCTCGCGGCATGGTCCGTCCCGGGGGTTCGTCGGAGAAGGCTGACTATCATGTCAGCTTCGGCTTGCGAGCAGCCACGAGAGCGGCGACACGGAGGGGCGATGCAGACCCGCGAGGCGGTGATCGTGGACGCTGTCCGCACACCGATCGGCAAGCGGAACGGGGCGTTGGCGGGCTGGCACCCGGCCGACCTCCTGGGCCACACCCTTCGGGCCCTGCTCGACCGGGCCGGCGCGGATCCCGCCCTGGTGGACGACGTCGTGGCCGGGTGCGTCACCCAGGTGGGCGAGCAGAGCACGAACGTGGCCCGCAACGCCTGGGTCGGGGCGGGGCTCCCCTGGCACGTGCCGGCCACGACCGTCGACCGCCAGTGCGGATCGTCCCAGCAGGCCGTGCACTTCGTGGCCCAGGGCGTGCTGGCCGGCGCCTACGACCTGGCCGTCGCCTGCGGGGTGGAGTCCATGAGCCGGGCCCCCCTCGCCTCCAACGCCCGGGGTGGAGCGGGTCCGTTCAGCGCCGACTTCCTGAGGGTGATCGACAACCAGCTCAAGACCCAGTTCGAGGTGGCCCAGATCCTGGCTCGACGCTGGAAGATCAGCCGCGAGGACATGGATGCCTACGCCCTGGAGAGCCACCGGCGGGCGGCCGAGGCCACCGACTCCGGCCACTTCGCGGCCGAGCTCGTACCGGTGCCGGCCAAGGGGCCGGAGGGGGAGCCCACCGGTGGGACCGTGGACGCAGACCAGGGCATCCGCCGGGGGGGCTCCATGGCCACGCTGGGAGCCCTGCCCAGCGCGGCGAGCTGGGACCCCGACCTGGCTCCCGACATCACGGCCGGCAACTCGTCGCAAACCTCGGACGGCGCCGCAGCCATGCTCGTCGCCGACAGGAGCACGGCCGAGCGCCTGGGCCTGCCCGTACGGGCTCGCTTCGTGCACTTCACCGTGGCCGCCGAGGACCCGGTGCTGGTGCTGTCGGCGCCCAACGCCGCCACCCGCAAGCTGCTGGCCCGATCGGGCATGAACATCGAGGATTTCGAGGCCATCGAGTGCAACGAGGCCTTCGCGGCCATAGCCCTCATGTGGGCCCGCGAGTTCCTGCCCGATGGGAATCGCTACAACCCCAGGGGGGGCGCCATCGCCCTGGGCCACCCTTTGGGCGCCAGCGGCGTGCGCATCATGACCACGCTGCTCAACCACCTGGACGCCGTCGGGGGCCGTTACGGCCTGCAGACCATGTGCGAGGGTGGGGGACAGGCCAACGCCACCGCCATCGAGCGGCTGGCCTAGCGAGTCGGGGGCCCGGATGAGAGAGCACCGCTACACCCTGGACCTGCCCCACTCCGCCGCCCGTCTGTGGGCCCTCATGCAGGACTACGACCGGTGGACGGAGTACGCCCCCATGGTCGTGGCCGTGGACGTCGTCCATCCCGGCGACGGTTCGGGCAACGGCCTGCTCCGGAGGGTGACCTACCGCCTGCCCCTGGGTCGGCGCGGCTTCGCCCTGGAGCTGGTCCACGACGTGGTGCCCGAGCGGGGATACACCTACACGATGATCAGCAGGGAGCCGGGCCAGGACCAGACCGGCCGTGTCGTCCTGGAGCCGGTGGGCGACAACCGGACCCTGCTGCACTTCGAGGAGCGCTACCACCTCACCAAGCTGCCGTGGCGATGGTTCGAGGGGCCCATCTACCGGTTCATCAACAAGCAGAACGAGTCCTCCATGCGCAGGCTCTCGGCCTGGCTGACCGAGCATCCCGAGTACCGCGCCGACCTGGTGCACGGGTCGCTCACCCCTTGAAGCCCGGACGGGCGCCGGCAGGGAGCAGTCCGGGTACGGTGCCCATCCGGTGACCGAGAAGCAGGCCGAGCTGACCGAGGCGGCCGAGGTCGTCGTGGTCGACGACGTCCCCGAGGTGCGGGAGATGGTCGTGGCCGGCCTGCGCGCCAGCCGGCGCTTCGCCGTGGTGGCCGAGGGCTCCAACGGTGAGGAGGCGGTCGAGCTGGCCGCCCGGCACCGGCCCGCGCTCATGGTGCTCGACATCTCCATGCCGGGGATGGACGGCCTGGCCGCCCTCCCCGGGGTGCTGGCCGCCTCACCTTCGACGCGCGTGGTCATGTTCTCCGGGTTCGATCCCGAGGGCCTGGCCGACCGGGCCCTGGCCCTGGGCGCGGTCGACTTCGTCGACAAGGGGGTCCCCATCCGCGAGCTGGCCGAGCGTCTGGCCTCGGCCCTGACGCCGGCCCCGGGGCCGGCCGTGCCCGAGGAGGTCGAAGCCCCGGCGACGCCCGAGGCCCAGGCCCAGGCCGTGGTGGCCGAGCACCGCGAGCGCTTTCGGGGCGTGTTCAAGGAAGCGGCGATCGGCATGGCCACCATGACCCTGGCGGGGAGGGTGGTGCGGGCCAACGCCGCCTTCGGCCGCCTCCTGGGCCGGGAGGCGGACGACCTCGTCGGTTGCTCCTACGAGGATCTGGTCCACGGGGCCGACGTCGGCACCTTCGCCGGGGCCATCGCCAAGCTGGCACACGGGGCCGAGAACGTGGTCGAGTTCGAGCACAGGCTCTCCTCGGAGGCCGTGGTACCCACGTGGTCTCTCTCGACGGTGGCCGCGGTGCAGGACTCGGCCGGCCGGCCCCTGTACCTGTTCCTCCAGGTCCAGGACGTCACCCTGCGCCGGGCGGCCGTCGACGCCCTCAAGGTGAGCGAGGAGCGGTTCCGCCTCCTGGTGGCGGGGGTCGTCGACTACGCCATCTTCATGCTCGACCCCGAAGGCCGCGTCGCGAGCTGGAACGCGGGAGCAGAGCGCATCAAGGGCTACAGCACCGACGAGATCCTGGGCCAGCACTTCCGCATCTTCTACAGCCCGGAGGCCCAGGCGGAGCGCCACCCCGAGCACGAACTCGAGCAGGCGGTGAAGGACGGCCGCTACCAGGAGGAGGCGTGGCGGGTCCGCAAGGACGGCTCCCGGTTCTGGGCCGACGTGGTCATCACTCCCGTGTTCGACGTCGCCGGCGACCTGGTCGGCTTCGCCAAGTTCACCCGTGACGTCACCGAGCGGCGCCAGGTGGCGTTGGCACAGGCCCGGGCGGCCGAGGAGCTGCAGGAAGCCAACAACCGTCTCAGGCAGGCCGACGAGCTGAAGAGCGAGTTCATGGCCATCACGGCCCACGAGCTGCGCAACCCCATCGCCGTGCTGGGTGGCTTCGCCAGCATCCTCCTGGACCGGTCCCACCAGCTGGAGGAGGACGAGCGGCGCCAGCTCCTCAGGGGCGTCGGCACCCAGGCCGCGAGGCTGAACCGGCTGGTCGAGGACCTCCTGGTGGCCTCGCGCCTGGATGCGGGGGCGCTGGAGATCCATCGCGACGAGCTGGACCTCGGGCCCCTGATCGCGGAGGCGAGCTCGGGGGTGGCAGGCGTGGACGGCACCCCCATCGAGGTCGACTGCCCTCCGGTGCTGACCGTGGTCGGCGACCGCGATCGCCTCAACCAGATGTTGGTCAACTACATCAGCAACGCGGTGAGGTACGGCTCCCCGCCCTTGCGGGTGGAGGCCCGGCCCAGGGACGGCTTCGCCGAGGTCAGGGTGCTCGACGCGGGCGGGGGAGTCGAGCCCGAGGTCGTGCCCCGATTGTTCGAGAAGTTCTCGAGGGCGACCCAGAGCGCCACCGGGGGAACGGGTCTGGGCCTTTTCATAGTGCGGGGTCTGGCCCGGGCCCAGGGAGGCGACGCCTGGTACGAGCCGGGTGACCCCGCCGGAGCCTGCTTCGCCTTCAGCGTGCCGGCCGCGGCCCGGCGGAGCTGAGCGCCGGCCCCCGACCCCCTAGCGCCGGGGCAGGGAGATGGCCCGGTCGGCGATGATGTTCTTCTGCACCTCGGTCGTGCCCGCCCCGATCGACGTATAGCGCTGCCAGCAGTACTGATGGTTCCAGTGCCCACCGTCCACGGCGTCGGGGCCTCCCCGGGCGAGGATGCCGGCCGGCCCCAGCAGGTCGCATCCGAGCTCGGCCAGGGTCTGGGACAGGTGGCTCCACTGGAGCTTGGCCAGAGGGACCTCGGGCCAGGTCTTCTCCCCCTTCAGCACCTTCGAGAGGGCCCGGTAGTTGAGCAGGCGGGTGAGGGTCACCTGCGTCCAGGCCCGGGCCAGACGGTCGCGCAGGTCCGGGTCCTCCAGGGCGTCGGGGTTGTGCTCCCGGGCGGTGGCGATCATGCGCTCCAGCTCCGCGGCCAGGGTGATCGACATGCCCGCCGTCCCGACCCGCTCGTGGCCCAACGTACCCATCGCCACCTGCCAGCCCTGGCCTTCCTCGCCCAGGCGGTAGGCGACGGGGACGCGGGCCTCGGCGAAGACGACCTCGTTGAACATCTCGTCGCCGGTGATGTCGCGGATGGGGCGGCATTGGATCCCGGGTACGCGCATGTCGACGATGAGGGCGGTGATGCCCTCATGCTTGGCCTTGCGCTCGATGGCCGCGGGGTCGGTGCGCACCAGGAACAGGCCCCAGTCGGCGATGTGGGCCGTCGAGATCCAGATCTTGGTCCCGTCCAGGACGTACTCGTCGCCGTCGCGTGTGGCCCGGCAGCGGAGGTTGGCCAGGTCGCTGCCGGCCTCCGGCTCCGAGAAGCCCTGACACCAGTGCTCGTCGGCGGAGAGGATGCCGGGCAGCCAGCGCTGCTTCTGCTCGTCCGTGCCCCAGCGGATGATCATGGGCCCGATCTGCCAGATGCCGTTGGCGTTGAAGATGCCCGGGGTCCGGGCCCGGGCCATCTCCTCGGAGTAGATGACGTTCTGCATGATGGTGGCCTCGCGGCCACCCCACTCCCGGGGCCAGTTGATGGCCGCCCAACGGCCCTGGTTGAGGCGCCGCTGCCAGTCCTTGCGCCGGGCCATGGTCGCGCCCAGGTCGGTGGGCGGCGGCTCCACCTCGTCACGGTCCTTGCGGAAGGCCCGCAGGTTTCCTTCCAACCACGAGCGCAGCTCGGCCCGGAAGACCTCGTCCTCGGGCGTGAAGGCGAAGTCCATCGCCGTGAACAGTAACGCCGGCCGAGGAGCCGGAGGCGCCGGAGGCCCCGGAGGCGGCGCCTAGCCCTGCTCTGATTCGAAGCGAAGCGTCCCGAGCCCGACGCCGGAGTGGTCGTAGGCGGCCTCGGGGTCGGCCCGGACGCGCTCGTCCAGCTGCTGGGCGTCCTCACCCACCAGGATCCGCCACCTCCCCGCCTTGACACCTTCGAGGATGATCCTGGCCCCGTCGGCCGCCGTCAGGGGGGCGCTGTTGCGGAAGACATCGCCCATCATCTTGACCATCTGGCGCATCTGGTCGGCGGGAACGTCGGCCACGGGCATGCCCCGGCGAGCGAGGTTGGCCCGGATCGGCTCCAGCTCGGCGTCGGTCATGTCGTCGGGCTCGGGGAGGCCGAGGTACCGGCGAGAGTTGTTCACGATGTCGGTGCCGATGTGGCCGGGCATGACGACGGCGACCTTCACGTGGGGGGCGTTGACGCGCAGGTCCTCGATGAGTGCCTCGGAGAAGCCCTTCACCGCGAACTTGGCCGTGCTGTAGGCGGTGTGGGGCATGCCCGGGCCGAGCGAGGCCCAGAAGCCGTTCACGCTGCTGGTGTTGACCAGGTAGCCGTCGTCCCCGGCCACGAGGAGGGGCAGGAAGGCCCGGGTGCAGTAGTAGACGCCCCACCAGTCCACCGCGAAGGTCTTCTCCCAGGCCTCCCGGGGGTCGGTCATGAAGCTGCCCCCGCCGCCGATCCCGGCGTTGTTGAAGACCAGGTTCAAGCGGTCCGTCGCGTGCTGGGACACGACCTCGTCCCGGAAGGCGAGCACCTGGCGCTCGTGGGACACGTCGCACAGGTGGGTCGTGATCCGCGTCCCGGACGGCGCGCTGGCCCCGGCCAGGGACGCGGTCTCGGCCAGGCCGGGTGGGCTCACGTCACAGGTGGCCACCGAGCAGCCCGCGGCGGCCAGCTGGAGGACCAGCTCGCGCCCCATGCCCGATCCGCCGCCGGTGACAACGGCCAGCTTTCCCGCGAACGACTCCACGTCCCGGCTCCTCTCTGTCCCCG
>Ga0066672_10000103_pt1 | contig 18729 bp, 14 predicted proteins | sample GraSoiAngelo_121_FD_62292 | JGI IMG/M metagenome (GOLD analysis project Ga0066672, IMG submission 62292) | Grasslands soil microbial communities from the Angelo Coastal Reserve, California, USA - 14_0919_12_20cm | ecosystem: Environmental > Terrestrial > Soil > Grasslands | place: USA...
CCGCCTGACATACTGGCCTTGAAGCCGGACTGGGGAAAACCCACCGTCCGGAATTTTAGGGGGAGCGGTGGAAACGTCGGCATCATTCGAAGCCCGGTCCGCGCCACCGCCCTACCCGGCGTCATGAGCAATCGTGATCCCTACTCCGACTTTTTGTGGATGGTGCGGCCGGAATCGCCGAGCGTTGAGGCTCGCTCTCCCGGAATCCAGCCGATGTGGATCAGCGCGGGAGCTGCGCCGAACTTCTTGTGGGTTTGCTTTTTGTGAGTGAGGGGGTTTGTGGATAAAACTTGGAATCAGTCGCGCATCGGCATCAGCAGGTGCTGATAGCGGAATGCGTCAAAGACAACCACCTCGGTCTGCGCGGCGCGGAATTGCGGTTCATTTTTCTTGGCGCGAGAGATGGCATCTTGCAGCGTCATGGCGATGGGTGCGTCGGGCGTATTTTGTGGCGCCGAAGCGACCGCGGTTTGTGCGCTGCAAGAGCTCGCGACCAGCATCATCGTGACCAACACGAACCGCATGCAACCTCCAGAGTGCAGTCTGTTATCTCGTCCGACCCCCGAGAATGGTGAAGGATCGGCCGAAAGCGGGACTCATTCATCCTATTGCGTCCGGCGGGATGCTTCGTGCGAGTGCCGACGTTCATCCACTGACGTTAGATCCTCAGTCTTGGGCCTCATAAGTCCACACCTGCGCCGGATCGTTTCCTTTAGCAGGTACAGCGACATAAAAGCGATCTCGTTTGGCGAAAAAGTAGCCGGTGCGGACTCCAATCGTTGTGGGAATGTTCTCAATCAACTCGTAGTGCTCCGGATCTTTCTGCTGAACGACACTGACCATACCTTCACCGCCGACAACGTAGATTCGCTTTCTGGATGCGTCGAAAAAAACATCGTCGCACTCTCCGGCGACGCGTATCCTTGCTTTTTCTTTGCCGGTCTCAGTATCGAGGACGACCAGAGTTGGGGACTTACGAGTCACGGTAAAGAGACGGTGGTCGGCCTCATTGAGTGCCATTGCGTAGTTTCCGCGCAATCCTTGCAGCGGCCATTTGGTGACACTTCCAGTCTTGCGGTCGATCGATTCAACGACATTTCCGGCGTCTGGAACATTGACGAAAATGTGAGTGCCCGACGCTTCGACTTGAAATGATTCAGGATGACCCTGCGTTTTGAGTGGCTCGCCGGCGATCCTCTCGTCGGCAGCGGGGTCGATGATAGCGATGCCGCCATCGTCTCCGCCAAAACCGACGAAGACCTTCTTCGAAGCCGGATCGTAGCGCAGCGCATCGGGATCTTCTCCGAAGTCGATGCTCTTACGCAGCTGATAACTTGCGCCGTCGTAGATGCTGACTTTGCCATTTCCGGCGTTGGCAACGAAAAGCTTGTCAAAGTCAGGCACGTAAACGATTCCCTGCGGTTCGGCTAATCCTGGAATACTGCGGATCACTTTCCCCGCAAAAACGTCTATGACTTCGACACTGTTATTGCCTAAGGCGGCGACAAACAATCGTTTGCGTTTTATATCCGCGGAAAAATGGTCGATGCGGCCGGCGACCTTCGCAATTGGAATCTCTTCTTCCAGTTGCAGACTGCGAACGTCGCGCGCGGGAGTCTGATAAGCAGCAGCGGTCCAAGAGTTTTTGTAAAGGCACAGTCCGACAACAAGCACTACACCCACTATGACAGCAGCGACTCTTCTCACTGTCTCGCTCCTTTTGGTGATTACTTTCCGGGCTCAAGAACCAGTACCGCGGCTTGTTTGTCGCCAGTGGCGGGAGCCGCCACGTAATACCGATTCATCTCCGGTACCCAAAGCGCCGTCGCTGCACCATCGCGAGTCGGCACTTTGCCCAACAATTCATAGTTGTCGGGACCCCGTTGCTGGTATACCCACACCGAGCTGTCTGACGCAGTACTACCGGAGACGTAGATCCGTTTGCGCTTGGTGTCAAAATAAACCCCATCCATGCCGTCGATGGTCGGTTGAGCTGCCATTTGTTTTCCGCTCTGGGAATCGAGAACGAGCAGTTGGGCAGGCTTCTTGGTACCAACAAAAATGCGATGGGTTGCGGGATCAAAGGCCGCATCCCCGGGGCGCGCATCATTGGTGGACCAGGTCGCCGTTACTTGGCGAGTCTTCCTGTCGATCACCTGGAGGTGCGTCGCAGTCGGAATGAGCGCGAACAGGCGCCCTCGATCCAGTAATAATTCCGCCGGATGCGCCGCAACTTTGATGTCGGCGATCTGCCGGTTTTCACCGGCGTCGATGATGCCGACCACTCCGTAGTCCTTGCCCGCGTCCTTTCCGCCATACCCGACGTAGAGTTCGCGTGATTCCGGGTCGTAGATGACGCGATTGGGGCCCGGCTCGAGGCGGATCTCAGCCGCGGGCTGCAACGTGTCGCCCTTGAACACGCGCAGCATCGCGTCATCGCCGCTTGCAACAAACAGCTTGTTGAGCGAACCGACATAGAGAATGCCCTGCGGCTTCTTGAAACCGGGAATGCTGCGCTGCCACTTGCCGCGCTTCAAATCCACGACTTCGACCGATCCATTGTCGAGTCCCGCGACGAAGAGACGCCTCCCGCTCACGTCCGCATCCATGTGGTCGATGCGCCCCTTGACGTGAGGCATGGGAATCGTCTGTATCAGCCGCAAAGGCTGGTCTTGAGCCTGGCCGGCCGCACCGGCCAGGAGCACAAACACCAGAGTTGTCGCGCACCGCAGCGGGCCCATTCTCATTCCCTCACCAGATCAACTTGAGGCCAAACTGAATTTGGCGCGACGTAGTAGAGGTCTGATTCAGCGCTGTCGTCAAAGAACGGCCATTGAAATCGTAGACGGAGTTGTTCTGGCCAAATGTGTTCAAGAATCCCGGCGAAAGGAAATTTGTGTGATTCAGCAGATTGAAGAACTCCGCGCGAAATTGGACATTGAAGCTCTCCGAGATCCTCCGAATCGGAGTGTTCTTGAAGACAGAAAAGTCCACCGTCTGCAACCCGGGGCCATAGAATCTATTGCGCCCGGTATTGCCCACCACATTCGAGCAAAACTGCATTCCGGAAGGCGGCGCGACGGGTGACAGCGGGAAAGATGCCGGGGCGCATCCGAATGGATTAGCAGTGCTGGCCGGGGCAAGCGAAGCGGGCGCGGTTGGCGGTGTGAAGCAGTTCGTGTTCAGATACTGAAGCCCGCCATGGATCGGGTTGCAGCCGGGAATCAAGCTGGCATAAGCCATCGAATAGTCGCCGTTGAATCCCGTCCCGAGCGGATCATTGCCATCTCCGACTGTGACCGTGAATGGCGCGCCGCTATTCGCGGTGACAACCCCGCCCAGTTCCCAACCTCCAAGAACAAACGACACAAGAGGTGAGGCGTTCTTCACACTCGGCAGATGCCACAGAAAGTTTCCCGAAAGTGAATGGCGCACGTCGAAGTCACACGCGCCTATTCGTGCAGACTTCACCAGCAACAAGGGAACAGCAACAGAGTTCAAATAAGTGTCTCCTGTAACAGGTGCCGAGCTCAGGTCACGACACTTGCCGTACGCGTAAGACACTTGTCCCTGGAAACCCTGCGCAAAGCTTCTCTTCAGGCGCGCCTGGAACGCCTCGTAGGAGGAGGCCCCGTTATAGACAACCGGGCGAATGCCGGCCCCGCCGCCCCAGTTCGGGTCGATGCGCGTGCCGGTCTGCTGGTTGGCACAGGTACTCCCGGGCGAAAGTGCCGAGGGAATGCACGGAAACACGAGCCCGACCCCGGGGACGAGAGAGGGCTGCACCAGATTCACGTCGTCGCCGGCCGCGGAAAGGTGCACCGACCGAGAACCAATGTACCCGAGGAACGCTGTCGTGTTACGCGCCACTTCGCGCTGGACATTGAAATTCCAGTTCATCACGTAAGCGCGATTAGGATTGGGATCGATGTACCGGTTGCGGACCCTTTGAGCATTGAAGCTAACATTCTGGTTGATCCCGGACCCCAGTGTCGCGCCCGTCGCAGCGCCGACGATCTGAAATGGAGCTGTCGCAGAAGTGTTGAGGCCGTACTGATAAGGGAGCGGCAACACGTCAAACATGCCGAAGCCGCCGCGCACGGCGGTCTTGTCGTTCTTGAAGGGGTCCCATCCGAAACCCACTCTCGGTTCGAAGTTCCTGGTGGTCGGATTGCGGAGGATAGGGCTGTCGACTCCAACTGGTCCGCAGGCTGTAGGACTGGACAGACAATTCGACAGACTTACGATCTCCTGAAAACCCGCCGGCGCAACGGTATATCCGTTGACGGTGTATCCCGGCACAGTGTTCGCATCTTTCGGACGAGTGGTTGCTTCATAGCGCAGACCGAGATTTACGGTGAAGTTCCGTCGCAGGCGCCAATCATCCTGGAAGTATCCCGCGAACAGTTTCTCGCGCAGTCCAACCTCGTGGGACCCACCTGGCGCAAGCGCATTCAGTTTGTCGGGAGCGTTGTTGAGGAATGCCGCGAGGCTCGGGTAGGTACTCATCCTTCCATTTGGGCTTAGTCGTTCCAGCACGTTGTACTGCATGTTCTCGAATGCGAACCCGGTCTTGATGGAGTGGGTTCCATGAGTGAAGAAGGCATCGTCGTTGAGTTGCACGGAAGTCCATGCGTGGTTGAACCGATTGAATCCACCCAAACCAAAGGCGGTGGTCAAACCCGAAACTGGAATCTGTGGGGGCCCGCTCGCCCCGGGAGCGATGGCCAGCGTCGAATCTTTTGAAACCACGTTTCCAGATACCGGATTATTGATCAAGCCGATCGCCCGAGTTAACCCCACGCGCGCGGTGTTGAGCAGTTGTGGATTGAAGATGTGAGTTTCTTCGAAGGTCCCTGTCTGACGACGCGAGAACACTTCATGGACCGTGTTTCCCAGGGGATCGGCCTGCGACTGCGGGCCCGAATCGAAGAAGTAGCTGCCGTTCAAACTATCAGCATTCGAGATCCTGTGATCCAGACGGGTGATGAAGTAGTTCTCGGTGGCTCTGGTGGCGACGTTCACGTTGACTGTTTGGACCCCATTTACATCGGGTGCACCCGCCGGGGCCGTCGGCCACAATGCCAGATAGGGCTGGATGGCAGAGACTGCCGCCGCTCGTGATGCTGCGTCAGGGACACGGATCGTACCCGAGGACGCCTGGTTCTGCCGGAAGCCCTCATAAGAGGCGAAGATGAACGTGCGATTCTTGATGATCGGACCGCCGCCAGACCCGCCGAACTGGATGCGCCGGAAGGGTGCGATCTTCGGGCCATCGAAATAGTTGCGCGCGTCGAAAATACTGTCGCGGTCGAAGAAGAAGCCGGTCCCGTGGAACTCATTCGTTCCGGACTTGGTTAGGGCGGTGATGACCGCACCCGAGGTCCTGCCGTACTCCGCCGTGTACCCTGTTGTAATCACCGAAAATTCCTGCACTGCGTCGACACCGAGATTGAGCCCGGTGGCCCCGCCGGGCGCCGCGTTCGTGTAGTCATTGATGGAGATACCGTTCAGACGATAGCTGTTCTCGTTCGGCCGGTGCCCGGAATCGGTAAGTTGGTTGCCAAACCCGCGGTTGCCTTTGTTGGCGTTGAACGATGTGGTCGCCTGGTTCGGGATGCTCACGACGCCAGGTTCGAGAGTTGCTAACGTCGTCCAGTCACGACCATTCAGCGGCAACTCGCGAACGGTCCTGGATTCGACTGTGGCAGTAAGGGCGGTCGTGCCAGTCTGTATGTCGGACGGCGCGTCCATTACTTCCATGACCTCGTTTACCTGGCCGGGCTTGAGTTGCAGGTCCAATTCCTGCTCTGCTCCAACCCTGAGCGTGACCTCCCTGTGCACTACTTGAGCGAATCCCTTCGCTTCCGTGGACACACTGTAGGACCCGGGTAAGAGGTTAGGTGCGATGTATAAGCCATTGGCGTTGGTCGTCACCTGGCGCACGACGCCAGTTGCCGTGTTCTTGATCAAGATGGTGGCGTTGGGAATCACGGCACCGCTAGCGTCAGCGACGGTGCCAGACAGCGTTGCTCCGGCAACCTGGGCGGCCGCTGCGCCGACTAAAACGGTGACTGTCATGGCTGCGATCACCGCAATGAGAATGCTTCGTCTGGTCATGTGGACACTCCGTTTTGGTTTTCTGCCTTCCGAATCCATCACCTGTTCCCTGACTCTGCTCGAAATCAATCGGCAGCCTCCATCGTCACCGACTCCACCGAGAGCATCTGCGGTGGAAACGAGAATCGTTTAACGCTCAGCGCAGCAACGAACGCCAGGCACGCTGCGAACGAGAGCCAAACTCCGGGGATTGCACGATCACCGGTCACGTGAATCAGATAGGTGTTTATCGCCGGCGTGAAGCCACCGAAGACTGCGGTCGCGAGACTGTACGCCAGTGAAAACCCCGTGGTACGGACTTGGAAAGGCATGATTTCTGTCAGCAGGACGACCATCGCGCCGTTGTAGCTGCCGTATAAGAACGAAAGCCAGAGTTCCACTGCCAATAATTTTCGAAAGGTCGGTTCAGGAGCAAGCCAAGACAATGCGGGATATGCAGTAAGAATCATTAAAACACTGAAAACGAGAAGTAACGGCCTGCGGCCGACACGGTCGGAAACGGCACCCATCGTCGGCAGCCAGAATAAATTCGAGGCCCCAACGCAGAGCGTGACGATAAGGCTGTCGCGCTCCCCGAGGTGGAGTACGGTATTGCCGAAGGTCGGCGTGTACGCCGTGATCATGTAGAAGGAGACGGTCGTCATCGTGACCATCGCCATACCCAAGGCGACGATCTTCCAGTGCTCCGCGAGAGAGCGGACGACCTGCGACAGAGTGGGGTGAGACCTGCGTCGCGCGAATTCCGGTGTCTCCTCCAGCGAGCGACGCAGCCAGAATAGGAGTGGAACGATCAGACAACCGATCAGCAGCGGCACGCGCCAGCCCCACGCCATCACTTGTTCGACCGGCATCCAGGAATGCAGCAGCACTCCGACGAAGGCAGCGAACATCACCGCCACCTGTTGGCTGCCGGACTGCCAACTTACGTACAGCCCCTTGTGTCCCGGCGGAGCTATCTCGGCCAGGTACACCGACGCGCCGCCGAGTTCCATACCGGCCGAAAATCCCTGCAGGAGGCGGCCCAGCAACACCAGGATCGGAGCGAGCAGGCCGATCCGAGCATACCCCGGAACAAAGGCAATCGAGACCAGCCCGATTGCCATTAAGGTTAGGGTAAGCATCAGGCCCTTGCGGCGACCGTGCTTGTCCGTGTAAGCGCCGAGGACAATTGCGCCGATCGGACGAACAAGGAAACCGGCCCCGAACGTAGTCAGCGACAACATCAGAGAACTGAAAGCGTTGCCGGACGGAAAGAACGCTCGACCGATGGCAGTGGCGTAATAGCCGAAGACCATGAAGTCGTACATCTCCAGGAAGTTCCCACTGGAGACCCGAACAACGGCCCACCTCTTGACCTTCCGGCCGGAATCGTTTTGTATTTCCGTAATCCCCATGCGTTACTGACTTCGAGACCGAAGCCACGGCTGGCTCGGGGAGACTGCTTGAACGAGACCCAATTCGGCAATGCAGGGGAACTCACGATGTGATGAAATACGTGTCACACCATAACACGCTTGGATTGAGCGACTTACCAGCGGGAATCACGATATTCCCGGAATGTTTCTGATTGCACCATGACTTGTGGATAACCTAGAATCACTGAGTTTTGCTGATTCCGGTCGAAAATCCGCCGCACATCCTCCGTTTTGGCGACTTCGAGGTGGATGCCGCCACTGGCCTATTGCGTCGCCGTGGTGTTCGCGTCAAGCTGCAAGACCAGCCCCTCCAAATCTTACTCATGCTGCTGTTGCGGCCTGGGCAGGCGGTCACTCGGGAGGAGTTACGAAAGACGCTATGGCCGTCCGACACGTTCGTCGATTTTGACCACAGTCTCAATAGCGCGGTGATGCGACTGCGTGAGGCGCTCGGCGATTCGGCGGAGCGTCCGCGGTTCGTCGAGACGTTGCCCAAGCGGGGCTACCGTTTTCTTGCTCCTGTGACACCGGTCAGCACAGACACCCAGTCCCCTACCGAGAATCCCCGATCATCAAAAGCATCCGAAGCGGCCGCGGCAGAAATTCAAGTAGTGGACGCGGGCAACGTCGCGAAACCGACGTTGGTTCTCGCTCCGAGCATTACTTCGACCGAAACTCCACAAGCCGCACCGGTCAGCACATCTGCGCCTGCTCCGCTCCAACCGGCGATTGAAACGAAAAGTCGGGCCAACAGATTGGTTGTCGGGACGGTTCTCCTTATCCTTATTGTCGCAGTCATAGGCGTGGTCGCTTGGCGACAACTAAGAGCGGGCCGCGGTGAGCGGATTGAGTCGCTCGTCGTTCTGCCAATCGAGAATCTCACCGGCGACAGCAATCAGGACTATCTGGCCGACGGCATTACAGACGAGCTGACCGCCGACCTGGCAAAGATCCGGAGCTTGCGAGTGATCTCCCGTACCTCGGCGATGTCTTACAAGGGGACGCGCAAGCCCCTGCCCGATATAGCGCACGATCTGAAAGTCGACGCTGTCGTCGAAGGTACCTTGAGACGATCAGGCAATCGGATCCGTATCACTGCAGAACTGATCCAGGCGAGTAGCGACCGGCATCTCTGGGTGGAAACATACGACACGCAGATTCAGGATATCCTCGCCACCGAGAGCGACGTCGTGCGGGCGATCGCCAAAGAAATCCGGGTGAAGTTCACCCCAGAACAGCAGCGGCAACTCGCGGCACGTGCGATGGGCGCTGCTCCTTACGAGACGTACCTGAAAGGGCGGTATTACTGGAACCAGCGAACAGCCGATGGCATGAAACGGGCGATCGGTTACTTCGAACAAGCCATCCAGCAAGACCCGAACAGCGCGCTCGCATACGCCGGCCTCGCCGATGCGTACGACATTATGGCGTCGGCGATCATTGAGGCTGTCCCCACAAAAGACGCTTATCCCAAGGCGAAGGAAGCAGCACTGCGCGCAGTCCAGCTTGACGACAGCCTGGCGGAAGCTCACACGTCGCTTGCGACGATGAGTTTCAACTACGACTGGAACTGGCCTGCGGCCGAACGCGAACTCAAACGCGCGCTTGAGATCGATCCCAACTATGCGACCGCGCACCAGCGGTATTCCATCTACCTCATGGCCATGGGGCGGACCGACGAGTCGCTGACGGAGATGACGCGGGCCCACACGCTCGACCCTTTGTCGGTCAGTATCAATTTCAGCCTGGGCTGGCGTTTGTTTTTCGCGCATCGTTATGACGATGCGATCGCACAACTACGCGCGACGCTGGAAATGGACCCGAACTTTGCCCTGGCTCATCGAGTGTTGGGACAGGTGTACGAACAAAAAGGGCAACTCAGCGATGCAATCTTAGAATTGCAGACGGCAGCGCGATTGAGCTCGGATTCCCCGCTCGTACTCGGCGCACTGGGACATGCTTATGCGCATGCCGGCAGACGGCGGGACGCCGAGCAGGTCCTGCAGCACATGCTCGCGAAGAACTCAGAACGCTATGTCTCCCCCATCCATATCGCGGAGGTCTATGCGGGATTGGGCGACCGGGAGTCCACGTTCCAATGGCTCGATAAAGCGTTGCAGGACCGGTCGAACGGTTTGGTATTTCTGAAGGTCGACCCGGGATTCGATATCCTGCGCTCCGATCCCGCTTTCCTCGAGGTTCTCCGCAAAGTGGGGCTGCCCTAGCGTTGTACTCGGGGCCTGGTCGTCGTATCAGTCTTCTACCGTGTTACTACCTTATGCCGATGTTTTCTGGGTCTGGGCGCCTTGATGAAGGCGAAATTGCGTTATCCGCCGGCTTGCGGAAATTCACGAATCGCGCAGATGCGAAATCGTTGTCAGGCTTGTGGCCCGAACACGAAATCTAAAAGAAAACTTTGGTGGTGAACGTAGGAAAAACTTTGGTCGTGGACTTAGGGAAAATCGAGAAAGCCCCTACTATTCCGCCGCAGGCTTGGCTGACATGTCATCCAGAGCGACGCTTAATTCCAAGACATTGATTCGCGGCTCCCCAAGGACTCTCAACTGGCGCCCACGTGTATGCTGGCGTACGACTGTCCGTATCCCTCTCTTCATCGATACCCCGCGCTCGTGCCACTCGCGGTACCTTTCGCTCAGCGAATCGAGCCAAATGCGCGAAAACCTCTAATTCCGCCGCTGTAATGCGTTCGGGCCTTCTTTGCAACTTCTCCCTGACCTCACTGCAAACAGACCAAAGCAGCCTTCCCCAGCGCCTGCGATTATCCGGCGAGTTGTCTTGGCCCGCGGCGTTAGTGTCTTATCCGCAGGGATGAAAAATAAGTTGTCGATCTCTAAGCGGCCACCCCGAGTTCAATAAAGAGGCCGTGCATGCCGGCGCGGAGGTTTTCGTAATGCTGATCGATCGGCGTCGGATTGGATAGTTTTGGGGTGGGGCTGGGTTGAGTGCTTGCGGCGAGTAGTGGCCGGATTACCTTTTCGCGCAGGACCACCAGAGCAGTCAGGGCTCTTAGACCTTGGTGTCGAGGTTCATAGCGGCGGGAGACTCCGATCTTACGCACCATGTCCTTGCCTCGAAGTTTCTTGATGTCATAGGCGGCGCGGCGTGCACCATATTCGGAAGCGGTTTCCCCGCTCATGGCCTGGACTCTTTCAGCCAGGTCCGAAGCCGTGAATCCCGTAGGGGAGGAGGACAGTGCCAGCACCGCGTCGGCTACCCGGCGCATTCTAGGCTTGTTGAGATCGATTCCACCGACCTTGGTTTGCCCCACGTGTGTGGGTTGGGGAAGATTTTCCATCGTGTCGTCGCTGACGAAGCAGGCATCCATGCAGCCCACGGCATTTAAGAATCTCTCCAGAATGCCGCGGAGGCGGATGACGATCTGCGGAAAACAGGGCAGGGAGCGTCCCCACCGGTAGTCTTTGGTGTTGTGCACGATGACTTCGATGCGGAGCACGCGTTCGCCTTTGGTATAGATCTTCAGCGTCATTTTTCCGTAATGGACCTTGAAGATCGTCACATCATACGCAGGATTCTCGACCACGACTCCCCATCGGGTTGGATTCTTCTTGCGCTTGTCATAGTGCGGGCGACTCTTGTCACCGAAGATCGTCTTGATGCGGTCCAGATTCAACGGTCCGCGCGTCCGGTCAATCAGCACCTGGAAGATCTCGTCCATCTGCCGACCAGAGTGGAACAGCAGGTTGCGGCTGTATTCGATCTGGAACACGGAGTATTGGTAGTGAAAGGTGGTTCTCTGTTGCTCTTCTAGATCGAGAGCAAAACACAGGCAGGTTGTATAAATCCAACGCTCACAGACCTGGAGCAAGCGCCCTGCAGCCTCGTTTCGAGACAAGGTATCTGCGACTTGTGCCAGGTCTGAGGCGTTGGGGATCGACTACTTTGCTGTGCGCTTCCGTCATCTCGTCCGTGGCTGCATCGCCGTACACGTTCATGGTCGCTCGGATATCGGCGTGCCGCATGAGCTTTTGTTGTACGCCCACCGGCGTGCCGACCGAATCCAGCCAGGAACGATACGAGTGGCGAAGACTGTGCGTTCCCAGTCCGTTGATTCCTCCAGCCTTCGCAGCTTTCTGGTACACACGCCATATCTGATCGTAGGACCAGGGAAGCCGCCCAAGCTGCACCGGGGAGGCAAACATCCAATCCCCGCTGTTCGGGAACTGAGTCGTTTGCTTCCACGCCTTCAGCACATTGAGGAGGCGGGCATCGATGGGCATATGCCTTCGAGATTCGGCAGTCTTCACCTCGTCCACCTGCTGAGAGACGATGCCGCGCTCCACGCGCAGCTTGCTGTCGAGCCAGTCCACATCCGACCAGCGCAGGGCCAGGCATTCGCTGATTCGCAGGCCCAGGCAGACACTCAACAAGGCAATCGTGCGAAAAGGTTCTGCGAGCTTCTGTGCAAACAAGCGGGCCCGAGTTCGCCTAGTAGAGGTGGATGGAGATCCTGGAACCTTCGCACAATCGGTTTCGGTTCAACCAGTCGTCTCGCCAGGATTCCGGCCAACAGGCAAGCGAGCGATGATGACAGTGCCCTTGCCGGTTGTTCGAGAGCTGATTTCTAAGTTACCACCCAACTGACGGATTCTTTCTCGCATTCCGCGGATTCCGACCCCCGCCTTCCCAGGCATTTCCATTTCCGACCGCTTGCGCGTCGATATCCCTTTGCCTTCGTCCTGCACTTCTACGCGGAGCTCGTGATTGACCTGCGAAATCATGACCCTGGCGACCGCACTCCCGGAATGCCGGTGGATGTTTGTGAGACACTCCTGCACCACCCGGAAAATCGTAGTCTCCACATCGCTTGAGAACCGTCCGAAATCATCTGGAATTTCCAAATCCGTTTTGATCTTGCTCCGTTCCGCGAACCCCTCAAGGTAGAGGCGGAGAGCGGATGAAAGGCCGACTTCGTCGAGCAGCGGCGGGTGCAGCAAATGAGAAATCGTCCGGACTTCTTTGGTGAGTTCGCTTATGAGCTCCAGACTTTCTTTAACCACCCGCTCAGGATCAGGAATCCGGTAGGTGCCATCGGCGAGGGGGCTCAGTATCATGCTTAAAGCGGCGAGCGTCTGTCCCGCGCTATCATGCAGTTCCCGAGCAATGCGCCTTCTCTCTATATCCTGCAACCGGAGCAACTGGCCGGACAACTCTCGAAGACTTAATTCTGCCTGCTTGCGTTCCGTAATATCGCGAATTGCGCTGATAACGAGCACTCCTGCGTCTGTCTGCAACGGGCTAAGGCTGATCTCTACCGGAAATTCGCTGCCACTCTTGTTTAGTCCATACAACTCCAAGCCCATCCCCATGGGTCGCACTCGAGGATCGTTGAAGAAGCGAGTCCGATGGTCGGGATGCTTCTGCCGGAAGCGCTCCGGCACGAGCGCTTCCAGCGCGTGGCCCAAGAGTTCTTCTCGGCTGTACCCAAACAGTTTCTCGGCTTGCGCGTTGGCGAGGACGATCGTGCCCGTGTCATCCACGACCAATATCGCGTCCGGCGCCGCTTCTAGTAAACCCCGAAACCTCCGTTCGCTCGCGGTGAGCTGCGAGCGTTGAGCGGCAAAGCGGCGATCGAAAGCCGAAGTGACTACCGCAACACCCAAAACCAAAAGAGTGACAGAGCTGACTCCTGTAAAACCCAGCGTTGAGGTACTCACGGCATGAGCGGTATCAGGAATAATGTTTGATGGTGTGAACCGGGCCGCCGCCATACCGGTGTAGTGCATGACGGGTATCGCCGCGCCCATCACGACCGCGCTGCCAGTCTTCAATAAAGGCGAGGATTTTTCGTCTTCTCGAAAGCGAAACGTAAGCCACAGCGCGATGAGTGAAATCACGATCGCCGACACGACGGACAAGCTCAAAAGCATCGGGTCGTAGGAGCATGTTGCTGGCAAACGCATAGCCGCCATGCCCGTATAATGCATGGTCGAGATGCCACAGCCCATGATGGCAGCGCCGGCCAATGCCCGCGTCAAACCCATCTTCCGCCGGCTGACCACGAATAGGGCGACTGCAGAGGCAAAAACAGCGGCTAGCAGCGACAGCAACACCGTGGGCCAGTCGTACGAGACCGGGACGGGCAGGCTGAAAGCCAGCATACCGATGTAGTGCATCGACCAAATCCCCAAGCCCATTGCCGTGGCTCCGCCAGCGAGCCAAGCCGAGCGGACTCGACCACTTGCGGCTGTGATTCGCCCTGCCAACTCAAGCGCGGCGTACGCCGCACAAATTGCAATGACGACCGAAAGCGCTACCAGACGGTAATCGTAAAATCCAGTCATCGTTTTCCTTTTCAGGCATCCGCCGCGCTTTCTCCATCACGTCAGACGCATTTGCTGCGACTCAATCTGGCGTTGTGACCCCTGTCAGCGAAAGAAGTGTCGACGGATCCCCGGGGCTGCAAGACGGGATTGCTCATGAGAAAAAAACTCGCCTATGATAATCGTGTCACAAACCCCAGAAAAACGGCAGGTCTTTCTCGACTCAGACGCGGGATGACCTGTCGACGGGATCGTCCACTCGAACTCCGAGAAAGTCAGATCAAAGCACAATCTGTAGGGCTACCTGAGGGAAGGGGATACCCACGTGCACTAGATCCCGGCATCAGCGCCATCATAAAGAGGCTTGACCAGAGTATTGAAGCGACATTAGAGTGCGAGTAGGGACTTACCATGAAACAACCCTCTGTGACAGGCACAAGAACCTGCAAATGATTCCTTTCTCGCTCGAATACCCAGGCGGTACGGTTTCTGGGCATGTGTGCCCGGTTCCCGGCTGCAGTCGTCACCACACCGAGACCGGTTATTTCGATTTGGCGGACGGAAAAAAGGTACGGGAAGGGAAAACGCTGAGAAGCACGATAACCTTAGCGAGAGTCGAAATTCTCAAGGCGATAAGAGCAGGAGCGTAGGAGCGGCTTCGAAGGATTTACCGTCGCACTCTCAACAACATCACGCCGCAAAGCAGCAGCAACTTCTGCATCGGTACGTTGCAGGCAAAAGCCAGCGTACACAACCGGTATCGCTAGATGAGTCGCCGTTCCCATTCGCTAGGCCGTTGAGAACGGGCACTCTAATCTGCGGGCGTGCGCGAATGGTTCCGGAATCCCGTACCAGCGGCGGAGTGTAGGCCGCAGCCCAGCGAACCCGGTGCTCTTAGTCACCGGGCTGCCCGCATTCGGGCGCCGAACGACTCTTGCATGGTCCGTAGCAGGGCCGTGCGGCTTATTACTTGATTCACATTCGTCATGCCCCCGCAGCACACCGCCTTGACGCTAATCACACATTCCGGTGAAGAGCCAATTCTTGGTACCCGGTGAATGGTTAGTTGCGCCCTGTGAGATTTCAAGCAACCCAATACTGCCCAACGAGGAACGCGACTATTGGCTCTTGAGGAGCGACCGGACGTGCGCTTCCTCTACCATCGGGAGCGCAGCACCATGCCCCAGGCAAGTGTAAGCGTTCACTTGGTTACCTCCTAGCTTCGCCGTGGGCACACCGGAGACCCGATCCCTATTCAAACAGAAAATGCCCCGCTGATTTTTCTCGAACCTAGGGGACTGAGCCCAAGCCACATCGTTGCGCCCTGGAAACCGGACACCCATCTTGTTCCCTTTGACTTTTCCGCCCTTGAGGACGAATGGCCCGACCTCGGTCAACGCACTCGCGGTGGAGAATTTGCCCAATCCGCACGATGACTTAACATATCACGCTATATCACGCTGCATTTGCTCGGGTGCCCTCTTCAATACGGCGGGCTGGAACGGAAACGTGATCTGGTCGCCGATACCGACGTACCTTGCAAGCAAAGGGGAGACAAGAAGCTGGACGGCCACGCAATCACCCTGATTGCGTGATCGGCGGCCGTTATGACGCGGAAGCAATCGGCAAGGCTTACGAGTTCGCGGGATTAGGCCTTGCCTCGCCAAGCGAAACACCGAACAGGGAGCGGCAAAGCGGCGATCGAAAGGCGAAGTGACTACCGTGATGCACGCTAACCCCCAATTTGAAGAGTACTTCGACCCGGGATTCGCACAGGCTCCTAAGGTGTTCCCCCGATTGCTTCAGATTCCGTTCGGGTTTAATGTTCCGCCACTCCAGCCGAGCCCGCTCCCCCGCGTGCTGAAGTGAGTTCGATCGCGTTGGTTCCCGGTTCCGATCCCGAAGGTCAAGTTAAGTTGTTTTTTCTAATCTAGGCAAGTTGATCGCCTGGATCACTCAATCCATTCCTCCCCTGCAAGAGTTGTTGAACGCATTGCTGCGGCTTCAGTCACTCCTCCCCCACAAGTCACGGCATACAGGAGGTAGAAGCTGTGATCGGTCTTTTTCGCGGTCCCTACGCGCCAGACAAGCACGCCGTGAAAGTGATCTCAATGTTGAGAAAAGATCAATACAACGAGGCGGTCAATTTCGCAAAGTCTCACGGGTTCGATCTCTCCACGATGCAGTACGAACCGACCAGCGGTCCTTTGAAGTCCAACTGGCCGGATGTGGTCGAAGCTCTAGAGGCTCTTAAGGAGGCAGCGTGCGTCCCCTCGAACATCTAACAGAACAAGAACTGCTGGGAGCCATACGCACATATCAAAACGGCGCAGCTGACGAATTCTACGTACGCTACAACGGCCTGTTCTATTGGACGATGAGGAACAACCGGCGCTGGAACGACAACGACGACGTGGTCGCCGAGGCGTACGTCAAAGTCTTCCAAATGATACGCAACTTCTCCCCGGCGCTTGAACGCTGGTCGCTTTCTACTATCATCTCCCACACCGTACGGTTCGCTTACTGGTGCTCCTGCAGGCAGCGCAAGCGTCAACTGGACACACTCGTTTCAACCACGCGTCCGTCCGACATCGACGACGCTGGCCAAACTCGAGAACTGGACAGAGCCGAATCAATTCAAGAAGACCCTTGTTTTGCTACCATCATCAACCGCGTGACTGCGGCAAAACTGCTCCAGCAATACACACCTCGCCATCAGCAAGTCGCGGTTCTCGCTTTTGCCGATGATGGGTACAGTCAAAATCAAGTAGCGCGTGCTTTGGGAATCTCCGAACCAAGAGTCTGGCAATGCATTTCTCGAGTTTGTCCACGGGGTGATTTGCCGACTGACGGTCCGCTATGCAACTTGGTCAAGCCTCGTGATCTGAGAATCATTCATCTCGTGGCCAGCGGCAAGGGCAGGGAACGGGTGGCCCAGGAGATCGGAGTCAGCAGTGCGCAGGTGGCGGCGAACTACCTCAAGGAGATCTACCGACTTACGGGAACACGGTCGTTACTGACGCTGGGGATTCGATATGCCCGCGAGTGGAAGAAAGGCCTGATTCCAGACGCACCATCGATAGGAGTACCTGACGGCGTGATCGACAGGAACCAGCTCTCCCCCATAAAGCGACAGGCATTAGATCTCCTGATGGAGGGGCTGGAGAACAAGGAGATCGCGAAGAGGCTTGGAATCTCCCTCAGGACGGTGAAGGGGTATGTGGCCCAGTTCATGGAGATCACGGGTTTGACTGATCGAGTCCGCATTGTGGTGAGAGAGATTATCAATCAACCAGTTCCGGTCAGCTAATCCCCCGGGGAACCATCCCTTCATTTGGATACAGCAACCGAAGCAGAGTTTCCTGCTCAACCATCTAGCGTCTCCTGAGGGACGTACGGGTGAGAGATCCACCGCACTAGTCACTTTATGCCTTTTCGTTTTGGCCGCGGCGCAAGCGTTCGCGGATCCCAAGTTATCGCCGGAGCTGTGGCGATCATAATCTCGCTGACGGAAACTACCAACGTCCTGAAGGTCTGGGGCAACATCTTCCTTCTCTCCTATCCTTACTTTGTTGCTAGTGCGGCCATTGCCGGAATCGTGTCGGCTGCATCGGAGCGGATAGGTTGGCAAGGCCCCCTACTTGTTCTGCCAGTGATGTTTGGCGTGTACCATTCCTGCAAACGCTACTTCACAACCGATACGGGGGCGGCTCCGGCGGCGCTCGCAAGAGCCAAGGTTGCATCCGCTTCCTAGAATAATCAGCTAACGACGGCTGCATCGAAGGCGAAGCCGCTTACTACGGTGTCCAGTCAGACTGTATGGGGCGCGTCCTCCGAGTGCAAACTCGGCGAGTTGTTCGTTCGCCTCCTCTAACCCAAAACCGGGCAAGTGCTGCGCGAACGCGTGCGCCAAAAACGCAGTCTGGTATCGCATCGAACCCGAAGATCACTCGCAGCGAATGCTGCCGCGTACCTCCCCAACTGCTGTGGCGAGTGGGCCGCGCAGGCGTGCATATCCGCGCTCTGCGAAGCGCGAGACAGCCGCATGCCAGGTCCCCGCTCCGATCGAGCGGATTATCCGTGACCACTTTCAGTGCTCTGCCTTCGGGAAAAGCGACGGCGAGGACGAGCGGTGGCAATTAGCGCGCAGTCCCCGAACTCAGGCCGACTTCGTCTCCGGCGCGGGAAACGGAATGACCTTGCCGCATTGCTCGGGCGGAATCCATTTCGCGACTCTTAGGAACCCGGCCGGCAAGTAGAACTCAATTACTTTTGCCATCACCACTCCCAGTGCCAATTGCATCGGATGAGCGATCCAGTCCGCGCGTAGTTCAGGCTTGCAAATTGCCGGCGAGCCGGCGGTTTTCTGCAAAGATCACATTCTGAAGATGCTGCTGAAAACTGAGCTGCGGCTCGTCAGCGAACTGATCCGGATAGGAATCAATAGCTAGGATGTAGATGTTTAATTCGTGGATGGGTCCTTCGTCTCCTGGGTAATCGAAACCACCCATGAGATCGGTCCTCGTTGTATGCGTAGCCATGGCAACCTCATTTTCAACATCTCACCAACAGAAGGGGTGACCGGGATTCGATCGGGGAAGGGACTGGAGTTGTCTGGGGGTTGGGTTGCCGACACGCTACTGACTTTAGCCGCACGCGTAAATGGCACTTACGAGCCATAACTCCTCTTTTTGTCGGGCAAGACTCGTGGCTTCGTATTTTCTGGAGTGCTTCCGGAATACTGGCTGCAGTTTTGAGTTGCGTACAATTATCCTAAGCCGGCATAGCCGGAACCAAACAGGTCATGGATTATTATGCCTGGATGGGATTGACGCTGCTGACAGAACGACATGCTGATCAGATCGCTGGTGTGCTTTCCTGCTACGACCGCA
>Ga0066672_10000108_pt1 | contig 18546 bp, 23 predicted proteins | sample GraSoiAngelo_121_FD_62292 | JGI IMG/M metagenome (GOLD analysis project Ga0066672, IMG submission 62292) | Grasslands soil microbial communities from the Angelo Coastal Reserve, California, USA - 14_0919_12_20cm | ecosystem: Environmental > Terrestrial > Soil > Grasslands | place: USA...
AAGTAGGAGGGCTATCCGATAGAACAAATAGTTGCACAGATGATCATTCCGCCTCTCAGCGAATGCTTTCGTCAAGTTATCCCTCTCAAAAGCTCCTCGTCTCGGAGCTGACTTCGCAATTCGTACGATAGCAATGTCCTAGCGTAACACAGAAAAGCAGCCCGATTCGATTCCGAACTTAGGGGCCGTCGTCTAGCTTGGTCTTCGTAAACAACTCTGTTCCAGTTTAGTAGCCTAATTAGTTGGGGCACCCTTCTTTCAGTACGAACTGTCTTGCCCCTTGAATTTGAGAAGTTCTTAGAAGCAGTCTCCAGGAAGTCCGAGAAGACCGCGATAACCTACGGGTCCGCCATCAGGTTGTGGGCTAGAACTCTTTCTCAGGATTATCCTGACAAGGCATTGGAGCTTGCGAGAACAGATCCCTATAGTCACCTGGACGGCTGGGCCAAACACTGCTACAAGACTGGGAAGACTCCCAAGACCACCAGGACCTATTTCGGAGCTGTGAAAAGCTACATGGAGTTTGGAGACATAGAACTTGCTCCAAGCAAGCTGAAGAAGGTAGTTCGTTACCTACCCAACAACTCCGCCGTCTCAGTTGATGCCATTCCTACTCATGAACAGATTCGCAAGATCCTCATCCATGGTGACCTGAAATCGAAAACCGTCACCACCGTGCTACTCTCTTCTGGCATGCGTCTCGGAGAAATATGCACTCTCAAGGTCGGCTCGGTCGATTTTAATCGTACCCCAGTCAGAGCCTACCTGAACGCGAGAAACACAAAGTCCGGCAAGAGCAGAGCAGTATACATTTCCGACGAGGCCTCTGGCTTCCTGAAAGAATGGTTAGGTGAGAGGATCAAGAACCCTGACCTGTACATCTTTAGCCAGGATGGAGGAAAAACCCCCGAGGACACGAAGACAATATACAGCATGTTTCGAAGACGACTGATACGGGCCGGCCTCCTGTTCCGACTTGACCCAAACTCCTCGACAAACGCCTTCCACCCTCATAGCACCAGGAAGTACTTCTTCAGTCGATGCATAGGGGCGGGAATTGACAGGGGAATCGTTGAGTCCTGGATGGGGCACAGGTATCATCTTGACACCTCATACCTTCGTATGTCAGAAGAAGACATTGCCAGAGAATACCTGAAAGCCGTCTCGTCTCTGACCTTTTTGTCTGGAAATGGACAAGGGGAAACCAAGGAGGAGGTATCCAGGCTCAAGGAGGAGAACAAGCTACTCAAGGAGAAAGTGACAGTTTACGAACAGAAACTGTCAAAGTATGAGCATAAACAGGACCAGCATGGAGAAGAGATCATTCAACTCTCTCAAAACTATGCTGGGCTGCAGAAGGAATTCGAGAAGCTTAGAAAAATAGCACACCAGGTCAAGGTCGCGGTACCGAAGAACTAGCTGTTCACCTCGAGGCCGTCTCACGAGATACTCTTCTCTCCGATCTCGGGAGCACCGCGAAAAGCCCCATTTGGCCGGCTCCAAACCAAGGCACTGTATTGCAAACTCGTGAAAGCATCTGAAAAGCTTCTGCATCAATCGTTAACATCCACAACGCATTTTGGTTCTTGCTAGAAAGACTGGATGTCATCCATATTCGTGGTTAGATGTTCCACTGGGAATTGTTGTAGGGGAAACCTTGTGGTAGGTTGGGAGAATAGCGAATCGGGGAACAGCAAATGCCCGACCCAGAATCACAGCTCTGGATGTCTCAATAGCAAGTCGTAAGTCCGGTCTCATACCCCACGGATACGATACAGATGGACTCGCTACACAAGATCTACGTTGATAGTTCACCGAAGGGTGAGGTCCGATGGTACAATTCGACCACGGGGGAAATTGGCAAGCACAAGATGGGGAAAGGCAAAGGCGTGCATGAAGCCGAGTTCCTGGCCGTACAAAGAGCGCTTGAAGACACGCTGAAGAGACTCCGAGAGAAAGAAGCAGTGGAGATATACTGCGACCGAAAGGTAGTCGTGGATCAGTTGAATCATATTGCGGGAATCAAAGAGACGGCTGTTCTGGAAATGGCTGACAAGGTCTGGAATATGGCGTACCGAGCTAATCATGACAGAGGCATAGACATCAAGTTCCAGTGGGTTTCGAGGAAGGTCAATCCCGCCGGCAAGATGCTGGGCGTCTAGGGCAGTCTCAGTACCAGCGTCCTTCTTGGACAGGGGAGTGGAACAACAGGATCTTCTTTCAGGCCTCCTATCGGAAAGCATGCACAATGCCCGCCAAGGTTGCCGCGTAACCGCCTAATCCCGTGTATCTTTGCGATGGGGCGGTCTATGTGGTTCTAGACGAAGTGTCACGATCTCGTCGGGCTTTACCTCTAGTATCTCTATAGACACTTTGTCTACGTCCCGAAAGAACCCAGGCGGCAAAGGAACCATTAGGGACCCGCCAACCTTGTACACCGACCTAATGTAGATTGTAGGCAACGGCGTTGCCCCGATCTGGCATATATATACAGAAATATAACTTTCCTTAGTAGCCCCTTATACTCTTCCCAGTCCTATACTGGCATGAACACTAGGACGGTGTCTTTGCGTGTCGATCGGGACCACCACGACCTCCTTTGTCAAGTTGCCCGGAGCAGAGGAGAGAACATTTCCTCTTTGATCCGAAGGTCCTTCCTCAAAGAACTCGCCTCACTTTCGTTTCTCGACCCCAGTACAATGAAAGCACTTGGCGTTCTGGACAACAAAACTGACAAGTTGAACAGTAGGAGGAACCTACCTTGACCACAGAGGGGAAGTCGAGCCAGGATGGCTCGGACGGGAACGCTGAGGGGATAAGTCCTCGAAAGGATTCTCCGACTGGATCCAGTCCCACCCAGAACCCTTCGATCGGCTTGGAAAACGCTCTTAAATGGGCGGATCCAGAAACACTCACGATCTCCGACCACAACGTCAGGAAGACAGAAGTGAAGGGGCCTCGCTCTACATGGGAAGAACTTGTACAATCAGTGAAGGACCACGGGGTCATAGTGCCTCCAATAGTGACTCCTTCAGGGAAAGTGATCGTAGGCCAGCGACGAGTGTTGGCGGCCAGAGAAGCGAAGGTAAAATCCATCCAGGCAAAGATCCTCTCACAAGAGCCCCCCGAGGACAAAGCCATCGCACTGTGCATGATAGAAAACGAACACAGAGATGCAATCGACCCGAACGACAGGCTGGATGCTCTCTTACGACTACAGAAGATATACAAAGACAACGACAAAGTGGCAAAGGCCATAGGCCGATCCAGGTATACTCTAACAGCCTGGCTGTCCGTTTCGTCAACTCGGGAAGAGGTCCCTAACCTACTCGATGTAGGGATTGAAAAGGCCCGGACACTAAAGGGGATGCTGAGCAGCCCTCAGTACAATTCGGCCTCCGTAGAAGAGAAGAAACTGTTAGTCGAGCAGGCCAAGAAGACTGACCAAGCAACTCTCAGAGCCATGCGGAGAGAGGCCGGAAGAGGTAAGATAATCCCACGCACCCCCATCCATCTTGATCTGCTCTTACCTCAAGATCTATATCACAAAGCAATGATAAAGGCCATGTCCCAAAAGAAGAACATCTACGACTGGATAGAGGAGCTCATCACGCTGGCCGTCGCTCCATCAACCTAGAATATTCAACCTCCAAGAAACTGGAGCGTGTATATGATGGAGAGAAGAGCCATAGTCGACTATGACAACTGTCCCTACGTCTTCCCTCATTGGTTCTGTGACAACCCTTGCAAGACTCCTCCCGAACCACGATACCTCAGCTCTCGGCCCGAGGAAATGGCTTCCGAAGATGCGATGAGAGAGCTTGGCATTTACTATGAAAGACCCATTGAGGAGGAAGAGAATTACCATGTTAAGAGACCTGATTTCTATTTCTTTATTCCAGGGCTTGACGTGCAGGCCTTAGATGACAAGAACCGAAACCATTCAAGATACCAGAACCCTGACGAAGTGAAAAGAGAATTCGTCAAGGACACACCGTTCCCACTGCATATCGTTGGATCATTCAATCTTACCCGTCCTGGGCAAATGGAATTCTTGAGAGATACTGCAGCTGGAAGTAGCCTTCATGACTTTGGCTTCAAGTATGAAGAAAACCCTGTCGGGTTCAAGGCTAAGCTTCGAGACTTCTTCACAACCCAGTTAGAGAAGGGCAAGAAGATCTTGGAAGATAGAGTCAGGGCTCTGAGATTTATTGAGAGTGGAGCGGCACCGTCTGAATCTACCGTAGGGAGAGACCATACCCCTGAACTTGCCAGCCGTTCGAACTCCTACGATTGGCTTTGTTCTTCTCTCAAGGAAGCAATGGAGCATGATAGAAGAGGCCTATGCCTCACCGTTCAGTTAGATGCCATGCCAAGTGCGATAGAAAATGGACAGATGAGGCGTACCCTCGACTCCCCCAAAGGGAGGATTACAAATTGGGTGACTTCGCTTATGTGGAAACTACGATCTTCTAAGCGTTTTTCATGAGGAATTTACGCTCAATGCATGGTCACACTCGTCTTTCTGACGAGTTCCGAGTCAAACGCATATTGCTAAAAGCCTCTAACAATTTGTTCCCGTTTTCCGCCAGCCAGTTCTTTGAATCCAGATACTGGGGCATATTCTTCCTTACGAGGTTCCAAAAACGGTGAGAATGATTGTTTACGACAAAGTGACAAAGCTCATGCAGTATGACGTAGTCGATCACATCTACTGGAGCCTTCAACAAGTTTGAATTGATATTGAGAACATGGTTCTTTGTAGCACTCCCCCATCGGGTACGAAGATCCTTGACTCGAAAGGAACAGAGACTCCATTCTACGGGACTTGGGCTTAGCCCTAGAACTTGGGTTCGCATGCTCTCCATCAGAGAGTTGAACCGGGTTAGTTGGTCTTATCAATTTGAGTAAGTTGAGCATGTGTGCTCGACCACGACCCTTTCTAACTGGGTCCAAAGGCTTGCTCCATTCTCATCTTGAAAATATCCCGAAGGTTCTCCTTGATCGAGATGATCTCTGGCTTCAAACTCGAAGGGGGATTATCCCAATCGTCCTCCCAGCAGACGATGTAGTCACAACCGTCGAGGGGATGGTTATTGTTGTAGCTTGATGACTTGTACTCTAGCTCGATGGTCACCCTTCCCCCATTCGCGTCCATGGCGATGACATCGGGGAATTTGCTCCTGATCTTTACAACATAGGGGAACCCGAGTTCTCGATGACACCTGGCGAAAAGATAGACGAGTCCCATCTCGTCAACTGGCTCATAGAGGAGATCTGTGTTTCTGAAAGCCTCGCCAATCCTCTCCATTACTGGGTTCGACGGGGCGTCTTCGCTGAGCGGAACCAAGTATCTTCCCGACTGGATTGCAGCTTTGATTACTTGGACATCAGTGTCTGATAGTGCGTGGATGTAGTGGTTCCAAATCATGTACTGGCACCGGTTCTTCTTGGGGAATAGCTTGAACTCGACTACTGGGTCCATCAGCAAAGTCTTGAAGTCCAGGACCTTTCCGTCAGGAGGCATTGTCGAGGGAGAGATGTGGTGCACTGAGATCGGGTGAGTCCACTTCGGGTCATCCTGCAGAATTTCCGACTCAGACCTGACTTCGAATATTCCGATCACCACTTTGTCACCCCTTGCATAGTATACTATCTTGTCACCTTTCCTAACTTCCGCGAAACGCGGGTGCTTCAGCTCATTCGAGTTCTCCTTAAGCTGACACTCGATCAGGTCAGGGTGCTGTTTGTACGACTCGACAGATTGGATGATCCACCAGTTTGCCATTGACAACACTGCGGGAGGCTCTAGGGTGTTTTTTCTGGGTTTGGGCTTCTGACAGTTCGGCCAAAGCAACGCCGTAGTATGATCGCGACATAACCACAGCTGATGAAGGCGATAGGGAGCAACCTACGGGTCGCGGGTGAAAGAGTATTCATGCGACCTCCTTGAAGGAGGGCTCTTGACTATGCTAATGGTTGTTTTCGGGGCAGGGGCTTCCTACGACTCATCCACCACCCTTCTTCCAATCAACTCTTTGGGCGGGTCGAGACCACCACTCGCAAACACCCTGTTCGACTCGCAACGGTTCGGTCCCTACATAGACAAGTTCCCGAGATGCCGGCCACTGATATCGTACCTGCAAGGACCGGATGTCAACGTCGAAGGGGAGCTTGAAAAATGGCAAAACAAAGCCAACGATAAGCCAGAGCGTTTCTCCCAGCTTGCGGCTATCCGATACTATCTACAAGACATGCTTTCAGCTTGCACGTTCAGTTGGCTACAGGAGATTCACGGTGTTACTAACTACAAGACTCTCCTGCACGAGATCGAGGATGAGAGGAAGGACGAAAAGGTGTGTCTGGTGACGTTCAACTACGACTACCTTCTCGAAGACGCCCTCTCGACCCTCAAAATCAGACTTGCCGCTATTCGAGATTACGTGTCAGGCGACTATTTGCTGGTAAAGCTTCACGGGTCAATCAACTGGGCCCGCAAGTTGGCCGACTTTCAAGCCGATACGAGCAAGAACCAGGAGCAGATCGTCTCGGATGTCATCGATTTGGGTCACAAGCTGTTTTTCAACACCGAGCCCCAGATGATTTCAGAAATCACCGCCACAGTCCCAACCCTAAAACGCGTTCCGGACCAGCCTTACTTCTCAGTCCCCCTGATCGAGCGCCGTGACAATCCTCCCCTATTCCCCGTGCTCTCAATTCCAGTAGAACACAAGTCTAGATTCGAGTGCCCCTCGGAGCATGTCCGAGTCCTAGAGGAAACCTTGCCTCAGGTGACAAGAGTACTCGTCATCGGTTGGAAAGCCGGGGACGAGCTCTTCCTTGATCTGCTAACTAAGAAGATGAGTAAAGTTGAGAGGATCATGGTAGTATCGAGCGGTCAATCAAGCGCCACCGAGATCGCTACGACAATACGGAATGCAGGGGTCAAGGCCTCCCAATATCTCTCAGCGAAAGCGAACGGGTTTAGCAAAGCCATTACTCTCGGTGAAACGGAAGGGTTTCTCAAAAGCTGAGTCCTCTGACACCAAAGATTCCTTCACTTATTGATGAGTTGTGGATTGACGATGAGGAAGACAAGGGGTATCCAATCCTCTTCGATAACCAAGAAATTCGGCAGATGCTGGGTCTCGGCCGAGTTGGCCGGTCTGATGTTTTCTACGACCTTGGCTCTGGCTGGGGCCAGAACCTCATTATTGCCCTCACGGAATTCCATGTGAAGAAGGCAGTTGGGATCGAGAAAGACCGAGAGAGGCATCAAATCAGTACGGAGAGACTGGAGAAGCGGGGGATTGCCCCGAGCCAAGGAATAGTCATCCGAGAGGACTTTGAGAGAGTTCTTGCGCGTCGCGTAAAGGGAGTTGATCTCTCAGAGGCCACGGCCGTATTCTACGGACTCTCAACTGACGGGATATTATTTCGCAAGATACAACGGTGTCTCGGCACGGGTGCGAGATTGATCTATTACTACAACTGTCTCTTCCCGGAGATATTGCCGGATCAAGTCCAGTTCCCATTTTACGTGTCAGTCGCCCCCTTCAGACGCCCGAAGTCCCAATACGAATGGCTCTCAGCGATAGTTCCAAAGAAACGATCGTCGATTGCGCGAGGAAAGCGTCCTGGGCTCGAAGAACTCTGGGACGAGCTCAGCCATGATTACGATGTTCATAGGATCCGTGAAAGGATTTGGAACTATGAGAAGCGGCTCAAGAAGACAGTTGGGTCCTCCTAGCGATCAGGCTAGCGGCAGGTCCCCCCGGTCGCGACTACTTCAAGGAAACCTCTCGGATCATACCCCCCGCATTCTCGACAATGTCCGGCTTCTGCGGTGCCGTCAGTTGCAACGATAAACAACGCTTCGAGCCCCACCCGTTGGGGATCACATCGTGTTGTCACTGAGGCTGAATTGGACACATACCTTTCAAGAGGCTGGCAATACGTTGCCACTTTGCCTTCTGGGAGACTCATCATCAGCAGTATGTAGGAGAACGGGGGCTTGAGGTGTCGAGTAACCGGAGTGTGGGCTCCACGCGAGGATAGCTACGTTTCTACGGAAAATGATAGTAGCGATCTGGTCTTTGAAGTGTGACTCTCCGGTTCTCTGGTTTCTCTATGTTGAGTATACGGCGAAAGATGTCTGCCTCTTCTTCGTTGCGAGGAACGGGGTAGCTATACTCTCTCGTCACCGGATCTACGGAGAACTGCTGAGTAAGTCCTTCACGTCGAAGCACAGAGTTGAACCCTTCCCAGAAACATTCACCGACGTTCATTTGGGGCCCCAATACCTCGCAGTTCGTTTATCTCTCACAGTGAGGAGTGAAAGTAATATTGAGGACTCATAGAAGGGGGTTCTCTTTGTTCTCAAGGTGGGTCCTTCACAGACATCTAAATGTCCATTCATTAAGAACGAATAAAATGGGAAGTTGGGAGTAGGCCTAAGGGGAATCGCCTCAAGCGAGAAACGTGTACTCAATACTCAGAGTGACTTCGTAAAGAGCAACTCCAGAGTTGGTGAGGTTCGAGCCAATGTCAATGATGTTAAGACCGGGGTGTATTGCCGTGGGAAGTAGGGTTCCAGCAGATGTCTCGGCGGCCGTGGCTTGAGCCAGAGGGATGCTTCCAGATGATTGCCCGTTGAATCGCACGCTAAGGGCTTGGAGATTGAGCGTTCCAACAATTCCGATAACGGTTAGAGCGGCCGAAGTTACACGCACGAAACCTTTGGGCGGGGCAAAGGAAAATGCTGTTGTGAGATTCAGCAGGGGCGGAGAATCGGTAGGAACATTGTAAATTGGGATTGCCTGAAATGAACTGCCTTGCCCTATACCCGGAACAATCTTCAGTATTGGAATATCTATGCCCACGGTCTGGAGAGTCGTGGCAGAGGCCTGAGTGTTCGGGGGGAATTAGTTTCCGCAAATACTGTTCCCGTGAGAATTGCGAAGATGGAAATACCTACGAATATCGCCTCTTTTCTATTCAATCAATCACCCCCCTTTTCGAATCAAGAGAAGAGGGACAGGTTGCTTATTTGAAGCGGTAGGTCGTTTCTATGCTCTGGGTAGTGCTTCGCCTCCAGCTGGGAATAGACACTCCCCCCTCATTTGACGGAGTGCTTCTTGATGCTCGGAGTAATGCCTCCTACAGTACCAATTTCGACAGCCAAAACAGAATAATATCGTTTCGCTCTCGCAATCTCCGATGTGACAGCCAGATTGCATAGGTTAGGTAAGGCGTGAAGATTGTTAAGTAAGAGATCGGTCCGAACTTGACCTCGGGACTTGAACCTCTCTGACAAAGTATCGCTCTACGCGATCATTCCGATCGTGTTCATCATTGTAGTAGGGCTCGTGTCGATCCTTCTCGTCTCACCCATTGAATCACGAGTAAGCATAATCGCTTCAACTCTGACCGCCGTTACACTCCTCTTCTACGTTTCTGAAAGGCTAAGAGAATCGGCTCAACGAAAGCTTGACTACTGGAACAAGAAAGTCTTGACTCCACTATACAACGTTACTTATGGGGTAAACCCACTCTACTCTGCACAGTACAGGGCAGATCATATCGGCCGCGATCGAGACTTGCTAAAGAAACATGCGAAGTATGGGAGATTTGTCAACTTGTATCCCAAGAATTTCATCTTGACTCTATCAACGGCACAGAAGAACTTGCTAGAGTACGAGGAAGTCTACCAGAATGTTCTGAAAGAGGGAACGAAACGACTAGGACCAAACCTCTTCAATCTTGGAGCCCTATTCGCAGCGATGGGTCTTGTAGAGCGAGGTAATTACGATGAAACGCAGATTGAGAATCACAGAAATGTTCTCAAGTGGGCCGAGACGACCGATTCTGGTATAACTGACAAGTTTACGAAGGTGTGTAAGCTGGCATTATCTACCTTTGCGAGTTTGCGAGGCGACGTCGAGACGTTTTTCGTGGAGAACCAGTTAATCGTGAAGTGAAGATTTTGCACTTTAAATAACCTCGAAGCAATACCACAGGCGGAAATCAATGCAAGCCACCTCGACAGATGATGTATCAATCGTCAGGAAATCGCTAGATTTGTTCCAGAACGGTGCGTATCCGGAGACACTAACCTTTGACGAAGTTGTACCTCTTGCTAATACAAGGGCGGGTGCAGAAGTTGACCAACCCTTCAAGCACATGACATACGATGAAGCCGTGAAAGCTCTAAGACAGCTTGAGGAGTCTGGATATCCTATCAAGATAGAGAACGGAACGATTCGATTTACTAGGTACCGTAAGTAGCCCGAACGAGTCTGCTAATCGAATTCTAACGCGGCGTCCGTTTGTGCCCTAAGCTTGTAAGTAATGTATCGTAGAACGACCCAGCTAAAAACCATGACGATTACTCCGCCCATCATGAATTCTAATTCTAACTGTACGGCTATGAGAGTATATGTAAGAACCGCGTAAACGGCGGCAACGCCAGAAAGTATGAACATGACCACGCCGAGAACCAATTCGAAGAATAGTTTCGAATCGGGCGTTAAGCTTTGTTCCCGTGACAACATTCGATAATAGAACTTAGCGTGCTCCGCCGTTTTGAATTGAATCGCGTCTTTTGGTTTGCCGCGTAAAGCTATTCGTGCACGCTTCGACGCTCTCAATGCTTTTTCCCATTCTCCCCAATAGTAGAAGAATCCAATTACCCAGCCGCCAGTCAGAAAACTGTCCAATTGAACGACCATTGGAGAGCTTAGGTTAACTTGGTCTACGGTGGGGCTTGTGATGTAATTGTTAACTCCCGCAGTATAAAGTCCGAACAACGCAAAGACCAACCCTACCCCCATTGCCCAATTTCGAATTTGGGTGCGTGTCACGGGTTCGATCTTTGGGGAATCGGAAAAGATCGGGTCATGAATGCTTGCCGACGCTATTACTTCTGGCTGTCCCGGTTCCTTGGGCTTCGATCCATCTCCTTCCACGATTTTGGAGAAATGGAGTATGCTCACAATGAACCCAAAATACAATGCAGTAAGAGGTATTCCAAGCCACCATACTAAAACAATCAATGCATAACCAGTAGTGAACAGGAGACCAGCTAATACTCCAACAACCCAACGCGCGGCCTTTAGCACAAGACTTCGGTATGTCTTGAATTTTGAAGGTTGAAATCGTTTCAACGCGACAGCTATTCCTATGGCGATAGCGGCAACGATAATTTCAATCCCGAAAACAAGAAGAAAGACGCTCTCTATCCCTTTTTCGAAAACGATGCCAAGTATTAGACCGAGAAATATACCGCTCGTATCAACAAGGCTTTCCGTCCATTTCAAATCGAGATTCATTCCTTCCCACCAACGCCTAGGCTCGTGTTCCGAGCTAAATAGATGATAGCTTCACAGAACTATCTACTTAGTGCTGGCCAGACTTGAAGTAGAATGAGAGACCGTGCGATTGTTGTAGCTTTCTTCGGACTGATTGTTGCGGGCATATTATTCACAAGTGGAACGGGATTTGGAGCGGGTCTGGGTCTAATGGTGATCTTCATAATTCTGATTTTTGTTGCTCTACAACCGAGAGGAGAGAGCAAATCAGACAATGACACCGATCTAAATGGATGACTAACTATTCAGAAGTGCTTAAGGTCTTGGAAGGCCAATGGATCCACGGAGAAACTTTTCACCGAACTCACTTTTGTTTGTCCAACATGTCTCGAATATCTGAATAGTTACTCTTTCGTTCTCCCCAGACACCAAAGATTGTCTTGCCTTCGTAGAACTGCATAATGAAATGACATTGGCGGCAGATCGCCATCACAATGTTATGACCTCCAAAGGCAAAGGATTTTTTCACAAAACCAGTTTCTCGCTCGAATTCACTTCCGTTGCAGAAGGGGCATTTTAGCTCGGGCGGTGGACGTTCCTTCTCTTCTCGTGCTGGCTCTTGGAGGTGCTCCTGCAAATGAATGTCGAAAATTGAATCGTCAAACCACTCCCCGCACGTCTTGCACCGTTGTTTGGCCATCTGATAGTCCTCGATCTAAATCGATACCTCAGAGGAGCCTATTCAAAGCTAAGTCAGTACTTGTGACAATGCTCGCTTGATTCGTGGGCAATACTTCGTAAGCTTCCCGATGTATCTAGAACTTGATTTCGCCTCTTTCGAGAAGTTCCTTGACCTTCATTAGGGAAAACTGAACGGCATGGCTGCGGTCTGCAAACCGTCCCTTCTTGACCTGTTCATCGATCCATTTGATTGTCTCAGGGGTAATCGTGACTGTAAGTTTGAGCTTCGCCATGGGGTTTCTTGGGGTATCTGCATGATCCTCATGGCTTCCTTAGCAGTTATCTGGCATTATATGGGGAAATAAGGATAATACTCTCATCTCCTCAATGCCAACAGTCTAGTTTGATTCTGAGGAGAAGAATTCTCGTAGGGTCAGCGGAGAGACCAAGGTGAAGCTGGCTTGGCCAGTACATACCCACTTCTCAAGTGTTCGAAGTGCGGAGCGAAGATCCTACAGTATCCGGGAGCTAGATTCACGAATTGTCAAATCTGTGGCTTTCGAACATACTTCGAAGTTCAACCCATGCCTACTACTCAGATGTCGCCAGCTACTAGTTATCCCACCGAAACAGCCAAGCCCACTGGGAAGACATCAGCAGAAAAGAAGACATGGACGATAGCTGACTTCGAGACCCTCAGACGAGAGGCCGAGGAGCTCCAGGAGACGGAAAGCGGCAGAATAGAAGTTTCTCACCTTAGTGATGTATTCAGTAACACTGACGCATTGGCGACCTTGCTTGCATTGTACTACTCGGCTTGGAGAGCTGGTAGCCTAGAAAAAGAGCTGTATGATCTGATATTAGCTGCTGTTAACGAGCCGGGAACAGTACGTGATGCTGAAAAGTACTCAATGGCATGGTTAATACGGAGAATCCTAGCCAAGGAAGCCATCTCATCTAACTCACAGGATGCCACGAAAGAGCAGAGTGAAGGAGCAAGTGTTGTTTCAGAAGAAGGGGAGGAAGACGAGAAGAACTTGCATATGCTGGGCACCTCTGAGAACTTGGCTTATCAGGCAAAATCGGTCACGATAGCAGAGCAGCAGACTGGGAGTAAGATATCCGACCTGCAGGGATACAACGAGATTCTCCGGCTATACTCAAAGGACTTCGTGATCAGTTACACAGAGGCAACTGATTCGATGATCGTCTCAGCCAAGAAAATCCTCTCGCACAAAGAATTGGCCGAACGAACCAAGCACATGTTCTGGGGAAACGTAATCCACGCAGAGCTTGACAAAGCGATACGAATACTCGGATTCAATTACACTGTCGGAGCGTATCTTTCTGGTAGATTTGTCGCAGACGAGAGAGCTAGATGGAACCCTGACCTGACAGGCATTTACTACGTCATGACTCAAGAATACTACCGTACCAAGACGCTCATCCCTCGCTCTGCTTGGCACTATGAAGACATTGAACAGAAAATCGTTGTGGAAGGTACCCAAGCAAGCAACGACAACCAGGCGAAGATGAATTACCCGCCGGAAGGGGAGACCGCTCCGGTACTGGATGACGAATGGGTCTGTCCCAAGCATGGAAAGATCGGCGTTGTCCAAGGAGGGGGTCTCCTTGAGAAAGCGCTTTCCCTACAGAGTATCCTCCAGAGTCATAGAACTCAATACCACTGTGAGGAAACCCTACGCCGAGTCAGTCTTACTCCAGAGCAGGTTCAAAGAGGGGAAGCTGAAATCGCTGAAGAACGGAGGCAGAAGAGAGCCAGGCTGGAGGAATTCTGGGATATTGACAAGGCACTTGGAAAGACCACATGGTACAACTTCATGTGGAAGAAACCAATGAAACGGGACTTGGAGAAGCTCAGAAAGGAAGCACTTGGGGAGAAATGACATACAAGAAGACTCTGGACAGTTTCTGATAGGATAAGAAAGAATCTAGGGGCCGAGACTCCAATTCTCCCCGAACTCACGTTTTGCTGCCTCCAAGACATCATGGCATTCACGGCAAATCATGATGGAAAAAATGTTCCTCGTGACTCTTCAAGTGATGCTCTGTAGGACTCTTCTTCTCTCTGCAAAGTAGGCAAATCCCTCGCTTCCTCTGGGGTTCATTCTTCTTTGAGTTCAAGCCGGTAGTTCCAACATTTCGAAGGGCTGCTTTCTCTTCCTAAACGACTTTCTCGACCCATCTGAGAGACTCTGATTCTACAAGAGACTAGTGTCTTCTAGGGCCTAGCGTGGCATCGTAATGCCTTGCTGATTCGGGACTATGCAGAAAGATAGAGCAACTACCAATTCCAGGTGTACCCAAGAGAGTCTGGTTTCGAAATACCATGGTATGTCCGGGGACCTGCTAGCTCGTACTCGTATTGGAACTCTTTGATGACATTGATCGAGACATTACATCCAATGTTGACATGGCCTATATCGATTCCAAGTGAGTGTTCCCACCTATTACCAACTTTTGCGAATCTGAACACCTTGGATGGATCGTCAGGATATTTCGCTTGGTACGGGGCTGTCTCCCATCCAAATTTGCTAATGTCTATGATGTTAGCCTGGCAAAAGTCAAGCTCCTTGGGTATGTCTCTTTCCAAGTATCCATCGTGTATCCGTAACACAGTTACACTCTTGAATTGACCAGTAGATGAGACCATATCGTCAATCCTAACTGTAACCGGTGCGAGGATGTGGATGCAATCTCTGCGTGCTGGAACCCTGTACCCTAATCCGAATTCTTTCGAGGAGCCTGCTCCTCCACCAACCCCTAGGACAGTAAGTCTAAGGTACCTGTCCTTCGTGCTGTGAGTCTCTTGTGTATAGAACGCCCTACATCCTTGGACCTTGGGACAGTGAAGCTCAGCGAAAACCACTAACGCTCGCTCCTCGGGGCTAGAGCTCAACACCTTGAAACCTCGCAAACGATCCCGAAGTCGCCTCAATCCGCCTCCTAGTAAGAACCTCATGTAATTGCTCCTTCGTAGCTCGGCGAACTCCGCCAATAATCCTGCGTCAAGCAGAAACGGTTCGAGAACACGTTGAGGAATTAGCGTGGCCATTTCTGCCAAATTTCCTTCCAAATTTCCATCCAAGTCTACAGACTCCTCGATACTCTCAAGCAGACTAAACAGGCCTGGCTCAAACCTGCTCTCAGATGTAGCCAGTGGCCCCATCTGCTGTGCCCCTGCTTCCTCCAAGGTCTTTGGCTCTGATAATTGTGGCTCTGGCAAAACCGGCAATTGCGATTCCTCCATAGATTTTTCGAACTCCGACGGAGACCATGTGCACTCATGCGGTTATAAGTTGGGAGCCTTGCCTGCCAGAGACCTAAAGCACTACAGTTCCGCACAACAGATCCCCATATACTTCTTCGACATACAGGTTGATTCATGACAACTCAAGATGATGCGTCCAAGTCTGAAGGTGCCAACCCCTTGGGATATTCCTCCCGTGGCGTAGGCCTTCGTGGGTTCGAATCCCACCCCCTGCACCAGACGGGTTACCCACTACAGGCCAAGAGAGCCGTCGAGTCCAGCAATGAGTAGAGAAGCACTATGATACCCCACGAAGGACGCTAGCTCCAGGATTTCAGGACCATAATCCCAACTTAACAATGAAGTCTGCGAAGATCTTTTCCCGTGCCCTGATTGCTAAGTCAGTAAATTCGTCGAAAGCAGAACCGGTGAATGTCCCAGAGTTGATCGGCAAATTCGTTGCCAAATATCTAGGTCGCTTTTCCGTGTACGGCATGTTGCCCAGTTCCCTGTTATCGCCTAACGAGAGAATTGTGAGGTTCCCTAGTCTCTCCACCAAGGTTTTATGCTTGAGATTCTTTCGTGTCAGGAAATTATTCCACCAATCCTCTGGAGATTGAGGTATCACGTGTTCGACCGTGGGCCTGTTATTCCAAGTCCGTCGCAGGGGATTGGTCTCGATCGCATCGTTGATTTTGGTGATAATGTAGCGCCCGACCTTCGGGCTTACTCCATTCATGCCAACGAGGCCCGTCGTCACATCTTCGTTACCAGGAGTGACATCCCTGATTTTCGTCATTACATCCTCCACTCGACGACCTGCATGTCTTATCTCGCGAGCCCAAGAGCTATAGTCTTCTTCGAACTCGCTCGGATTACCCTCAAGAATCGTGTACGATCGCACGACGAGGTTAACATAGGACTTCAATAATTTGTCGAATTTCTGGGGCTCGGAGCCGGCGTATTTGACGTAAACCGCAAGAAGAAGGGGCAGACCTTGTCTGAAGCCCAGATAGTCTAGCTCAGAAAGCAACTGTCTAGTCTCTTCGTGTGTTCTCCACCTATCATCCGCTGGGGTTCTGAGCGCGGAATATATTCTGGCCTCGTCGGTCAGTCCTCTCATGAACTCCGTAAATTGCTGTACATCATCAAGGCCATGTATTTCGTCTCTGATAGCTCGGAATAGTTTGTTTACCCGAACAAACTTGTGGTTTGATAGCCAGTAATGACGGAGAAAATCCCCTATGTAGTCTCCGACCACGTCGGTTAAATCACTCCAAAGATTCTGTATTCTCTCCTCCCCAAGCCTATTCTCAAAACGGTCTAACAAGAGGTTCTTGAAAAGATCGGCCACTACCAGCTTTTCCCCTCGCTGATTGAGCGTTTCGAACATCTGGTACATTACTTCAGGACTGGGAACTATCGCTCTCAGAATATAGAATCTTTCCGTTATGTTCTCAAGGATGCTTTTCAGAAAATGTTCGCAACCTTCCGGGTTCGCAAGGAGCACGGCTGCGATGGTTTCAGGAGCAATTCTTCCCCGTGGCACATCCACGTGGTTTTGGCTGGCTAACTTCTTGGTAATCTCTTCTAGGAAGAATTTGTAACATTTTAGAATGGACTCGTTGCTGGCACTAGACTTGCTTTCTTCCCTCAACGATGTTAACTTGAGAGAAGGAACTGGTGGCGGGGTCTGTCCATACTGGACCGGGGCTAGAAGGCTTTCAAAGAAAGTTCTATTATCCTTTCCAAGCACCAGTCTGAACGCAGGTGTACCTCTGACCCTGGCCTGTAAGTACCCCGGAACCCTGCCTGGTATCTCCTCTCCAACTGCCGACAAATGCCCAGTCTGCCTAAAGTAGCGAGCGATGTCGCTGATCACTGTCAGAATGATGTCGATAGTAGCTAGCCGCTGTTGGCCATCAAGGACACGAAGATTTTCCGATTCTGCCTTCTTCACAAAGAACATCGGCCCAAGAAAGTGATAAGCGTAGAACGGGTCAGATGCCTGTTCTTCACTCTGTCGTATCGTATCGATAAGGTCCTCCCAAAGATCCGTCCAATCATCGATTCCCCAGGCGTACGGCCGTTGGTTCGGAGGGACTTCAAGAATATTCTGAGTCAGGAACGGGCCTACTAAAGCTGGCACGTAATCCCTCACAAGCCGCTCAAACTCGCCCGGCATGCGTAATGCTACAACACACTCGTGTTTTAGTTCTTTCCAAACGGCAATCCGACCAAGAGCATCATGCCCCTAAAGAAAGACTTCGAAAACAGATGTCAAATTCATCCAGAGGTCATGGAGTATTCTTGGAAAGCGAAGGTTAGTAGTTTAGGTCGATCCTACGAGACCTGAGGCAGATAGTAAATTCTCTCTGAGAGGCCTAAGCCATTTCTTTGCCTAGGCTTCGAGTACATCTCATTCATCCAGATTCGAGATTTTGAATCCTCTCCTTGATGCTTGGTCTCCAAGATAGCCATAACCATGGAACCTTTGCCTGCTTCCTCCTCTCGATGTCCGATAGATTCATTCTGTCGATTCTATTGAGCACGTCCACCAACGCCTGACTGTCAATTGCCCTCTCTGAGGCTAGCCTGTCCGCAAGCAACCGTGTCCTCACTCGGTGTCTCTGGAAGTAGTATAGGACGGTGAGAATGGATGCCCACGTGTACAAGAGATACGCTAACACCACAATAATGGGAATACCAGTCTTTGCTCCATACATCGAGGAGAGCGGGACGAAAGGAAGGACTAGCAAACCAACTAGCCCAAGGTTAATCGTCAGGCCTACTCGCTGTCTTCGCTTTGTCTCATTCGAGTGGTAGTAGATCAGGGAGGAAGCGATCAGGGGCTTCCATTCGGAGGAGGCAAGGTTTCCCTTCATCGACAAAGGCAAGACTACTCTGTCTGGCAAGACTACGCCGTGGTCTGATGGCATATCACTCTCTCCCCAGGAAGCGGTCTGCGGCTGAAGATCGACGTAACCTAAGTGCTGGGAGAGGTCTCTTGCAATCCCTGCAATTTCCCCCTCCACGCCCAATGTCATTGCCTTAGTGGGCCACTTGGCCGTTTATAGCAAAAGCTCTTAGAACAGGCCTCTTGTACTTTCAGATCTTGACCAGGCTGCTAGATGGGGCCGAGTGTCTAAACATAGACATGCCTATTCGTCTAGCTTGGTCAAGGGGATTGACCCCGCCCAGAGGATACCAGAGTCCAATCTTGGACGGTAAACCTGGGGCGCTGGCGACCCCGAGAAATCGGGGCCAGAGGTCGTGGGTTCAAAT
>Ga0066672_10000117_pt1 | contig 18159 bp, 15 predicted proteins | sample GraSoiAngelo_121_FD_62292 | JGI IMG/M metagenome (GOLD analysis project Ga0066672, IMG submission 62292) | Grasslands soil microbial communities from the Angelo Coastal Reserve, California, USA - 14_0919_12_20cm | ecosystem: Environmental > Terrestrial > Soil > Grasslands | place: USA...
AACGAAAATTTTCGGCATACTCCAGATTCGAGATCAGGGCTGAAAACGGGCGACTTCACGGATCATATTTCTCCCTCAACCGCTCCTGCGTCGTGGGATGCGATCACTTAAACCCCCCCCTTTCCGGAGAAAATTTCCTGTCTGGTGGGGATAACGGGCGAGACAGGCGATCCAGGGCGAAATCTGGGCTCAAGCGAAAAGTCACACTAACGGTAAATCAAGGGACACTCCCGAACGATTCACGAGCAAACAACGGTACATCCAACAGAATCGAAAACAGGGCACAACATCGGGGAATTCTTTCTCTTTGTTCCCTTGCCGCTCTTTTGCCTTATGATGAGCGTGTGTGTTTTCCAGTTTCTCTAACTGGATTAGTTCGCAAATGAACTATATGCGAACAAGGTTGAGCGGACGCTTCAAAGGCGCCTTAGAGAGTTATGCGGATAGTAGGTTTCTCCCGGAAACCCTGATTGGGCTCCAGGCTCTTTTTCGAAAAAATTAGTGGAGGGGCCTATTACACGCGAGGTTTTGATTGGAATAAAGACTCGCGGGTTGAGAAGACGGGTTTGGTATAGAGCGTTGGATCGGATGGAGAGGGGATTGGTGGACCTGACTATACGATGGGTGGACAAGGTGCGAAGCGGACGAATGACGGAGACGTTGTTGCGGATACTAGCGAAGCTAGCGCAGGCACTGGAAACAGGTATGGGAAGTATCCTAGGCAGGGGAAGAGAACTAGCCACGACAGCGAGCTCGCTAGCGGTGAAGTGGGGGGACTCTTCTGCATATTCCTGGCGATTTGAACAAGGATTCTGCAGGGCGTTGGCCTTGGGAATAGTCTCCGGGAACGCTCGTGCCTGGGGACAGGAACGAAAGAGAGAAGGGGCCAGCACGATATCAGCCCTCCTTCGTTACCTTTAGTTCACGCCATTCGAACTTGGATCTATTGGGTACTAGGGCTCCCTAATGGAGAGTCTTACCAATTAGTAATCAACAGGGCGCAATTCTGCTCGACAGGGATGGGGTGATTTGCGTTGAGCGTCCAGACTATGTAAAAGACACTAACGAGCTCGAATTCATCAAGGGAGCACTCGAAGGAATCAGAATTCTGGGGATTCTCCAGATGCCCATTGGAGTAATAACAAACCAATCGGTCGTGGGACGCAAAATAATCTCTGAAAACAAGCTCAAGCAAATTCACCTGCACATGGTGGACGAGGTGAGATCAGCTGGTGGTCGAATCGACGCAGTTTTCTATTGCCCGCACACATCCGAAGACAATTGTGGCTGTAGAAAGCCTTCAATTGGATTGTTCGAACAGGCATCCTTGCAATTAGGAATCTCTCTCAAGAAATCATGGTTCGTTGGGGACAAGATCATAGATCAAACGGCGGGAAGTAGAGCTGGATGTAGAACGTTGAGAATAGAATCGAACAGACCTGATGCTCTTTTGAGCGTAGCGAGATTCATAAGAAACCATTATCAAGTTAGGACATCTGTAAAAGATTAGAACCACCCGTAAGATCCTTAGGCAGTTCAATAGGTAAGGCCGGAATGCAACTCAAATGATCGTTCGAGCAAGAGCCCCTCTCAGGATGAGTTTCGGTGGGGGAGGAACAGACGTCCCACCTTATCCGCAGAAATTTGGGGGTGCCGTCATTGGCACGACTATAGACAAGTACGCTTATTGCACGGTATCAGAAAGACCCATAGACTTCGTCTTCAAGTCAACTGATCTAGAACTTAGCGAGACCTATCCAGACCTGCAAAGTCTGCAGTATGATGGCACATTGGATCTCCCCAAAGCCGTTGTGAAAACGATTTGTCCCAATGATACGAGAAAATTCGAGCTCTCCCTCTTTTCGGAAGCTCCGCCGGGGTCCGGCTTGGGATCTTCATCAGCCCTGATGGTTGCCATAATAAGGGCTGTTGCAGATTTTCTTAAGCTTGAAGAGTCCAATCATTCGATTGCAGAGCTAGCATACAATTTGGAACGGGTGCAACTGAACATTAAAGGCGGATACCAAGACCAATATGCGTGCACATTTGGTGGATTCAACCTCATTGAATTCTCTAGCGGCGGAGTGAGTGTGAGTCCGCTCCGAATCAATGACAACATTATGCAAGAACTTCTGGCAAGCTTAGTCCTAATCGACACAGGGAAGAGCCGGTTATCTTCGAACATTCTCTCTAGACAGATCGACTCCTACGAGAGAGGAGATAAACGTGTCATGGAGAGTCTGCACAAAATGAAACAGATAGCATTTGAAATGAAGTCGGCTCTTCAGAAAGGTGACCTAGCGAGGTTTGGGGAGTTGCTTGGAAGCGATTGGGAGTGGAAGAAACGCCTCGATACAATGATTTCGAATTCTCAGATTGAATCGATCTATAAGAAGGCGTTAGAACACGGAGCGCTCGGAGGAAAAGTGCTGGGCGCGGGGAATGGAGGACACATGCTGTTCTTCGTCGAATTCACAAGAAAGAGAGAACTCCTAAAATCTCTTGAGCAAGAAGGCTACCCACCGATCAGTTTCAATTTTGACAACCAAGGGGTCGTTTCTTGGAAACTAGTCGAGGATGGAGTATTGGCTTGAACGAATCGATCATCAGATCGATAGAAGAAAGCATTGCAGTTAGCGAACTCCTAAAATCAGAAGCAGGGAAAATTGCGACAGCTATCGAAATAATAATCGAGAGCATCAAAAGTCACGGAAAGCTGATTCTCTTCGGAAATGGAGGCAGCGCTGCTGACGCCCAGCACATAGCAGCCGAATTTACCGGCAAGTATCTCCTGGAACGAAGCCCATTGCCAGCTATTGCCCTGACCGTCAACACCTCCGCGATTACTGCTATTGGCAACGACTACGGTTTCGATCACGTCTTCCAGAGACAAATAAATGCTCTTTGCAACTCAACCGATGTCAGCGTCGCCATCAGCACGAGCGGCAACTCAAGAAACGTGATTCTCGGAGCAGAAGCTGCTAGAATTAAGGGCGCAAGAACCGTAGCGTTAACGGGCAGATCTGGAGGATCGCTCGCTCGACTTGCTGACGTGGCAATCAAGGTGCCATCCGAGTCTACCCCTAGAGTTCAAGAGTCGCACTTGCTGATTGGACACATCATTAGCGAAATCGTGGAAAAGATGTTCGCTCATGAGTTCTCTAGGGAAGATCGAAAGCAAGTCATGCAACGGGCTCGATAAGAGAGCGCTATCCAGCGCGATTCTGTCTAAAGATTATTACCTCAAACGTGTCGTGCGAATCTGAGCCAAATGGTAAGCGAAGTGTCCTCCAACAACTTTTGGAGAGACAAGTCGGTCCTCGTGCCTGGTGGTGCCGGATTCATTGGCAGCCACTTGGTTGAGAGCCTCGTTCGACTTCACGCAAAGATCAGAGTCATTGACAACTTGGAAAATGGTTCTAGGTCGAACCTGCCCCTGGAGGTGGAACTTGTTACGGACGACATGTTCGACATGGGAAATTGCGAGGCCGCTTGTGAAGGCATTGATATCGTAATCAATGCCGCAGCCAAGGTAGCGGGAGTTGGTTACAATGTTCAACATCCTGGAGAGATGTTCTACAAGAACGTTCAATTGAACCTCAACATGCTTGAAGCGGCTCGACGACAAGATGTTGAGCGATATGTCGTAGTCAGTTCGGCCTGCGTCTACGAGAGAACACCTCCAATACCAACCCCTGAGACCCACGGATTCGTTGGGGACCCTGAACCAACTAACTTAGGTTATGGTTGGGCTAAACGTGTGTCAGAGGTTCAAGCCCGAGTTTATGCGGATGAATATGGAATGAGAATATCAATCGTGCGGCCTTACAACACATATGGTCCGAGGGATCATTTCGAAACTGACGAGGGACACGTCATTCCAACCCTTATTCGGAAAATCTACTCTGGAGCACCCGAACTAATCGTTTGGGGGGATGGATCACAGAAAAGATCGTTCCTCTTTGTTTCTGACCTCGTCCAGGGCCTAGTTCTCGCGACGGAACGCTATCCATTCGCTAATCCAGTTAACATTGGAAATGACGAGGAGGTTTCAATAGCTGAACTGGTACGAATCATTCTAGAAGCGACCGGGAGAGAACTAGCTGTGAGATTCGATCCCTCGAAGCCTTCGGGACAGCCAAGGCGGTGCCCTGACCTCGAAAAGGCCAGAAGAATCTTGGGTTACTCACCGAAAGTTGGCATTCGTGAAGGAGTTAGAAAGACTATCCAGTGGTACCAAGAAAATGTCTTGCAATCGAGTATTCCGCAGCTCTCGCTGGATTAGTGACTCCAGGATTGACATCGACCAGCTTCAAGGGAGTGCAACGCATAGCTCGTTCAACAATTCTGACTGAGCTTAGAAAGAGGTTCCGAACTATGAAGATTCCAGCAGCTTACACATGGAAACAACAACATCCATTGCAGATGGGAACCTGCTACCCGTTGAATACGGCAGTGGTAGAGGCCTGATGTGAGCGGTTGCAGACAGTGACATCTAGCGACGAGCTTAACGCTCGTCGAATGAGTGATCCGCCTACGCTATGTGTGATCATACCAGCACTTGACGAACAAGACGGGATTGGAAAGGTGCTAGGCGATATCCAAAGGTCTCTCCAAATGCCCTCCATGGCGATTGTTGTCGATGGACGTTCTAGGGACAAGACGGTCGAGGTAGCGATGCGCGAAAACGCCGAAATTGTATATCAAAGAGGGACTGGATACGGGGACGCTCTTCAGACTGGGTTCAGATTCGCCCTAGAGAATTACGACTCGCAGGTATTAATAATGATGGATGCAGACGGAACTTATGATGCCAAGGACCTGGATAGACTCGTTTTGCCGATACTAAGAGGAGAAGCTGACTTTGTGATTGGTAATCGGCTCAACTCAATGGACCATGGGGCGATGAGCGTCGTTAACAGAGTTGGCAATGTGATTATCTCCAACCTAGTAAGTATTTTGGTACGAGTTCCGTTATCAGATACACAATGCGGACTTCGCGCATTCCGCCGATCGCTTGCGCAATCCTTTGTGACTGGTCCCCGCGGAATGCCATTTGCTGCGGAAATGGTGATTAGAGCTGCACGGGCGAAAGCTAGGATAACGGAGATTCCCGTGAGATATCATTCGAGGCTCGGCACCACTAAGCTGAGTCCTTTGCGGGACGGAATGAGGATATTGTTGACAATAGTCGCCTCCTTTCTGACGGACGGTCAGGCTCGTAGACACAGCGAGTGAATATTGAGAGTTCGTAGTGGCACCTGGTTGGGTCAGCTTTGCTTCGAAATACTTGAGATAGCCGCCATTTTCGAGCCTGTGGACTCCGGATATGAAGAGCCACTTTGGGGGGGAAACTCAGAATTAACTATGAGGTGTTCGATTCGACATGTGGGCGAAGACGAACCTTCATCATGGCTGGATAATCGAGTCGTCAAACCTCTCAACGGCAAAGGATCCATCTGATGCAAAAATCATTCCCCGGATGTCATCGGATTGCAATGGTTGATGACAACTCACTTTACTCTAAGAAGCTCATGGAAGCACTTAGACAGAAAGGCGCGAATTGTGTCCTTTATGGACCTCGGCACTCACCTCGAAGTAAGTCTCAAGGCGTAATGGAAATACCAGAGCGCAGCGCCATTCGGGTTTGGAGTCAGAACCGATTTCCCTTTCAGGTTTTCTTGAGGGCAGTTAGGGATCGACCTCAATTCGTACACTTTCAATTCGAATTCTACGGCATACACTCCTACGGACCATTGTATTCGGCCCTATGGTTACCCCTAGCGCTTCTGTTCTTGCGACCTTTGACGATCAGAACAATAGTAACTCTGCACATGATTTTTCCAAGGGACAAGCGCCTTGCGGTGATCCGGGACACTTCACCGAGCACCAGAAGATTCCCGATCATTTTACTAGCCGCGTTTCTGATCTTTTGGTACAAGACGGTATCAATCCTGTCTCACTCGCTTGTAGTCCATGCCAATGTATTCAAGAATCGTCTAGAGGAGGATTACAAGGTAAAACCGTCGAGAATCGCAGTCATCCCTCATGGGGTAGACACTTTCGGCGGAGGGTACGAGGAACCAGAAGTAAATCTCGGCCCTGAATCGAAAGATATGCTCTACTTCGGCGTGATCTCCCCGAGGAAAGGATTGGAGACCCTCATTGCTGCCTACGCCTTGATAGTGGGGAAGGCGAATTGCAACCTACTCCTCGCCGGCGAGACTCCACCGTACTACAAAGGGTATAACGACGAACTCAAAACTTTCGCCGAACGCTTGGAACTTGGCCCGAACCTGCAATTTCTGGGGAGAGTCAGTGCAAAGGATGCCCACAAGCTCTTCAGAGCTGCGCGATTCGTCGTCCTGCCATACATCTATGATATGTCAGCCAGTGGCTCTTTGAGTTGGGCATTGGGTCACGGAGTGCCTGTGGTCGCTAGCAGAACGGATTATTTTGGTGAAGAGCTGTCTCATGAGAAATTCGGCCTCCTTGTTCCACCGGGCGAACCTGAGGCTCTTGCCAAAGCAATGGCGAAAATGCTCGAAGAAGAGAGCATGGTAAGGCGCTTTGCAGAGCGGTCGAGACAGGTAGGATTGGCCAGATCTTGGTCCATTATCGCGGCGAGAACACTAGAATTCTATGGAACCCTCGTTTCGAAGCCCTAGCTCTCATACTTTGAGGGAAGCCTGAATACGGACTCTTCGCCTATTCGAGGGAGCAGGAGTCGGCTCAGGTGAGAATCGGAATCGTCGCGGAGCCTCCTAGAATAAGCAGTTGTTTCAAGATAACAACTGAGCAAGCTCGAAACCTTTCGAGCCTCGGTCATGAGCTCCAGATAATGGTTCAAGAAAGATCCTTTGGAAAAGTCCTGGAATCCTTCGCGGGGCTGGATCTTAGCCATGTTTCGGTGAGGAAGCTTCGATCCGTACCTCTGCTTTCGCTTGGGTTACAAACATTTTGGAATGCGTATCTACTGGCAAATCCGGGCAACCCAGATTCTTGGCTAGGGAAAGGCGTTGATTTGGGAGCGCTAATCGCTCACGGGGCGCTTTCACCAATTTGGTTGAAAGGCAACAATTTCGATGCAGTTCTCCTTGAAACAAGTTTCACCGCCGGTTATGTTCTAGCATCGCTCAAGGGGTTGTCTGCCAAGAAGGTAATGTACACGCATGACGCTCCGATGACCTCTATGGCAAAGTTATACTGGAAACTCAAGGGCTCCTCAGCCGTCAAGAAGTACGAATCCTATGTTCTTGATTCATGCGATGAAATATCTAGCATTTCACGCAAGATAGCTATCCAATGGGAAGAGGAATTTGGCATCCCCTCTGTCGTTATACACCCCGGATGTAATCCCTCGTCTTTTTTCCGAGATGAAAAGGATGACTTCATGCTCTCAGTTGCGAGGTGGCAACCTGAAAGGCAACCAAAGTTCCTCGTTGAAATAATGAAGAAGATGCGCGGGTCAGGCCTACGGCTCGTTGTCGCCGGAGCATGGCAAGACCGCGAGCTTCGTAGCAAGTTCGAGAGCCAGGTTCTCCGCGAGAATCTTAGCAAAGAAATAAAGATCGTGGGTAGAATTCCTGAGGAGGAACTCCTCGACCTATACCGGCGAGCGCGTTGCTTAATTTATCCGACATGGAACTCATTTGGCTTCACCGCTCTTGAAGCTGCTGCTCAAGGAACGCCAATCGTGGTGCCCTCGGGATCGGCGATCTGGGAAATGTTTGATAGTGGAATTCACGGATTCGCAGTCGAAGCCAACAGCATTGATAGCTATGTAGAAGCAGTCTCCAAGTTTCAAGATGCAGGCACTGGTCGTAGATTGGGTTACCAAGCGTGGAAGAGGGCGAAGGAACATGATTGGAGTCAACACGCCCGCATGTTAGGACGACTGCTTGAACGAGCATGATGTGATCCGTTGAAGACTCCCGTCCAAACGTGCCTTTCGCATGTCTACCGGTATTGGGAGCTAACATTCGTTCTGATATCTGCCGCAATCCTCGTGACCGAGATTGCGCTTCAATACATCCGGTATGCAATACCGATTAACGGACTCTACATCGGCTGGGACACTCCAGATTATGTCCGACTTGGCAATGATGTCCTAATTTACGGCCCCGCATACGCAATCGGACAATGGCAATATCCGCAACTTTACGTTCTATCATTAGCATTCGTCGGTAGCCTCGCAAGTGTCGACAATGCGGAGAGAGTCATCCCTCTCGTATTAGGCAGTATACTTGCAATCGCCAATTATCTAATCACTCTGCGGGTTTCCTCCGATCGCAGAATTGCGGCAATTGCTGCAATTCTTACGCCCTTGATCTTAGGAAACTTGAAGCTCGTGGGAGATAGTCATCGTAACCTGATGGCGTATGCAATTCTGCTCTCAGTACTGGCTTCTGGTTTTCCATTGGATGGTACATTCAAGGTTTTCAGAAATCCCAAGCTTGCTTACGTTCCCTTAGGCGTTGGCATCGCTGCCTTCACCCAATTCGAAACGTTTGCGCTCTTTGGGATCATCCTAGTGATGGCGAGCATCATAACGAAAAAATATCGCGTAACCTTGGAAGCGGCAATCCTAGTAGGAATCCCCACTGTGATTCTTTTGTCGCTGTTTCCCTCTTACTTGCTAGGCTATTTCAGTACACCCACCCTTTTGTTTAGAAACCCGATAAATGGATGGGATCTCGTCTTTTGGACGGGCGGGACTGTCCTATCCCTAACGTTGCTGTTTCTCGGTGGCATCTATCTGTTGTACCAGACCGTTAGAAAGCCGAGCCTTCTCACGTCTGTACTATTTTCGTGGTTCGCCGTCACAATGTTAATTTTCTGGACCATCGCACTCAAGCTTGTTCCACTGGGAGTGGACTACGCCTTGAGGTCGGCATTTGTCCTTCCTTCGGCAGTATTGATCGCGCTTTCGTTTCTTCCGATGACATACGTACTTCGAAGACTGTTGAAATTGTTACGCCCAACATTGGCCTCAATGGCTCGAACTCAGTGGCTCAGTTCAAGCCTCATAGTGTTAATGCTCGCAATAGTAATCTCCAGCTCTGCTCTCGTAACATCTTACAACTATGGAACATACCTAAGACCCTACGCACCACCTAGCGTGACGCAGGAACTAGGTGTCGTCAAGAATGTCATCGGAACGAATATTTTTCCTGAACCGGTATTCGTTTTTCAAGGCTCGTCGATCTTGTATCTAGGCTCCTATCGGAGCTATGTCGGTGCCACAATGGGTCCTCATTTCGCCTATTATGGCTCAATTGAGAACCTTCTCCAGATGAAACAAACGAACTCCATCTCTACCGACCCACAAACAAAGAGCATGGAGAACTTTTGGGGCTCTGCCTACTTCACAGAACTCACGACGGGATTCAGCAAGACATCATATTCCTACTATCACAAAGACCTAATCATGAACACCACGCAACTGTTGAGTCACCCAATAGTCGTAATTACTCCAGACTTTTACGATCAAGTCGTACCATACTATCTTCTTCCATTTAGAACAGTTCAAGGAGTGTACATAATACCATCAGGAGCCTTGACTCAATCAGCGATGAGCCCTGTCCAAGGGCCGACGCTTCTTCTCAGTGAGGATGGACGAAGTGCCAACATATACTCGCAATTTGAATTCCTCGATCCCAATTCATCTCAGACAGCCGTGGTTACCGTAAGTCCCTCACCAGGCGCAACGAACTACAATTTGACCGGTTTCCCTCCAGAGTGGCGATTCTTGAGTATCTATCAATCCGGTTACCCCAGTGCTCCAGAGGTATCTCCACTCCGGTTGAATGGAGAACCTGCCTTAAATGGCAACGATCCAGCCGAAAACGCATCATTGTGGCAACCAATAGGCCGCAGTGTGTCCCTGACGCAATCACAAGATAGAAGGGAAGGAGCTAACAGTCTACTCATTTCTGGATACCCTGATTCGTTTGGAAACCTTGGTGCCACTTACTCTCAGAACATATCCATTGATCTCGCGAGTCAGGCGGTCTTAGCGTTCTGGGCCAAGTGCGACAATAAGGCTGCATTGGGCCTCCTTCTAATAGATCAGAGTGGTAACTCAAGGACGTATTATGATATTCTAGCTTGGGGAGGTTCATGTAACACCTCATGGCAAAGATTTACCGCGGACCTGAACACATGGAGCAATGAAACGCCTCAATTCGATAGCACTCATGTGGTATCATTCAGGCTCTTCTCGGCGCATCAAGCATCTGACCTAGGATTTCGAATCTGGCTCGACGACGTAACACTTGACAAAGCGCCAACCACAAGTGTCTACATATACAAAGGAAGAGCCCTCCAGCAGGATACAATTGTTTTTTCATTTGCTACAGGTATACCCTCAGCTAGTCCACTACCGGCTCAGCCAGCCTCCCTTGGACAGACGTCTAGTATCATCATCTTCGCAACGGTACCTATTGTTTCAGCAGCGATCTGCCTTATCCGCCTGAGGAAGATGAGAACTCCGATATTTCCAACAGAGAGGCCTTTGCAATAGTACATGTTACAACAACGCTCTCCCTCACCGTTGCTTTGCCCGTCGTGTGGCCGACGAATCACTAGCGGTAAGACCGAACAAGACAATGAGATCGATTGTCTCAATTGTGGAGAGGTATTCGAGCAAACTCCTGATTACGTCAACTTGTTACATTCGACCGATTCAGTTGCTGAGGAAATGTCCCATTGGGACAAAGTATCCAACTCAGGTCCGCAGATTATTCCTGATCCGTTAATCGCTTCGATGTCTGAGAATTCGCGCCATATCATATCCTCCGCTGTAATGCGCGTTAACAACCGGCACCCTTTTCCAAACGCGGTGGTTGCCGAAATTGGCTGCGGAACGGGCCGGTCCGCTTGGCACCTGAGGGATGTGGCAACTCAGAACGTATCTTACTTCGGAATCGATGTATCAGCTCAAATGTTGCAGAAGGCGAACGCCAGACTTCCTCCTGATTGGAATAGAACTCTCATACTAGCTAATGCGAATAACCCAGTCCTGGCACCTCTTTCAATGGATCTTGTGTTTACGTGCGGCGCCCTTCACCACTTGGATGTAACTCGTTGCATTCAATGGGTCTCAAAGTGCCTCCGACCTGGTGGGCTTCTAATAGTCTACGAGCCGAATTTTTCCAACCCTTTTGCTGCCATTGGGAGAAAGTTCGTAGAAGGGTTTCACACTAGTACTGAGAGGCCTCTTTCGCCTCGACTCGTTCGCCAAACTTGTGCTAAGTTCGGCCTCAACTTAAGATTCGAAAGAGGCGTCGGAGCGTTCAGTGGACCGACCGCGTATGGTACTTTCATCATCGGAAGACAATTGTCTCGACCAATTAAGCGCATGGCAGGAACGGCTGCGTTGATTGGCGATCGGATAGTTAGAGTAGTTCCCGAAATAAATATGATATTGTCATACTATTTCCTAGAGATTTTTCAAAATGCCAATGGGCATCTTTGCTAGTAGCGATTGAATTCAATTCAAGAAGCTTCTCATGCTGCACTAGCACTTCTTGAATCCTCCATTTTCGTTGGGCGTGGCCCGAAGAACAAATCGTTGCGCCAGCCAGTTCAAGTCGAAAAGGGCCAGTCACTCACGCGTTCCCAAATTTACTCTATTAGATGTTGCACATACTTCACAAAGCTTTAGACTGCCTTGCGTTTCAGAGGATAATCGTGATCACGCGTGAAGTGGGACCTCATTATTTCAAGGACCCAAAGAGAGAACCACACAAAGTCGCGAGGATCCCCTAGAGTTGGGACAACACAGAATTATCTTGGGAGCGCGGGCAAACGTTTCTCGATGATAGTTTGGTGACACCTCAACGAAACCAGAAACCTGCCTTGTAACGGGTGGCTTGGGCTTCATTGGAAGCCACGTTTGCCAAGCTCTCGCGAGCACGGGTCAACGGATATTGATTTTGGATAACTTGTCCTCTGGAAGGCTTGACAATGTTGGGAAAATACCTACCTACGGCGATAATTCAACTCTAGTGAGCGGTGACTGTAAGAATCCGCGCGACGTCAAGAAGGCCCTTAAGGGCGTGCGGAAGGTGTTTCATTTCGCCGCTAACCCTGAAGTACGCCATGAGAGGTGTAACCCCTCCACTTGCTTCAAGGAAAATGTATACGCCACTCATATTCTATTGGAGGAACTCAGGCGATCGGATGTAGAAGTCATCGTATTCGCCTCGTCATCAACTGTCTACGGCGAAGCCAGAATAGTCCCCACACCAGAGGATTATGCCCCATTAGAACCGATTTCCATCTATGGTGCATCGAAACTCGCTTCGGAAGGACTCGTGTCAGCATACTGTCATACCTACGGAAAGCAAGCGGTCATTCTTAGGTTAGCAAACATCATCGGACCCAAGAATAGACACGGCGTCATCAGCGACTTCTTAGCCCAGATCAAGAAAACTCCTCAAAAGTTGAGAATCCTCGGCGACGGACATCAGTCTAAGTCTTACCTCTACATCGAAGATTGCATATCCGCGATAATCAAGGTCAGTGCGACTCCTAGGAAGACAGTAAACGTGTTCAATATCGGGTCCGAAGATCAAATTGATGTCATACGAATTGCAAGAATCATCGCTGAGGAAGCCTGTCTCGATCCCTTGGATCTGGAGTTTGTTAAGGGGGCAGATGGTGGGAGAGGCTGGAATGGAGATGTAAGGAGCATGCTCTTGGATGTTAATAAGTTGAAATCCGAAGGATGGCGACCGAATCATTCAAGCGAACAAGCCGTGAGACTCACGGTAAGGTCAGAACTGCAAAAAAGCAAGGACCCAAGAATCGCTTCAGAAGTACCATTACAATAGGCTTGCTTGTGGTTTCTATGAGTGCGGGAATTAGCTGAAAGCCCCCCGGACACCGGTAAAAGAGAGCAATCAGAGTAGTAGGGAAGCTATCAGGGATGGTTTTGGGTCATGCAGAACTTTTTCATTCGAGCTAGCGTACTATTGCTCCAATATATTCCTCGTAACCGCGCAACTATAGACACCTTCGCGCAGGTCAATGCCTATGACTGAAACACTTAATCAGTCCGAACCAAACTGTTGCATCATGCCACACGGCGATCCCGAAGTTTCGTATTGGCAAGGCAAAACCGTTCTTGTAACTGGTTCGAGTGGATTCGCAGGGCGAAACTTATGCGGCCTGCTATCTTATCTGGGTTCGAACGTTCGATGCTTCGTCAGATCTCAGAACGGCACCTCCGCGATTCAGCCAGGCGCTCGCCTGGTTCTCGGCGATGTCCAAGACTACCAGAGTCTACTGGAAGCGTTGAAGGGAGTCGATGTGGCATTCCATCTTGCCGCAACTACTCTCATACCCGAGACAAGGGCCAAGACTTTCAACACCTTCAATACGAACGCCATTGGAACCCTTAATTTTCTGATGGCTGCCAAGGCCCAGGGCGTCCCAAAACTGGTCTATGTAAGCACATGTCATGTCTACGGGAAGCAGGAAAAGCTACCGATAACGGAAGAAGCTACCCCAAAGCCCATTGACATTTATTCCGCCAGCAAGCTTTCTGGGGAGAGTCTTGCGCTTTCGTTCGCCGAAATGCATGGCATGAACATCTCCATTTCTCGAGCATTCAACCACTACGGACCTTACCAAAGACCAGACTTCCTTGTTCCCTCAATAATCCTCAGACTGCTGAGCAGAGAGAAACTCGCAATGGGCAACCCAACACCCACTAGGGACTTCAGCTATGTCGACGATATAGTCCGAGGGTACGCTCTTCTTGCCGAAAAAGGCCGGTCCTCGGAGATATACCACTTCAGCAGCGGGACCGAAAGAACAGTACGAGACATAGTTGAGACGATCATGAAGATAACCCATGTCAATTCAAAAGTACACTGGGACCCTAATGCAAGGCGGATCGATATCCCGCGTAGCGTTGGCGACCACTCCAAGGCCAGCAGTGAGCTAGGATGGAAGCCAGAGATCAATTTCGAAGAAGGAATGAACAAAACTGTGGCTTGGTACCGGTCCCACCTCGAATCAAGGAACTCCGAGATCATCCATGTCTCAAACGCTTGACAGAATAAGGCCCTATCTCCGAAAACACTTCGAACTCACCAGTACGGAATTTGTTCCGGGTAAGACCAGGATCCCGCTAACAGTTCCTACCTATGGTTCGGAAGAGGTTGAGGAGGCTATTGACAGCTTGCTCTCCACGTGGGTGACGATGGGAGCAAAGGTGAAGAAGTTCGAAGAAGCCTTCGCAAAATACAATGGCTCCAAGCATGCCGTAATGGTCAACTCGGGCAGTTCCGCAAATCTCCTAGCCCTCTCAGTCCTCACCAATCTAATTCACCCGAAGCATCTCGAAGCAGGTAGCGAGATCATAACCCCTGCCGTAACCTGGGCGACCACAATCTATCCAATCGCTAATGTCGGTTGCGTGCCTGTCCTAGTCGACGTCGATCCGCGGACTTTCAACATCACCCCAGAATCCGTACAGAACGCAGTCAGCCCAAAGACCCGGGCCATAATTCCAGTCCACCTCCTTGGCGGACCGTGCCAAATAGACAAGATTAGACGAGTTGCTGACGACAACGGCCTGCATGTGGTCGAAGACGCTTGCGAGTCCACTGGCGCGGAGATTCATGGCAAGAAGGTCGGCAGCTTCGGTGACATGGGAACCTTCAGTTTCTTCCTCTCCCATCACATTTCGACCATTGAGGGGGGCATGGTGGTCACAGACGACGACGCGCTGTACGAGAGGCTCAAAGCTATGCGCGCTTTCGGTTGGGTCCGAGACCTTCAAGACAGGGATAAATTCGCCGCAGAATACAAGGGAATAGATTCCAGATTCCTCTTCATCACATCCGGGTATAACCTCCGTCCGACTGAGATTCAAGGTGCCTTCGGGATACACCAGATCAAGAAACTCGACGGATTCATCGATCTGAGGCGTAGAAACGCCGAATACTGGACCAAGAGACTGTCCCCCTACTCTGACCTCATTGGTTTATCTGAAGAACTGCCTGGGACCAAGCACGTCTACTTTGGCTATCCTCTGACAATCAAGCCCGAGGCACTCTTCACTCGAGAACAACTCGTAAATCATCTGGAGAGCAAGCTTGTCGAGACAAGACCGGTGATGGCGGGCAACATGGCTGAACAGCCGGCCATGAAACATATCCCGCATCGCATAACCGGTTCTCTGGCTAACTCACGTATGATCATGAGACAATCCTTCTTCTTTGGAAACCATAGTGGCATAGGGTCGGAAGAAAGAGAGTACATTGCGAATTCGATTATTGAGTTTCTAGAAACCGTTCAATCGAACTAAGTACTCGAAGCAACCGAGTAGGTATCACAAGCTAGAGGTTGTGGGGGCATTCATACTAGCACTGATCGACATGATCTCCAAAATAGAAGTGGACTTGGTCCCAGAAATAGTCGTCCCTTGCAAGCAGTCTATAGCCGTGGGAGTTGATCAATGATGTTACTTCCTGGACTGGAACCTTCAGGTTCGGATGGACCTCGATGATCATCAATTTGACCTGGTGCTTCCCCAGCAACCCTTCCATACCTTGTAGAACAGACCTTTCATGTCCTTGAACATCAATCTTCAGAACGTCTATCCTTTCGATCCCTTCTTCTTCGATAATGCTATCAAGAGACTCTCCCATGACCCTCTGCCCAAGCGATCCTGAAGTCACGTGAAGGTCTGAACTATTGCCAGATAGTCTCACCTCTTCTGTACAGTTGTGAGCTGCGACATTTCTTGCGACAACATTACTGATGGAGTTGACCTCAATATTCGAACATAGAGAACGGAAGTTTTGCGTACCCGGCTCAAGTGCGAGAACTTTTCCCGAAACACTCGACATAGCCATTGTCAGATCTCCCAGGCAGGCTCCCACGTCGACGACAACCGGAAAGAACTGTCTTCCTCCCGTCAATTGATCGAGTTTTCTCAAATACCAAAATCTCGTCTTGAACATTCCGTACACAAAACAGCGCATCGATTCCTGGCGGGTAACAAGTATTTTCCCGAAGGGCGTTCTTAGTACCCCCCGAAATCTCAGAAGATATGGGATCGGAGAGAGTACCATCATGAGGAGTGAAGACAAGTATTTTGGAGAAGTACCTGAACGCTTCGTCGCCTCTACGATCATGGCAAACATGGTCCTCACGATATAGCTCCTGGTTGGACCAAGACTACCTGCCATTGCCACCTACCTGAGATCTTGATCGACCTTTTTCAGATTTTCCCAAAGTTCGCGCCAGGTGTGAATCAGGTTTTCCTTCGACGCCTTTGAGAAATAGCAAAGGAGAGAGCAATTGGAAGAGCCACGCCTGTAACGAAACTAATCATAAGTCCTAGGGTCCTGGGAAAGGTCGTGTTCCCGCACCCTTGACATGTTCCGGCGGCATTGTGGTCTGTGTCTATGGAAATGGCCCGGGAAGTGAACGTTGTATGTCCCGACGCGTCCGTGACCGTGAGACGTGCTGTGTAGTTTCCAACTGCGGAGTACACGTAAGTAATCGTTTGTCCGATGCCCTTGGTCCCATCGCCAAAAAGCCAAGCGTAATTGTAGGGTTGAGTGCCCCCCGTCGCGGAACCTGCAAAGTTAACCGTAGAATCCGTGTCAGGATTCGCTGGCGAAAACGTGAAACCGGCCTGGAGTGGCGCAGGTGGCAGCGTGGGAGAAAGGAAAAATTCCGTCATGGATGGTGACCATGCATCCTTCTTTGTGAGTGGTGGAAGTCCCCATGTGGCTTCTATTGTGCTAGGTAGCGAGTAGTGGGAGTATTGGGTCGAAGACTTGTAGTGTGTCATTGCTAGGGGCCCGGCCCAGATGGAGTAAACGTAGTCAGTGGGATAGCGTCCGGATCCTTCGTCGAAAGTGATGAAGAGAGCGGCCTTCTGTGTCCTGAAGATGTAGCTACTGAGGATCAAGGGGACGAGCTTGCTCAAGTAACCGTCTCCTTTCGAGATTGAGCAGTTGTGCATATTGTCGCAGAGGTTTGGTGTGAGCCACATGTAATTGGAAGCTGTGCTCGTGGAATCGAGGGCGTTGACGAGGTTGTCATCCGGTAGGCTCTTTCCACCGGAGTTTGCGGGAACCACGTGGCTTGCACACCTTGTCGAGTTGGTTCCGATGCTCTTGTAGAAGATGAACGGGTTGGTCACGAAGGTGTAATTGCCTAGGTTGCTCTTGTAGCATGGAGAAGGCATGTCCTCCATGTAGGCTCTCCATGTCAGCCCAGCGTTCTCTACTCTATCCACAATGCTAGAATTGCCTGTAGTACAAGACCCTACCGGGCTGCAGTCTAATCCGCTGAAGTAGTTGTTCCCGCCAGTCAGGCACATGTAGTTCGGGAGGCTGGGATGGTCGCATGCAGTATACTGTGTTGCTAGAGAGTAGTTGCGCGCAAGCTGATTCAAGAAAGGTGCAGAAGGACTCCGGTTTATCTGGCTGAAATTCTTGTTCTCCATCACTATTATCAAGATATAGTCGAACGGTCTGTTGCTCGGGAGCTGGGAGGCTTGGAGGCTCGCTGGAATTCGACCAACGTGTTGCACAGTCATTGTTCGAGAAGGGAAGAAGACTCCGGGAGCGATTGTAAAGCACAGAAGGAGAACTGCGAGGCTGGTAGTATACATCCTCGGGTTCGAGTCGGACCCCCTTTCACTGCCGCCTGCTATTCGGTTTTTTCTTAAGAGTTGCGGAGTCCAAACATTCTGGTGTGAAGCATAACGACCTTTCTCGCCATCACGTTTGATGATAGAGGTATGTTGAATGAGGCGTACAAGGACAGCTCCAGCTTAGAACGCGGAATCTACCATGCCTACAAGCTCGTCCTCCACCTCTACACCCTCCAAAACGCATGCCCATACTGTTACGGACAAGAAAAGACAATCTCTTCCAGTTACACCGTCCCGACGGAGACTTCCGAGACACTCGGCATGCATGGAGAGCGTCTTTTGATGCAGCTCCTGGTTTCGATATGAAACCGAAGATCAGGTCCTGAAAGGGGTGGGAATGTTTGGAATCCAAATGAGTGTTGGTAACGGGTGGCGCGGGGTTTCATGGGCCCCTTTGGTTACTGAGAGTAGTTTTGTTCCCAACCCCGCAGCAGGAATTACCACCTTCTTCAACACTACAGAATCCG
>Ga0066672_10000118_pt1 | contig 18102 bp, 15 predicted proteins | sample GraSoiAngelo_121_FD_62292 | JGI IMG/M metagenome (GOLD analysis project Ga0066672, IMG submission 62292) | Grasslands soil microbial communities from the Angelo Coastal Reserve, California, USA - 14_0919_12_20cm | ecosystem: Environmental > Terrestrial > Soil > Grasslands | place: USA...
CGGTCTTAGATGCCATAGACACATATAAAGTTACATTTCCAATACTTAGGTTACCTTCATGCAACTCAACTAGCCATCTCTCTGGCGAAAAGGCACCTACCCCGACATGAACAGGAGTGACGCGAAACTGCTGCGGATCTTCGTCCTTGGCCCATTCCGATCGATTGACAATTCAAAGAGGGATTTCGACAGGCTGACCGCGTTGAAGAAACGGCTGACTGGACTTGGGTACGACGCTTTTCTCTCCCTCGACCGGGATACCGCGGGCAAGACTAATCTGAGGAAACTATCTCCTCGGCAGAAGACTTTGGAACTCGTTAAGTTCGCTGACCTCAATCTCTTCATCTTCACTAAGACGGGCATCCGAAATGGTCTCGTGGCCGAACTCACCGAAGTGCAGACCAGATATCCGACTCTTGCCTGGAAACACGTGGTTCTCTTGGAGAAGGACTTGGGATTATCATCGATTCTGGACGAGTCGCAAGGCGGGGTAATGTCGGTGGGACCCCTCAAGCAGGTAGTCTTCGATAATGACTTGGAACTATTGGAGGTCGCCGAACAGGTTGCATATAACTACACACTGGCAAAAGCAACAGGAACAAAACCGTAAGGATTCATCAAGTCTGGTCGTAGGCTGTGTGGAAGCCGCCGTCTGGACCCTGTGATCGGAAGAGGTTCTCTTCTTCTCCGTAATGGTATGCGCCTGGTTTTTGGAGGGCGTACTGGTAGAGTGCGAGCTTGTAGGCTTGGCAGATTCCGTGTTCCGAGCTGGACCCGCGCTTGTACGCGTCATCAACTAAAACTCCTACCATCAAACATGAGCGCGAGACAATCCATCTCATGCTTCACACCATACAAGTTGCACTCCGTAACTCTTAAGAAAAAACTGAATAGCAGGCGGAGTGACAGGGGGAGTCGGACTCGAAACCGAGAGTCTATGCCGCCAGACTCGCAGTACTACTTCTGTGCTTTACAGTCGTTCCCGGGGTCTTCTTTCCCCCTAACACATTGGTTGTGCAACATGTTGATCGAATTCCAACAAGCCTCCAAACCGCCATGCTCCCCAACAACAGACCGTTTGACTACATCTTGATCATCGTGATGGAGAACAAGAATTTCAACCAGATAAACGGTAGTTCTTCAGCTCCCTACCTGAACCGGCTAGCACGGAACTACTCTCTAGCAACACAGTATACGGCGTGCGACCACCCCAGTCTACCTAACTACATGTGCCTCACAGGTGAGAACAACTACTTCAGCGGAGTAGACTGCTTTCCTACAGGATCATGTACAACATCAAATTCTAGTATCGTCGACAGGGTCGAAAGCGCGGGATTGACCTGGAGAGCCTACATAGAGGACATGTCTTCTCCCTGCTCGACGAGCGCCGCAGGCAACTACACCTATCTAACCAACCCGTTCGTCTTCTATACCAGAATCGCAGATAATTCCACCAGATGTAGTACGCATGTAGTGCCCGCGAACCAAGGAGGCAAAGGTTTACCGGACGACAACCTTGTCAACTCCCTCAGCTCCGTTGACACAGCTTCCAATTACATGTGGCTCACCCCAAACCTCTGTGACAATATGCACAACTGCTCGATCTCTCGAGGAGACAACTACCTAAGCAATCTCGTGCCACTAATCCTTAACAGCTTCATCTTCAGAACACAGAAAGCCGCCCTCTTCATCACTTTCGACGAAGGATTTGGACGCTTCCCCACCGACTACGTATACACCGTATGGGCGGGACCTGCTGTTAATATCCACTATCAATCTTCGATCCGATACTCCCACTATTCGCTCATCAAGACCATAGAATCAACATGGGGCCTCCAACCACTTACTGCGAAGGATGGAGGGTCGACCGCTATGACCGAGTTCTTTACCCCTCCACCCGCACCACCGGCGCCACTCATTGCCGATTTCACCTTCTCTCCTACCAATCCGAGCCCGGGAATGACGGTCGGTTTCTTAGGTTCTGTAACAGGAGGGACTCAACCTTACGCGTACAGGTGGTCCTTTGGCGACGGTGACCGAGGCACCGGACAAACAATCCGGTACGTATACCTGCATGTTGGAAACTATACAGCGAACCTCGAGGTTGTCGACGCATCCGGACAAACGCGCATAAGCTCCAAGGTTATTTCCATCGACGCAGACCCTAGCCTAGCCGGGACCTGTCAGAGGTGTACAAATACCGCCTTTCCTAGAACTTTAGGATTGATGATTAGTTTCGCAATTGGCGTGGTCTTGCCACTAGCTGGCTCTATGATTATATCTAGACGACATGAGAGAGACGTTGCAGCCAAAAAGACTGGCGACCAACGGTAATACGCGAAAGCGAGTACCTATTGCTTCGAGGCTCGGTTCGCGAAGTCCGTGATCGATTCTGCGATGTATTCTCTCTCTTCTTCCCCGATTCCCATATGATTTCCAAAGAAGAATGAATTTCTCATTATCATTCGAGAGTTGTCTAGAGTTCCGCTGATCCTGTGTGAAAGATGGGTCATTACGGGTTGTTCGGCAATATTCCCCGCCATGATTGGTCTAGTCTCTATGAGCCTGCTCTCAAGATGACTCACCAGCTGCTCTCGATCAAAAGGTGCTTCGGGTGTAACAGTCAGGTGGTAGCCAAAGTAGACGTGTTTGGTCCCGAGCGGTTCTTCAGGTAAGATGAGCATGTCAGAATAAGATGAGAGTTTTCTTGACCAGTAAGCTGCATTTCTCCGCCGGGTCTCTATGAACCTGTCTAGCTTTTTGATCTGATGCACGCCAAAGGCACCCTGAATCTCAGTCGGCCGAAGGTTGTAGCCATCGGTAACGAATAGAAACCGAGAATCTATACCCTTGTTCTCCGATAGATACCTGTTCTTATCTCGAAGGTCACGGACCCAGCCGAAGGCTCGCATCGCCTTCAGATATTCATGGAGCTCATCATTGTCGGTCACTATCATGCCGCCCTCGATGGTCGATATGTGATGGCTGATAAAGAAGCTGAATGTTCCCATATCGCCGAAGCTACCAACCTTCCTGCCTTGAATTTCCGCGCCTGTGGATTCGCATGCATCTTCGACCAAGTACAAGTCATGCTCTTCAGCGATTGTCTCGATCTTGTCCACCTGGCATGGACCACCGAGAAGATGGACGGGGACGATGGCTTCTGTCTTCGGACTGACTGCCTTTTCTAGAAGTTCTGGGATTATGTTCAAGGTTCGAGGGTCAACATCGACTAATACCGGCGTGCAGCCGACGTTTACAATGGGATAGACCGTGGTGGCCCAGGTGACAGCAGGCGTAATGATCTCACTCCCTCTTCCCATGGGCTCTGAGAGAAGCGGGTTTCTGAGAGTAGCGAGGGCAAGGAGGTTTGCGGAACTGCCTGAGTTGACCATTACTGCGTGCTTGGAACCGTTGTATTCGGCGAAGGCTTCTTCGAACTTCTTCACCTTAGCTCCCATCGTCACCCATGTGGAGAGAAGACTCTCAACAGCTTCCTCTACCTCTTCTGCCCCATATGTCGGCACTGTGAGCGGAATTCGGGTCTTACCTGGAACGAACTCGGTACGTGTGAGTTGGAAATGTTTTCGGATGTAAGGCCTTATCTGGTCAAGCGTTGGGGACATAGATTTCAGGATTCCTTGAGTCAAGCTGAGATCGATACCACGAAACGGTCCTTTTCATCCCATCTTCGAAATCAATACGTGGCTCCCACTCAAGCTCCCTACTAGACTTGGAATAGTCGCCTACGCTTCGCGGGATGTCGATCCGCCTCGCTTCCGGATTCCAGTAGACTTCCGACTTGACCGCGCTAATCTTCATGATGGTCTCAACAATCTCTCGCACAGTTCTTTCGGTCCCGCTGCTGAAGTGGTAGATTTCTGATGACCGTCCTCTTTCGGCGAGTAGTGCGTACCCCCGGACAATGTCCTCAACGAAGGCAAAGTCTCTTGTGGGTGTCGGGTTGCCCATTGCGAGTTTCTCCCTTTTGAGCAGTCGGAGAATGATAGAGGGAATGAGGAAGTCAGGTCTCTGAAAGGGCCCGTAGTGGTTGAAGGCTCTGGAGATGGATATGTTCATCCCATACATTTCGGCAAATGAAAGAGCCAGGCTTTCGCCTGCAAGCTTACTCGCCGAGTAGATATCAATCGGCCTGGGAGCAGTGTCTTCTGTAATCGGAAGTCTTTCTTGCTTCCCATAGACATGGCAGGTGCTCACGTAAACTAGCTTCGGAACGTCTTGGGCCTTAGCCGCCATGAGAAAATTGAGGGTACCGATCGCATTGGTTGCGAAGGTGTTGAACGTCTTCGCCCTAGTTTCAGGTATGAGCGTGATTGCTGCCAGATGAAATGCCACGTCAACGTCTTTCAACGGTTCTAGGAGACTCTGATAGTCTTGAACGTCGCCTAAAACCAAGCTGGTGCTTGCATCATTTGCTGAGAAGTCGTTCTTGGACCTCACAAAACAGCGAACCGATGCGCCCAGTTGGGAGAGAAGGGTACAAAGGTTTCGGCCTGCGAACCCACTAGAACCAGTGACGAGAACCGTCTTGCCTCTCCAGAAGCGTTCTTCGGGAGAGCCTTTTGACACCGAAATCGTTTCCCCGAATTCGGTTTCGACAGGCTAAGATGATAAGGTTTCCCAAGTCATATGATCCAATGATGTGTGCTCTTTCCAAGCTGGAGCCTATCCTAATGCCTGCGTGGTTGTTGCTTTCGTAGTTAAGTCTCAGGAGGTGGCAGAACCAAAAAAAACCTTTTGGTCACTTGAGCGCAATCACAAGTTGATGATGTGCATTGGGAATAAGGATTCTCCTGCTAAGAGGCAGGAACGTCCGTCTGAAGTATTTCTGCAACTTTGGAAGGCCTAATAATCCATTATGGAACGGTAGGATGCGATGGATTCTGAAGCCCGCTTCTAGAACATAGTGGTCGAGTGTGTCGCGGTCCATCAGACCTATGTGATAGGGATTCTTCAAGCTGGTATACTTCATCTTCCTGGCAGCAATCTTAGAAAACCAACTAGTTCTGTTTGGCGTAATGCCTAGGAACAATCCACCATCGCGAAGAGCCCTATAGGCTTCTTGAATGGCCAAAAGAGGAGAGGGCAGATGTTCCAAAGTATGAATTGCGAGGACGCCCCCGAAGGAGTCTGATGCAAAAGGCAAAGTCTCGCCATCAGCCCTCACGATCAAGGCTCCATTCGATTTCGCAGAACCTAACGCAGTCAGCGAAATATCCACTCCTACCGAGGTACGAGTTTGACCTTCCAATTCCCTGAGAAGATATCCCTTTGAACAACCAATTTCCAAAACCTTCTCTCCCTCCTTCAAATACTCGTTGAGGAGAGGAATTACGACCTTTCCGAACAGCCAGCGTTTGTATGAATCATATTCGTATAGTCCAAGCCAAAGGTCGAGATAATATTCGTGGGCCAGCTTTACTGAATGTTCTGCGAAGTCACCGTTCGATTCGGGAACGCGTTGCAGAAGCTTATCTCAACTCCGATGAGAAGACGTGGCTCACACCGCCCGGTTGCCGACATGAGATTTTCGTTGTGTTCTCTTCCGCCCGACTAAGCGTCACTACTTGCGATTTGGATTGCAGGACAATTGAATTATTTGCGGAAACTTGGTTTTATGCCTTAGTCTAATAGACAAGAGTATGGAATTTGCGAGGAACTCTTCGTGATCCAATTCTTTTTGTGTTGAAGCCAACCCGCAATTTTTGCTCTTCTAGTGACGTCATGCGAGATCCGATGTCTGAAGTGACTCGCTGAAATCAACCGTAAAGCAGAAATTGAGAAGCCAACCAACGAAAAAAGCGCTCCAAGATATGTCATCACGGCGGGCCAGAATACGAGCGTCACCGTTCGATCCTTTGAGCCATTCAAGGACCATCCGTTGAGAGAACCATTTGCAGCAGAATAATGTGTAGCTGGCAAGGGTTGGGTGAAAAGTGTACTCAGCAAGTCTTGTTTGCCCGGGTAAATCCTCCAGCCAGCATCATAAGCCACATTTACGAACAACCGATTTGAAGAGTTCGACCCGAACTCGATTACGTAAGTATAAGGAGATACTTGATTGTAAGAAACCTTCTCACTGTCTGTTGAGTTTCCATTCAATATGCTCGCACCCGCTTGCCCCTCACTTAGGTTGGACGCAAAAGCAAAGGGTAATCGTTCCCGATTGATGGAGTAAACCGACAATTCGTTTGTGTCAAATACGAGAGTGGAGTTGCTATTGGCCAACTGTTTTTGAATCGATGCCGGAGAGAAATCCTGCAGGTCTTTGTGAACTAACAGATATCCGACGTCCAGTGTGGCTAAGTAGTAAATTGCCTGTGTGATATTCCCAGTCTCGAATGATAGGGCTGCGTCTCCTTCGATCCCTAAAGCATTACCTGCAACATCCTCAATTACGGGGACTGGTGAAAAATGATTCGCTACGTCAGGCATTTCGTACGGAGACCAGTTGTATCGCACAAAACCCCCTACAGAGTGGAGTGGTAGAATCGCAATTCTAAAGTCATAAGTCGAATTCTCGGCAAGGTGTTGTAGATAAAGAGATGCGTCATAATAGCTTGCCGGGATGTTGACAGGGCGCATGTAGGATTGGACTTGTGTTGCATACAGGGGCAGACCGTTAAGGCAAATTACACACAGAATAAGCAAAGGTAGTGAGGATCTGGCGAGCCTGCGTGCCTTCAATCTTCTGAAGGTGGGAGCCGAATCTGGAACTGGATTAACCGGGTTGACACTACGGGAGACAGTGATCGAAACTAAGCCGATGAGACCTACTAATGCGACGCCCTCGAAATAATTGTATGGATCTCTGTATACGTTGAAGGGGAACCCGAGATTGAACGCGAATGAATAAAGCGTGCCCAAGAGTGGATAGTGAAGCCCAGTAGAAAGCAGTGCTCCCAATGCCACTATAATGGACAAGTACAAGGTCCTTAGATTTCTAGAATGAAGCAAGGATGCCATCGCGGCGACGAGGACGCCAGCTCCTGTAAGAATGCCCAGCGGACTAGAATAGTAGCTCCAAAAGTCGCTCCAGAAAGGTGCTGAGAGTGATATCCAATAGAGACCGCGCAATGACAAGAACAAGGATTGATGAAGGCTCTTCAGTTGTAGGATCCCGGTCCCTGCCGTCGATCCTTGGAACGGCGAACTTCCGTGAGAGGAGGCGTACCAGGCCACTGAGGGAAATATCCACCAAAGGTTAGCGATCACAGATAGAAGCACCAGCTGGCCAAAGCTCCATAGCGGAGCAACGGACCGCTTGTATTTCGCAACAGAACTCGTTATTGCATAGACAAGGAGCAAAGTGTAGGCTGGGATAATAAAGCCAGGATCTCCAACCAGAAGGATTGAGGCTGCCGAGCCCATGAAGATGTATCTGCGTTTGTGATCGCGACTTCGAACCGCGGCCACGAAACTTGCCACGGTTACTAGGAGGGCTGAGATAGAAACAAGCCGTATGAACTCTCCTCCCACGAAATTTTGAATTGTATACGGGTTGAATATTGCTAGTAGTGCAGCTGCAGACTTGGCGGCTATCGATTTGGTGCCTACGATGGTTTGGCCGAAGAAACTTGCGGACTCCGCTAAAAGCACCAAGGGTAGAAAGACGTACACTCGATTGGCGATGGTTGCGGGTAGGCCTGTAACGGTGAGCATCAATGTCAGGAGTCGATATGGTGATTCGGCTAGGTTTGCAACATAGGGTGCATTGGGATTGATGGATCCTCCATTTATGTGAAGGTTGACTAGCTCGCTTTCAAAAGAGAGACTTCTAAAGGGGAAAATATTGTAAACAGTATCTCCAACATTAACCAGTCCGCTACTTCCAAAGAAAGTTGCATAGATGGCAATTGCTACAACTATTGATCCATGAAAAGCCCACCGAATGATTCGGGGATCAACAGAAAATCGAGAGCCTTGTTCGCCCGGTGCGATCTTAGGTCCTGTCAGTTTTCCTCTGTTTCGATATCGGTTTATCAAAAAAGTGCCAGCGAAACCTGCAGCAAACACACCTAGAAGACCAAGCGTCGGGTTGCTGGAGGGGACTTCCTTGCGATAAACGAGGACAGTTGTCACACTCCCGTCCATCACACCGGTGGCGTTTTCATTCGTGTTCCAAGACTCCCCTGCGCCCGTTGACGGAGACGGCGCTGCCACACTCCATTTCGCACCAATGTCAAGCCAGTAAACGATAGGAGCGGTTTGAAGCCTCACATGATACGGTTGTCCGAATTGATTGCTAGCCAAGATGGGAGGTGATATTCCCGTTTCATTGTCAGACAGTAGGTAACTGGCGGTGAGCGAGAATTGGTGATAATATACTGGATCTATTTGCTTGCTTTCCGAAATTCTTCCCGACATAGCCGACGCCGAGAACAATCTCTCGCCGCCTGCGTTCGTTACTATTGGGTTGGTAATGCTCCAGTCTGAACCATTGTCGACCCATACCAGAGAAGGGGTTTGCGTGACAGCGTACGAGAGAGGGCTACCCAATGAAACATATCTGAATGCAGGACCCGCGGAATCCCAATTTCCAATCGCAGAGTATGAGACTTGCTCAGCAAATTGGCTGTAATACCACGTTGTCCAACTATTTCCGGTCCCAATTATGGCGTGCTCGGTTTCCTGAATTGAAGATGCACAGACCTCGTCGATTTCCGAAACTGAGAGAGCACGGTTGTAGATCGATATTGCGGAGGCCGTGCCTCTGTGCAACGATCTTTCGTTAATGATCAAACCATTAAGGGTTGCAATGTTCCCAGCTAATGCTCTTTCAGAAAACTGACCATCACCGTAATCGAGTATCGTATGAAGTGCCGCAGAGTAGGAGCCCGCGATGCAGTGCCATGAATCATAGGTGGACAAAGACAATGTATCTTCAGGATAATTCTGCTTTCCATCGCTTGTAGTAATGGAAAACAAGACTCTTGGTTGGACCTCTGCTGTGTAGAAGTAGAGAGTGAAACCTCCCGAAGATATCCATTCAACGGACTCTTGGGCCGTTCGATCCATCTTTGCGAATGAAATGACTGTGACTGAATCGGTCGATTCAATGGAATCCAAACTTCTTGATGGGGGGACAACTATCTGGCCTGTCGAGCCATCGAAACTAAGGCAATTATTACCAGAGCCGCACGAGGAGCCTGAGGCCCACGATGCGTTACCCTGTATGAGCCCATTGTTGTTATTTCCCGATATATCGTAGACTGAAGCGCCGATTCCTTCCTCAAGTGGCCAAGAACCTATCAGTCCATAAGTCACTGGTACTGATGAGAACTGCTGAGTCGAATTGCCAACTTCGGGAATGTTATCGCTTGAATAATACACCGACGACCTAGTTGTCCAAATTGGTTGAGATTGCGTTGGCAGAGGACCGCTCATCGGAAGCAAACTTTCATTTGAACTAGCAATGAGAGGGGCCGTGGCATAATGGTAAGAGGGCCTGGCAAGTGTGAACGGGCTCAAGACGGCTGAAACCGATTCTCTTAGAAGGTCATAATAGTAATACGTGACATTCTTTGCTTGTCGCCCGATTGGAATTATAGTTGATTGACATCCGCCTTGGACAAAAGCGAGGCACCATTGCTCGTCCGATGTGGATGCTGTGCTAACGGCGTTGATTATTACGGAAGTGTCAATGTCTACTGAGTTGAGCAACAGTGTCCCAGAAGTCTGATTCGCGATCTGAGCCATGCCATTGTGAAGAAAGCTGACGGGAAAGTAATTCGCAGGAGAGATCTCGTTCGATCCAGTGCTTGGGGACAACGTTATCTCTACAGGAACGGTAACGGGTAGGGTTACGGGAGATGCATGAAGGTCATGCGACGCATACTGAAAGAGAATAATCGCTATGCAAAGGATCTGCAGCAACCTCGATATTTTCAATGGCTAGCCTTGACTAGATGGTCGATTCTAACAGCTTCGAGAACTCGTCAGTAATCGCTTCCCAAGTCAGCGATTTCGCTTGTCGTTGAGCGCAATCACGCAAATCTGCTCTCTTCTCGGCGTCTTCGAGAAGTTCGACAACTTTCTTGGCAAATAACTTCGTATCCGAGAGGGGAACCGTAACGTAACCTTGCTTGTAGACAGAGCCAAAAATGTCCAAGTCATAGGCGACGACAGGTAATCCGCAAGCCATCGCTTCGCAAACCGCGAGACCCCATCCGTTTTCATGGTCGGTAAACAAGAACAATTTGCTAGACTTCAGAATGCGATACACAGCAATATCGTTCGCTATGAATCCTAGAACATCAATATTGTCTTTGAGCTGGCGATGCTCGATTTCACTTGAGAGGGCGTGGGTTATCCTTTTTTCTCCTCCTCCTATGATGGCCAGCTTCGCATGACTTTCCTTTTGAACCACTTGCGCCCAAATCTCTAATAGATCGAAAATTCCTTTCGTTGGGTGAAGTCTACCGAGAAAGACGCCATCATAGTTTTTCTCACCATCCGAGGCGACAGCTTCTATGTGCCTAGCATCCACTCCGAGTCCTGATACAGCGAGTCGGGTTTTGTCAAAGCCCATGACTTCAAGTTCTTTGGAGACCGAGGAGTTGAGACTGAGGGTTAGGTTGGCTTCTTGCTTCATAAGCAGGAAGCTTAGTCGCTGTGATGCGAAAGATAGCAGATTCACGAAAGGGTTTCCTCTTCGCTCGGCCGGGGCGGGAATATTGTGATAGACCCTCGAAACCCATCTCACTTTTTTCGTCAAAAGTTTTAGAACAAACGGTGCGAGAGTGTCGGGCAGGTAATCGCTGGAAGAATATATTATTACAACTCTTCGTGCTGAAGATACGAACTTTAAGGCGTACGCGAACATCAGCAGTGATCTGAGAACATAAAGGATCGGTACTACATTACGCCCCGCAAACCTTTCGAACGGAAATGAGGGGATCTTCGTTACGCTTTCATGTGTTGCGGCCGACGACCAGATTTTTCTTCCCGAGTCAGTGGTCAGCACGTAAACTGGATACTTCTTGGTGTCAAGTCTTTTGCTTAGTTCGGGGAAAATGCGATCGCCCCCGCTAAGTTGGTCCTCGTAAACCATTGAACCCGCGAGGGTTAGTATTGCGACATTCGCATTGTGTTCGACATCTTTCAGAACTTTCGTAGGCTGTCGAATAGTCGACGGCATCCTGACTATTCAGACTCTCTTGTTCGGTTACGTCGAACTCCTTTTGCGAGCCAGCCGAGCGAAGATGAAGCATACACTAGCAGGGTGATCCAGCAAGCCATCGGATGAAACAACCATGCGTTGTCAGGACTCCTTCTGTACCCTTTTGCGACGGCGTTAACGAGGGGAACTAATAGCAGCGTATTGAGAATGAATCTTTGCGTCTTTGCGATGCCCAATTGCGTCCATGGATACCTTCTGTTTTCGATCTCATCGAAATACACGTAATCTGACACTCGCCTCCGAGTTTTTCTAATATACTCGCGAAGGTCGCGTGCGAATAGATGGACTATGCCGACCTTCACTTTCGCAAACACGTTATGACCGTCACTTACAAGTTGGTAAACCACGTCAACATCGAACAAGTAGGATCTGAAACTCAGCTTCTTGATCGTAGCCGCCCTAACGAGGAAACCATTTGCTCCTAATGTCGGGAGGCTTCGTCCGTTCAGTATTATGCGCAAATAGGAACCCATATCCGAAACAGTGACCCTCGTTTCCGTCCATTTGCCTGTCAGGGAACAGTACCGGTCGTAGTTTCCGAGGAAAAGACACAAAGTGTCATTCATTCCCAATAATGCACAGTATCTCGTGATCAAAGGGTCCACTCTCCTATGGGAGTAGTAAAGCGGTTCAGATCCCACCACTGTTTCGTCAGAAAATGGAATAACCATTTGTCTCAACCAGTCCACCGAAGGCAGAATATTGTCGCTGTCAATGAAGGCCAAAATCTCATTCTTTGCATGGTCAGCCCCAACCGCCTTCCCGGCCTCTCCTGTCCTTAGCCTGTTATGGACAACTCTTGCACGAGAAAATTCACTTACTATGTTTAACGTTGAATCTACTGAGCCTCCATCTGCTACTATTATTTCTACGAGGCCTGGTGAATAGTCTTGGTTAGCTATGCTCGTTAGGCATTGTCTTAGAGTCTTGGCAGAATTGAAGGTGGGAATGATTATGCTAATGCTGGGGAGGGTTTGCCTGTCGGTCGATTTGAATGGAAGTCTTGTAATATTTTGGGTGGCAACCATCATTTAGTTGGCTTAAGTTGGGAAGGAGAGAAATCTCGAACGTGACCAAGAATATTTTTCGCGCCCCTCGCCATGAATCTCAAGTCGCGAATGCTTCGAATGCTTGCCATCTTCCGGAGAATGAATTCAGGGTCGAAGGCTACTTTGTACAATCCTTGAACTATTTCCATGACTTCTTGATCACTCATCGGGGTCTTGAGTATTGGCTCTCGCATGTCATATCTTTCCCAATCTTCGGTCTTCAGCCATCCGTTGTCCTTCGCCTGCTGAAATAGAGGAGTACCGGGGTATGGGATCACAATGGTTACTTGCCAGGTCTTAGCATGGCCTTTCTTCAGCAGGAACCTGGCAGTATCCACGGTTCTAAGAGCTTCCTCCTTCGTTTCCCAGGGATAACCGAACATTATCGTCAGGTGAGGATCCAGGCCGGCTTTGCTCGCCATTTTGCACGTGTCTATCTGCTGTTTCTCCGTAACCCCTTTGTTAAGCATGTCAAGGGTCTTCTGGTTGGCGGACTCCAATCCATAGAGAATGAATCTGAACCCCGCCTTCTTCATCAATTTGTACTCATCAAAGGAGAGCGCGCCGAAGCGCATGTTGCATCCAATGCGGACCTTCTCGTTGTACCCCCGTTCAATCATACCTTCGCAAAACTGCTTAAGCCAAGGTCCGACCGGAAAAGTTCCAGTGTCATCGAAGATTTCCTTCACCCCGTAATTCTCAATCAGAGTCCCAACTTCGTCCAAGTAAGATTCAGGACGTCTAACGTTAAACGCAGGATAGTGAATTGTCCATGAGCAAAAAGTGCATCCACCCCCGGATCGATACCAACAATCCCTACCTACCATCGAGTAAGTTCCCGGAGTGTACTTGTAATTCCCGTTATGATAACTGTACAAACGCCATTTGGTGAGGTCTCTATCTATGAAAGGAGCTTCACTGAGATTGTGGCGCTGTGTGAATTTTCCAGTGGACCTCAATTTCCCGTCCACCCTGTACCAAATCCCGGGTTCGAGATCCTCTTTCCCGTCAAGATGGTTAGCGAGACTAAGGAGCGAGAAGTCAAAATCCCCTCCGGTTATGACATAATCAACGTCACTGCTCTGGAACGACTCTTCCGGGTAAGCTGTGACATGGTCGCCGCAGAGGACCGTCTTCGTCTGGGGACTTACCGCTTTGATGTCTGAGATTGTTTTCCAATATCGCTTGATCACAGGAGCCTTGGCTTCAATTGCAATCAGTTCAGGACTCTCATGCGCAACTTCCTTTAGCCAACTGTCATAGGGCTTCTGCTCGGCGATCGCATCATCCCAGATCGCTTCATGACCTGCGATCTTCAGCATTGTTGCCGCAGAGGCTGGAACCATTGGGTAGATGTAGGTGGGTTCGTTGAAGTACTGGAATTGTCTGTTTTGAGATAGGAGTGGAGTTCCTTTGTCTGTGGGAATTGGTGGGTAGGAAACAGAGACTTTCAAGAATCGTCGTGCCTTATTTCAGAAAGGGTTGCTCGCTTGCTTGTCATATATTAGATTTGTAACTAGCCGAGTGTGTGTCAATTTTTCTAGAAAGCAGGCCTTTTAGGAAAAATACTCCATAACACAGGTGAGTTGTCACTGCCCCCAGGAAAACAGGACCCATCAGAATGACGCTCCTCCGCTTCAAACCAACTATTATTGCTCCGATGCCGACTGCAAAAACGTAGGCCACTAAGGGCAAAAGGGTCAAAACTCTCAGACTCTCGTCGAAGAATCCTAGAATCAATAGTGCAGGTAAGCCTAGCGCGAAAATGGAGGGAAGGAAATAGAATGGTCTTCGACTGTTCTCAGGGAATTTCTTGGAGAAATATCCTCTATGTAATCCGTATCCCGCTATTTGTTGCAGATGTGGAACAAAAAGCACTCGTCGATGGTGGTAAACCACAACGTCAGGCGCATAGAGGGCATTCTTCCCGAACCCGTAGACTAGGTCGCGACAGAATTTAGTATCCTCCCCCGGCCAATATGAGGACTCAAATCCTCCTATTTCCCGAAAGCTGGATGCCCGAACAATCAAGTTGACCGTTGGTAGGTCATCGCATTTTCGGGCGAGTTTGGTTGAGTGCCTGAAGCTCAGGGGGCCTGAGCCAAGAAAGGATGAAAGTATTTCTCCGCTAGCTCTCTGCATAGTGTTGTCGGATTCAGGAGTGAGTCCCGGGCCTCCAACCGCGGCGACCTTAGGGTCGTCAAAATACTTGAGAGAATTCTTGAGCCAATTTCTTTCCGGGTAGGCGTCGCCGTCTAGGAATGCAACGAGTTTTCCTTTCGCATGTTCTACGCCAATATTCCTTTTCTCCGATGGCTTAACCGGTCCTGTGGGCAAGACGCGAACTCGTTCTTCTGTATGCTTCTCCTCTAAATCAGGCAGTACCAACAATTCGAATTGGGGATAGTCAATCTGGAGGCATTCGCGGATGCACTCCATAACGTAATTGTCAATTTTCTTACATGCAACAACAATTGATATTGTGGGGGGATCTTGAATATGGGAAATTTCTGAAACCGCCTTTACCAGGGTATGATTGGTGAGTATGTCTTCGCCATTGAAAGCTTGTTTCTTTGATACCAGCGTCTGATCCTCAATCGATAAGCTATTCCCAGTAGATCGATCAGCATCCGGAACACTTGTCGAGCGCTGAAAGTTGCCCTAAGGTCAATGTTGACAGGCAACTCCACTATCTTGAAATCAAATAGTGATGCTACGGCTAAGAGCTCAGCGTCGAAAGCATATCTCTTCACAGAGAGTAGCGGGAGAACTTTGTACAGAGCCTCGCTCCGTGCCGCTTTTAGACCCGCCTGGGAATCTGTGGCACGCATTCCTGTAAGAAGTCTTTCCAGAACATTGAAGCCGAGACTCAGAAACATCCGCATTGCAGGGGTCCTGACAGTTGAAAGGGGATGTCTTTTGGACCCGATGACAAAATCTGCTGACTCCAACGCTTCCACGTAGCTCAACAATTCTTTCGGGTGAATCTCCGAGTCGCTGTCTATCAGGAAGGCGAACTGCCCCGTGGCGCGATAAAGCCCAAGCTTGAGGGCATGTCCTTTGCCCTGGTTTGTGTCATATCCAACCATCTTCAAGTTCTTGTCGGAAAGTCCCTCTAAGATCCCCCTAGTACCATCCTTGCTCCCGTCGTCTACAACGATGATTTCGTAGTCTTGACATACCGCTTCGAACCGTTTGTTCACCTCAGCGACGCTTCTACCAATACAACTGGCCTCGTTGTAGGCGGGCATGACAACCGATACTCGATCTTTCACAAAGCCGTTGACAAGTTGCACCTCAGGTAGATTTGGGTCCGTTACCGTCGTCTGGTTGAGAACGTTTCTTCCTCTCCCTTACGATTGTGATTGCCTGAATTGCAATTCCGACGACAAGAGCATAAAACGCGTATGCAGCAACCTCGTTTGCGCTACTCGCGTTGCCGGATGCCAGAAGGGCGGCAGCCGAGACCAGGAGCACTTGAAAGGCAATTATGAATACTGTCGCAGGATTTGCCTTGAAGTAGGTCCTGATTCGAATGAGGTTCGTTGGTCATCAGCTCTGAGGGTCGAGATGAATCGGAACGGTAGCGGCAGACCAGAGTTGGATCCTCTAATAATATTTGTAGAGCGCTAAGTCTCCGTTCTGCAAAAGTACCTCAAAACCGCTCGGGACGTTCGGCTGATCATGCCATCCTGATCCATTGATCCACCAGATCATCAATATTGAAGAATACCCCTCTGATCTCGCCAGCTCAACTCCTGCAAGAGGCCCATTGTACTGGTAGTTGACGACGTGGGCTGCCGAGGAGGAAAAGTATGCCCTGGCCCAACCGTAGATCGCTTGATGTGTAATTAGTACTGTGGACGAATCCATTCTTGTGGCTGCAGAGTCCAGCAGCGTCTTCAGATTTCCAACATCAGACATGGGGATGGTATCTTGTGTCATTGAGGTTGGAAGGAGACCGGGAAAGGCAGTATAGTAGACCATTGCCTGTTGTGCCGGGAGTGCAATATAGAGAGCTGCTGAGATTACCAGAATTGTCGAGAAGATCGGAAGGAATCGTCGAGCTCCTCCAACCCATCGAATCGAGGGCCGACCCAATGTCGTCAGCCGTGAAAGCCCTGCTGCTGCGTAGATGCAAAGCGGTATGTCCAAGAGGAGCGACCATCGATAACTCTGCACGTTAGGTCCGAAGAAGGGGAGAAGGGCTAGACCTACAATTGCAACGCACAAGATCGTCCAAATTTTCACGTCCAAGTTTGAAGTCTTTCTGAGCCCTATGAGTATCAACGGCGTCAACGCAACGTACGCATAGCCAAGAAATCCAAGACTTGAGCCCAAGCTAGAGAGGGTGGGGAGAGATGTCTGTGCCCGAACGAGGCCAATTCCTGGGACAATGAGACCCGCGTATGCGATTGAGAGGAAGAGGACTCCACCTGGCAGAGCGATCTTGAACATTCCAGTGAAATCGCGTCTTTGCTGCTTTGTGAGAGCTGTCACGGCTCTGGCGCCAACCAAAACTAATGCGATCACTCCGGTCAGCTGGTCGGAGGCGACTGCGAGGACTAGCAATAGGGACAATAGTCCTCCCTTGCGAGGTGTCTTCCAATCCTCGAGCAGTGGCAGACTTAGGAGAATGAATGTTAGCCCGAGCATGTTTCTGTAGAGGTCCCAGCTGATTCTCAATGTGACAAAGTATAGGGATGTCAGCAGGGCACCTCCTAGCGCCCGTTGGTCAGACCATTTGAGCCCCTTTCCTAGGAATCTGAAGAGTGCCCAAATCATGCTTCCGTAAAGAATGGGACCCATTATCTTGAAGATCCAGACGGGGTTGACCCGTGATAGAAGGTAGACTGGGACGGATATCATATACATCAGAGGCGCGGTTCCCAGAATCTGCACGAACCCGGCCTTTCCTGCTGCCCAGTCTAGGGTGTTGGGGACGTAAAATGCGATGGTGTCCCATCCTATAGGGTAGGGTCCGACGAGGATCTCTGGTATTGATCGTATGAAGACGGGTATCAGAAACGCTGCAAGGGCGAACCTGTAGGAGCTAACCGTCCTCCCTAGCCATTCAGCGATCCTTCCGATCTTTTCTCGACCAAAACTAAGCATGCTTTTCTCGACCCCCAGGGGTGGTCGATTTTCTCGCGCCTCGCCCTTCACGACAATCCAACTATTCCGAGGCCTATTGCCCTGCAGAAGCCATGTTCGTACCGCCATGAGTAGGCGGAAACATTACCCCACTTCACCGCTAGTTCGCTTGCCCTGGCGGCCAGTATTCTTCCCTTTCCTAGGACTTTTCCCATACCTGTTTCCAGTGCCTGCGCTAGCTTCGCTAGTATCCGCACCAACGTCTCCGTCATCCGTCCGCTTCGCACTTTGTCCACCCATCGTATGGTCAGGTCCACCAATCCTCTCTCCAACCGGGAGAGGGTGCTGTACCAAAGGCGCCGTCTCAAGCCACGGGTTTTCAGATCTACCAAAACACCCCGCGTAATAGGTTCCTCTAGCAACTTCCTCGAAAGAACCCCCGGACCGATTTCCCGGTTTTCTAGAGAACCTACCTTCCGCATAACTCTCTGAGGCGCCTTTTGAAAGGTGCGCTCAACTGTGTTCGCATATAATTCATTTGCGAAAGAGATCATAGAAAGAATCTGGAAACCACACACGGCTATCATCGGCACAAACGGGCAAGGGAGAAAGGGAGATTCGCCCGTTTTCAGCCCTGATCTCGAATCTGGAGCATGCCTAAAATTTTCGTTAGGAAACCGCCCGACAATTAAGCGTCTTGTCCCAAAACGAGATCAAGCCCAGACCACGCCCTGATCGGCTTGATTCGCCGATTAT
>Ga0066672_10000130_pt1 | contig 17809 bp, 10 predicted proteins | sample GraSoiAngelo_121_FD_62292 | JGI IMG/M metagenome (GOLD analysis project Ga0066672, IMG submission 62292) | Grasslands soil microbial communities from the Angelo Coastal Reserve, California, USA - 14_0919_12_20cm | ecosystem: Environmental > Terrestrial > Soil > Grasslands | place: USA...
GCGGGGACACCGGAAACCGTTCGGCCAGCGCTCGCTGGCCAGGTAGCGCGCACACTGGTCATCGTCGCCGAAGCGCGCGCGAAATTCCTTTACCGTCAGGATTCGTCTCTTTTTCAACCGCTTCGTCTTTTTCATGGCCGATACTATATCGTCTTTTGTTCGCCTGATCAAACTTGATATTCATCTTAAACTATATCGCGACCAGCCCTGAAGGGCGGGGCTTTACGGCGTTTTTCGGTAAGGTGAGGTTTGCACGTTACTCAAGTCGCAGAAAACAAATTCCTGAACGGGATATCGCGAATGAGAGATCAATCCCGCAAAACGCGGGCGGGATCGGTCCGCGCTGCGCGCCAGGCGGGCAACAGACAGGCTGAGACTGCAGTCATTGTCATCACTGCCAGAGCCGATGCGAATACCCACGGATCATGCGGGCTCACGTTGTAGAGAAGCTTTCCTAATAATCTCGTCAGAGCGAGTGCTGTAACCGCACCGAATAGGACGCCTCCTGCCGTTAGCTGCAGGCCGCGCGAAATGACCAGGCGAAGCAGGTTCGCCGCGCCGGCGCCAAGAGCCATGCGCAGCCCCAGCTCACGCGCGCTCTGCGCGACAGCATAAGACATCACCCCGTACAAGCCAACGCCAGCGAGGAGAAGCGCCAAGCCTCCCAAAATCGAAACCAAGGTGACGGCTACGAGTTGAGGCGAGGTCGAGCGGTTTACTTGTTCTTGAAGTGTGATCATCTCGTAAAGCGCGAGGTTTGCGTCCAAAGCATGCACTTCGCGAACAAGCGCGGCCAGCATGTTCGGCAGCGGTTGATTGGTGCGGATATACAATGCGGGTCCCCGCACAAAATCCTGCCGCAGAGGCACATAGAAAAATGGCCTTGGTGTCTCACGCATGCTCTCATACTTTGAATCGGCGGCCACACCGACCACTCGTGCCCAACGGCCGTTTACTTGGAGTCGACGGCCGATAGGATCCTGACCGCCCCAGTACCGTGTCATCATAGTTCGATTCACGATGGCGACCAGCGGTGCGTTTTCATCGTCGGCACGTGCGAATTCGCGACCGGAGGGAAGAGGGATCCCTAAGGTGGCGAAATAACCCGGGCTGACCTGGTTGTACTCAATCGCAGGTTGTTCCTCAGGTGGAGGTTGGTAGCCGTCCACCGCAATCGGCGTGGAAGAGTATGTGCCATAGCCCAATGGCGTTACCCGGGCAAAAGCGACGGACTCCACGCCCGGAAGGGCACTGAGGCGGTCAATCAGTTCGTCTTGAAAGATTTTGGCTCGCGGCACGTCGTAACCCGCCGCGACCAGCGACACACCGGTTGTCACTACGCTGGTTGTGGTGAAGCCCGGGCTTGTGGTTCGAATCTTTCCCAAACTTTCGAGCAACAAGGCCGCTCCAACCACCAAAATGAAGCTCAAACAAACCTGTAAGACGACGAGCCCGGAGCGCATCCACGCTCTTCCCCGGGCGCCAACCACGCCTGAGGCTTCGGCCTTCAAGGGTCCGGCAAGATCGAGGTTCCGCGTTTGAAACGCCGGGATTAACCCGACAATCAGCGTCACGATCAAGCAAATACCAGCGCTCCACGACATTACGCGCCCGTCGATTTCCCCGGGCAAGTACATGGCGACTCCCGACCGCGCTGGTAGCAAGAGCACCAGGGCGTGCCGGCACCAATACCCCGCCAGAAGTCCGCCGGCTGTGCCCAGTGCTGAAAGGATGAGACCTTCGGTAAGAAGTTGTTTCAACAAACGCACGCGGCTGGCTCCCATCGCGAGCCGAACGCTCAATTCGTGACGACGGGCGAATGAGCGGACCAGCAGCAGATTGCCCACATTCGCGCAGGCGATGAGCAGAACAAGAGCGACAACCGCCGCCATGACCTCGAGTGTCGGCAGCAGAGTGCCGGCATTGTTGAACGGCGTCTGCCACAACGGCCATAGTCCGATGCCGCGCCCACGGTTTGTGGCTGGATAGTTTGTCTCGAGGCGAGCCGCAATCGCAGAGATTTCTTGCTGCGCTTGTGTGCGAGTGACCCCCGGCTTGAGCCGCACATAAGCCTCAATCCATCGCGCGCCGCGATCGTCGAGTTTGTAACCGCCGCTCTCGAAGCTCTCCTCCATGGAAGCCGGGACCCAGAACTGCATCGCCCAGCCCACGAAAGTCCCATAGAATCCCTCGGGAGCGACCCCAATGATGGTGTGCGGGACATTATTGAAGCGCTGCGTCTTGCCAATGATTTCCGAGTCCCCTTTGAAACGCTTTCGCCACAGCTGATAGCTGATCACTACGACAGGATGGGAGTCGCTGCCTACCTCCTCGCGCGGTTCGAAACTACGCCCCAGAACAGGACGAACGCCGATCGCGTCGAAGTAGTTGGCTGACACGATGCTTCCAGTCGTGGTCTCTGCGTGATCTCCAACGCTCAGCGTGCTGCCGGTGATCTTGGTCACGAAGGATTCCTCGCATAATGTGCAACTCCTCCGCAAATCGAGGAAGTCCGGCCATGAAAGCAATTCAATCCTCTTGCCCGGTACGGTTCCGGCAACTGCGAACAGCCGCTGCTGATGTGCGACTAGTGGATAGGGCCGGAACAGAATTCCCTCCACCCAACTGAACACTGCTGTATTCGCACCGATGCCCAAGGTCAGGCACAGAACTGCCAGCGCAGAAAACCCTGGGCTGCGGCGCAGTTGCCGGAACCCGTAACGCAAATCCTGAACAAAGTCCTCCAAGAAGCTTCCGCCGCGAGCGTCTCGGCACTGCTGTTCGATCTGCGTGATTCCGCCCAGAGTGTGCAGCGCAGAGTAGCGCGCCTGTTCCGGCGACATGCCTCTGGCCACGTTTTCCTTGATTTGTTGCTCAAGATGCTCGCGCAGCTCCTCTTTCATTTCTTCATCCACCTGATTGGGATGGAAAAAAGCGCGCACACGCAATCGCAGGGAGTAGAACCATTGTTCGAGATCCATGTTCAAGCCTCTTTGAGCTTTACTATGCCGGAGATTGCGGCCGAGACGCGGTTCCAGTTGGCGGTCTCTTTTTCGAGCTGCTTCCGCCCCAGCCGCGTCAGCGAATAGAACCTGGCGCGACGGCTATTTTCACTCGACCTCCACCGAGCCCGAATCCAGCCGCGATGTTCCAGCTTATGCAGCGCTGGGTAGAGAGAACCGTCGCTGACGCCCAGCACATCGCTGGAAATCTGCTTCAGGCGCTGACTGATGGCCCATCCATTCAAGGGTTGCAACGCCAGTATTTTGAGGATCAGCATGTCCAGCGTCCCCTGGACCAGATCGGAAGGCTTGCTCACAAGGTCTCCTCTCGGTTACCGAGTTAGACTAGATCTGCTCCCCTCGGTTAGCAAGAGGTCATCAAAAAATGAGGGGCGGGTTTCCGAATGGTCGATAATTACCGGGCAACCCTTCGAATCACATTTTAAAAACTCTAGCCGGAAAGCTTTATTCTCTCGCGATTGGGTTTTTCACGAGAAGCAGCTCTGCTTCCGGTTCAGATCCTGGCGGGTCAGCGCCGGTGGCAGGCCCCAATGAACTACGATTCTTTTTATCCCACTCTCCGCGCTGCCGCACAAGCTTGAAACTGATTGGTTGGCGAACTCAAGAGTGGCGTATGCTGCCGGCACCGCTAAGACCCTCGTAGCAGACGGATGTGGGACCTGACTAGCCCCTGTGAACACTTGGGTGATATTTAAATAAAATATAAGGAGGCCCCGAATCGGGAGAAGAGGGGTATACTTTTCCGAGATGCGCGGGCGCAGGACCGCCACGCCGACACCCGGATCGCTTCCCCGGGCAGTTTACTTCCAACCATGAAAGATGCGGCTCGAACGCGCAGCATTTCCGCAGCGGCCGCTGGGGGCAGTTCCTCGAGCGACCAGACGTTGGCCCATGAGACCTCCGTTCCTGGGCTCGAGCCGGGGACTGTGCTGGGCGGGCGATACGAGATCCTTCATTTGCTGGGCGAAGGTGGCATGGGAGCGGTTTACAAGGCCCAGGACCGCGAACTCGATCGCCTGGTCGCTCTGAAAGTCATTCGTCCTGAACTCGCGTACTCCCCAGCGATTCTCCAGCGCTTCAAGCAGGAACTGATCCTGGCGCGGCAGGTTACGCACAAGAACGTGATCCGGATCTACGACTTTGGCGAGGCCGATGGGGTGAAGTTTCTCACCATGGAATATGTCGAGGGCAGCGATTTGAAAACGCTGCTGCGGGAACGGGGAAAATTTGCCCCTGTCGAAGCTGTGCGTGTCATGCAGCAAGTCTGCCGGGCTCTCGACGCCTCTCATTCCGAAGGCGTGATTCACCGCGACCTTAAACCTTCGAACGTGATGCTCGACAAGCAGGGCAAAGTTCTAGTGATGGATTTCGGCCTGGCGCGAATGCAGGGTGGCAACGGACTGACGCTCACAGGTGCTCTTGTCGGGACGCCTGAGTACATGGCGCCAGAGCAGGCGAAGGGACAACCTGTCGATGTCCAGTCTGACATTTACGGCGCGGGACTGATCTTCTACGAGTTGCTGACCGGCAAGGTGCCTTACCCGGCGGACAGCGCGTTGCAGAGTTTGATGAAGCGCACCCAAGAACGCGCTCTGCCCGCCAGTCAGCTCGACAATAGCGTTCCGCGCGTCCTGAGTGTGATTGTCGGTCGTTGCCTGGAACTGGAGCCCCGCAATCGCTACCAGAACGCGGCGGAGCTGCTCGCGGACTTGGAAGCATACCAACCTTCTGGCGCACAAAGCTCCACCCGGGTTCTCGGAGGACCAAGCGTCGCGGTGCCCCGTCTCTACAAACGCTTGACCATCGTTCTTGCCACTGTGCTGGTGGTGACTGCTGGCGTGGTCGCCGGGAGAAGACTCTTTAAGGCGCCGATAGGTCCGCACGCGCCCGTGAGCGTCCTGGTTTCAGATTTTGAGAACAAGACTGGGGAGCCGCTCTTTGACGGGACTCTGGAGCCAGCATTCACGGTGGCCCTAGAAGGCGCACCCTTCATAACCTCCTACAATCGCGACCAAGCGCACAAGCTGGCTACACGATTACAGCCGGGGACCATGGTGTTGAGCGAGCAACTGGCCCGGCTTGTCGCCACGCGCGAGGGCATAGGGACCGTGGTGACCGGGTCGATTATGCGCGACGGAAGCAGTTACCGGGTTTCGGTGAGGGCCGAAGACGGGGTGACCGGCAGGGTGTTCAGCAATCGCAATCAGCGGGCCGACAAAAAAGATGTTCTTATCGCGATGGGCAATCTAGCGGCGCAGGTCCGAAGGGCGCTGGGTGACACCTCATCCGAGTCGGCCCAACTCGCAGCTGCCGAAACGTTTACTGCCGGATCCTTGGAGGCAGCGCACGAATATTCTGGGGGACAGACTGCGCAGCTGGCCGGCAGGTGGCACGACGCGATCGAGCATTTTCAGAAGGCTTTGGAGTTTGATCCCAGGATGGGGCGCGCTTACGCCACTATGGCGGCAACCTACTACAACATGGGCCAGGTTCAGCAGGCGGAAAAGTATTTTCAACTGGCTCTGGCGAACATCGATCGCATGAGCGATCGCGAGAAGTATCGCACTCGCGGGGGGTACTATCTGCTGATACGTAATACCGACAAGGCCATTGAAGAGCAGACCGAACTGGTCAGGCAATATCCCGCTGACAGCGCAGGCTTGGCGAATCTTGCGCTCGCCTACTTCTTCCGCCGCGACATGGGGCGAGCCCTGGAGGAAGCGCGCAAGGGCCTGGCGATCTATCCCAAGAACATCGTCCAGCGCAGCAACCTGGGTCTGTATGCGATGTACGCGGGCGATTTTGAGACCGCAATCCGCGAAGAAGGTGCGGTTCTGGAGATGAACCCGTCCCTGGTGATGGCATACATGGGTACCGCCCTGCCGCAGCTGGGAGAAGGTCATCCCGAACAGGCCATCGAGACTTATCAAAGGTTAGAGAAGATCAGTCCATCGGGAGCCTCGGCCGCCTCCTCCGGCCTGGCTGATGTGGCGCTCTATGAAGGCCGGGTGCGAGACGCGATCAATATATTAGAAAAGGCCGCCGGCGAAGATATCGCCAACAAGAATGCCGATGGTGCTGCGAACAAACTGGCCGTTCTCGCGCAAGCGCATCTTTTGCTCCGAGACGCCGCAAACGCGGTGCGTGCGGCTGACCGTGCGCTTCAGCAGAGCAAAGAGACCGGAGTGACGTTCTGGGCTGCTCGCGCCTACCTGGAAACGAATAATTCACAGAAGGCGCTGGCCTTGGCGCAACAGCTCTCGGCGAAGCTGGAAAACGATCCTCAGGCATACGCCAAGCTGATCGAAGGTGAAGCGGCGTTGAAGCAAGGTAATGCTCAGGATGGGATCCGCCTTTTCACTGAGTCGCGCAAAATCGCGGACACCTGGATGGGCCGCTTCGATTCTGCGCGCGCCTATATCGCCTCCGGAGCTTTTGCGGAAGCAGAGTCGGACCTTGAAGTTTGCCAAAAACGGCGCGGAGAAGCTAGCGCTGTGTTCCTGGACGAATCGCCCTCTTACTTTATCTTTCCGCCCGTCTACTACTATCTGGGCCGAGCGCAAGAAGGTTTGAAGTCCCGGGCCGCCAAGAATTCCTACGCCGCCTTCGTGGGAATCAAAGAAAAGGGCGGCCAGGATCCGCTGCTCGCGGATGCCCGCCGCCGTCTCCAACTGCCTTGACGAAATCTTAGAACCCGATTACTGGCGGCTGTGCCTGTGACTTGTCTTTCCCAGCCGTGCCGGCACTGTAGATAGCCTGTATCTCCGTTGCCGAGAGTGCGCGGTTGAAGATTTCCACCTCATCGATCATCCCGTTCCAGTACCTGCCGGTATCTTGCAGATTGGAAGGATCGCTGCCGATATTCAGATCGTTCGATGAGGCTCCAATCGCTCCCGTTACAGCCGTACTACCCTCCAACTTACCATTCACGTAGATGCTGACCTGTGTTCCGTCATAGGTCCCTGCCACGTGGTACCAGCTATTCGTTGACGGTGCAGTGCTCGACGCCGCGTGCCACGATTGCTCGGTTGTCGGGATGTACACGTAGAACGCAAACTGTCCATTGAGCATCTCCAACGAATAGCCGTTTGCACCGTCTGACTTCTTGACCATCACGGAAGCAGTACCAAGGCTATTGGCATACACCCAAGCATCGACGGTGATCGCCGCAGTCGGATTTAATCCCGCCGAATTGGCTACATCCACATTCTCGGCGCCGTTAAATGTAAATGCCTGGCCGACCTCACTGGCCGAATATGTGGCGTCTCCGAGGGTCGTGCTGTTGAAACCGACGATGTCGGTTGGATAGCCATCCGCCGGCCACCATGCCACCATCCCCGACGGCAGTGAAGCGGGCAGAGGAGTGCTAGCCGTTGAGACCGCCGAGCCAATATTGGGCATCGTGTCCTGAAGACCTGAGAAGCTGCCGTTCCCGAGGCTGTAGTCTGTGGTCACCTTGAACCTCCAGGGACCACTCGTAGCCGGGCCCGACGTCGTGGGCGATGGCGTATTGGTTAGCATTGACAATGGGAAAGTGACGTTCATTCCGTCGGGGAATATGGTGACCGGTGCCGTGGCGAGCAGTGCGACACTGTCGCATCCTCCTGTGGCTTTGTAAATCTGCGCCTGGTTCTGCGCAAAACCAGACCGCAAGACGACGAGGTAATCCCAAGCCAGGATCCCGAAATCATTCTGGCAGCCCGCATTTGAGCCAGGGCTGCCGGTAGCCAAATTCTGATCAGTATCAAGCAGGAACTGTGCTTGAGTTGTGCTCGAATTAAACGTACCGGCCGCGTACCGGACCATTAACGTGACCTTGCCATCAGCGGTGGTCATGACACTGCCCCACACTAGATCCGGACTTGTGCCCCCACCCGTGGTGTCCCCAAGTCCATCCGTTGCTTGCCCGAAATACGGAACGAAGCCGACTGTGAACGGAGTGGATGTCGCAGTTACTCCACCCACAGACGCAACTAGCGTGAACGAGCCGGTCCGGCTGACCGAGAGATCGGAGAACGTGGCAGTTCCGCTTAGGTTGGTTAATTGAGTGGTCGTTCCGGACAACACCGCGCCCACGGTGTTATTGCCCAGCGACAAGGTAACGGTCGCATTCGCAATTGGATCCTCGAAACTATCGACTACTACCACCTGCACTGGCGGTGAAATCACCTGGCCCGCAAGAGAGTTCGCCGGCTGCGTGCCAAATCCGACCGAGGGTGGAGTCGCGATTGCAACCGCGAAGGTCCCGGCCGTGTGTTGTGGCGGATGCGCTGTGTCGGCGAAGGTCACGTTGAAGCTATATGTCCCAACTGTCGTCGGAGTACCGCTAAGCAATCCATTCGCTCCAAGGCTCAGGCCGGGAGGCACCGCCCCGCTGTTGACAACGAAGTTGTAAGTGCCAGTCCCCCCAGTTACCAGCGCCTGAGGCGGATAGCCGGCCCCGACGAAACCGGTGGGCAACACGGGGTTCCCCAATGCAATCGGCGCATACACATTCAATATCAGTGACCGGGAGCTGACGTTAGGTTTGGGTGATGCGCAGTCCTGCACTTGAACGAACAATGTGTAGGTTCCCGGCCCGGGGCTACCGGAGAGGATGACCGTCGAAGTCCCGGGATTACCCGGAGTGAACGATGCCGGAGAAAGCCCAAAAAGCGAACCTTCCTGGAGGAGACTCCAAGTGCCGGGACAATTGGGAGAGAGAGCTCCGCCCAGCGCGCTCAGTCTGCCGAAGTTGGATACCCCCTCGAACGCCGTGATGCCATCCGCCAGCGATGCAGTGGTAATGAATAGCGGAGTGATTATTGGCGGCGTAGTGGCCGTCGTGTTATTGCTGTCGATCGCCTGAGGTACTACGACAGGCGAGACCTGGGTCAGGATCGTAGCCAAAGTGGCCTGATCCACATGGCCGCGGATCGTTACCAGGGCAGTATCGCCCGGCGGCAGGTTGATAGACGCGTCGCTAACCGACGTTCCGGTGATCGCCGGATTTCCCAACTGGTCGATCGGAGTAAAAGTCGCCGTGGGCACGTTCGACAGCGTGATGCTTTGCTGCTGCAGATTCAGCTGACAGTTTCCATTCGTTCCTGGTGTGGTGTAGATCTGGCTCATCACCAGCTGCAGAGGCGTGTCTTTGCAGGGAGACACTTCGCAGCCTGTCAATTTGACATTGAGTGCAGCTCCTGTGTTCCCGTCATTGGTGACCGTGTAGGTTCCGTCGGAAACCGGCGAGCCAGTAATGGCCGGCCCGGTTATCGCCGGGTCCTGAACCGATGTCCCGGTGATCGCAGGGCCGGTTATCGCCGGACCCGTAATTGCTGGATCCGTCACGTTGTTACCGGTGATCGCAGGGCCGGTGATCGCCGGCCCCGTGATGGCTGGGCCCGTGATCGCTGGACCGGTAATTGCCGGACCTGTAATCGCGGGATCGTAAAGTTCAACATTTGTAATGTTGGTGTTTGGATCGGTACTGCCATTGGGATCCACGAGATTAGCGGGAACCGTGCCATCGGCGTTCAGAACGAGGAACGCGGAGAGCCCCCCAGAAACAAGCGTTCCGCCGAGACCTGTAATCTCGTTGACGTTCACCACGATAGTCGCTGCCGGACTGCTGGAAACTGCAAACACCGTGCGCGAAATTCCGGAGTGCGCTCCGATCGTCACATCGATCGACGTCAATGGAAACGGCATCCCATTCACACTAGTCGGCAGCGGGGATGGGATCGGGGTGGGCGGCACCAACTGCGAGAATGAGGCGAAGCCGCCGACAGGCTGGTTAGCAATCGTCATGCGGAAATAACGGCCCGGCAGTTGCGTCGTATGGTTCTGAACCAGGACTACGAAGCCGCGCTCGATGATCGAGCTCAGAGGCTTGGAGTTTTGCGGTGAAGAAACCAGCAGCCCTTGCGTGATGCGGCTTGAATAGACGTTCTGGTTGCGGTCGCCTTCCGTTCCGGGATCGCAATTGGGTAGCGTAGCTCCCGGGCTGTAGACGCTGCCCGAGCCCATCAGCGGCATGACCGTATGTTTGCTCCAATCGCCATTTTTGGGAGCTATCACATCCTGGTTGCTGGCCCAGGTGGCGTAGTGAACGGCCGAAGCCGGAGCCGGCTTGGGTGCCGCAAGGAATGTACCTGCCACTTTTGGCGGCAAAGGGTTGTTATATGTCCAGCACTTTCCCGCGCCGCACTTCACCAGCGTGAACATTTGACCGCCCACGTCCACGTAATCCCCGGTGAACGGGACCTGGCCCTGCATGAACATGGGCAGGTTTGGCGGATTGAACTTAAGCTGATGCAATGGACTATTGCCGCTGTCGGTTGCAAAGAGTCCGAAGTCGTAACGCGACACACGAGCGTACGTAAACTTCGGCAGAACGCCACCGCTGGACTGGGCCAGCGTCACATCCATCGTGTGACGCCTCTGGGATAGAGGTGGATTAGCGTCATTGATGACTGGGGTAAAGACTGCCAGCGGATCGGCATCGCCCACTCGAATCCGTGTTTCGTTGAAGAAGTTTCCATTCGCATCGGGCAGCAGTTCGCCTCCTGAGAGATTGGTCGGCAAAAACTCGCCATAGGTGTGGTCCTGGCGTAGGTCGTAATAGACCAGCATCAACTTGCCCTGATTAAAAGTCATGGAGGGCATGATTTGATGTCCACGTGTGAGGCTACTGAATGTACTTTTGGAATCATTCGTGATCGCGCCATTGTCGACCGCAAAGGGCGTAAGGGTGACCCCTGTCGTGCTGAGCATGACACTGCCCGGCAAAGACAACATCATGATCCTGGCATCGGGAGTGCCGGGTACCGCGCCGCGCTGTGACCACGCGATATAAATCGGGCCAGGCACAAACTTGATGCCGCTGTCGGCCACCGCCATGGTCGGAAACGCGGTACTCCGGAACGTCGTTCCGGATGTGTTCTGATCGAAGAATGAAGGGCCATTGGGGTTGTTTGGACTGAACGGCGGTAGGCTTACCAGTGTGAGAGGCGGAGTAAAACTGTGCCCGCCGTCGAAGGAGGCGACTCCGGCAATTCCGTCGTTGGGCTGCGTTGTCCCGTTGTGGATAACCCGCCACACGACATAAACCCAACCCGTCTCTGGATCGATTTGGATATTCGCCCCCTGAGCAATTCCACCGCGCTGGCTGATGGGCTGAGGCGTGCTCCAATTGGCCCCACAGTTTGTCGAGCGGCTGAAATAAATTGTGCTCAGTTCGGTGCCGCCGGACTGCGTGACATTGGCATAGGCCGCGTAAACATTGCCCGCGGGAATCGTCTGCGGCACAGTGCCGCCGCCCGGTTGAGGCACGTTAATCGTGCACGTGGCGCTTCCGCGTGGAATGTCTACGGCGAGCCACGGCTTATCCAGAAATTGCGATGGCATCACGCTGCCGTAGGCGACAGGAACAGTATTGATGTACTGGACGGGCAATGCATTTTTTGAGACAACGCCGTTTTCTATGTCGTTCAGGTCCATGAACCGGGCAACGAACACCAGGCCGAAGCTCGAACCACGGTCGAAAGCAATTCCCGCGTAGTAGAACATCCCGTTTGTGCCCGCGCGGATTACCGGATCGGCTGCAGTGGTGAATCCGCACAACGGCGAATGCCCAGGAAGCTGGCAAGACGGATCCTGCCGGTAACCCGGAAGCAGCGTGCTTTGCCAGCGCGCGCCGCCGTCAATGGAAATGTACTGGCCTAACCAGGGTTCTGCCGTGAATTGGTTTGTGGTGTCCGGTTCGCCGGGTAAGAGTTCCGGCAAGTTCAAATCGACGGTGCGATAGTCGTTGGCACCCGCGAGAATGTGTTGGGCGTTGCGAGTCGAGACCGCGATGGTAGGCTCGTTTTGCCGCTCCAGAAAAGGATCCCCGTACGGCCATGCCGTGCCGGAAACCATGTTCACGTTTTGTCCGGGCACTTGCGCCAGGCTCGTGACAGCGAGAAACAGTGTGCAAGCTAAGGTGAGGGCAGCGCAAATGCGGATAGTCATGCTTCCTCCGCGCGTTGTGCCGGCTCAGTCCGCTAAGTTAATGAGATTGGCTGGCAGTCAAGCGCACAAACACACCCGTGACCTCATAACATGGGGAAGGTTTTGACACCCGGGGCAATATACTGGGATCAGAATTTGCCGCGCAAAGCGTGTGGAATTGTCGCTCTGCTTTGGGGTTCCTGTCAATACCAGAGTTCGGTAAAGACCCGGTGGAGGCTGGTTTGGAAAGTCGTCCGCCGTGCCGCTGGGGCATCTTCATCTGCCTGTCGCTCCGTTCATTATTATTGAAAAGCTTTCCCATCGCATCGGGGCCATCTCCCTGCTGCATCATTTGGCCTTAGAGCACACAATCTGGTAAGGATGAAGAGACCCGTTTAACGCAGCCCGTCCAATCGATCGCCCCTCGGTTCAGGTCTTAAGAACTTCCCTACGGTTATATTTTCTGCGGAACGTCTGATTACTGTGTACCGAATGACGATGATGACCACTACGAACACTGCGGTTATCAAGCCTCCAGCGGAGGCGATGATTCCCGATGAATTGTCGGCGACTCTGAGACTATGAAGCCAGCCATCAGGTCAGACTCACCCGGCACCTTCTACGTTTCGCGATCGTTGCGGAACTGGATGATTTTTCTGCGGTCGCGCTTGGACGGTCTGCTCTGCGGTGCCGGGTTGAAAGCCATCCCCGCGCGACGCTCCTTTATCATTTTGACCCGCAATTCACGGCTCAAATCCGTTTCGCGGTAGAGCCTCTGAGCCACCGACGCCGGGCCTCGCACCTCGCCGAGCAGCAGGACTTGCACTTCAAAATCGCCGCTCTCGGTCCTGATCTGTAAGAGTTCACCAACGTGAACCTGGCGGGCAGGCTTGACCGGCTGTTTGTTGGCTTGAATCCTACCGAGTTCACAGGCCCGCGCCGCCAAGCTGCGCGTCTTAAAAAATCTGGCAGCCCACAACCACTTGTCCATCCGAACGTTGGCCATGCTCTATCTTATATAGCGCGGTTGCGAAAGCACGGTTTCCGCTTGCAAGATACTGAATATGCCGGAACTGCCTCCTATTGCTGCCTACATAGATCAGCGCGCTTGAACCGCGGATCGTGGCACAGCCGGTCCAGCAAATACGGTTGGCCAGCCCCTTCCTGCTTGGTTCCGTAGAGCCGCCTCTTACGTATGTCGAAGGCCAGATTGTGCGCCAACTGCGGCGAATCGGCAAACGAATTGCCATTGGAGTGTAAGCCAATCTATGGCTGGTGCTGCACTTGATGCGTGCCGGCCGCTTGCACTAGCGGACACCAGGCGCCAAGTTGGCGGGACGGCATAGCCTGGCCGCTTTCGATTTTCCCAATGGCTCGCTCCCGCTCACGGAACCCGGCGCAAAGCATCGTGCTTCACTACAAGTCCTCGGTGGCGAGGAGGGACTACAGGCCATGGATCCTGGAGGAATCGACATCTTTACCAGCAATCTCAGCTCGTTTCGTGATGCACTGATGGCTGAAAACCGCACCCTCAAGAGGGCTCTTACCAATCCACGCATACTGAGTGGCATCGGTAATGCGTATTCAGACGAGATCTTGCACGCTGCCGGTTGTCTCCCATCGCCTTAACGCAAAAGCTAGAACCGAATGAGGGGGAGCGGCTGTTCTCGGCGACTCGCGACACTCTCAGGCTCAGGATCGACCGGCTGCGAGCAGAAGCGGAGGCTGGGTTTCCGGAGAAAGTGACCGCGTTCGGCAGGGGCAGGGCTGTTCACGGACGCTATGGGGAATTGTGCCCGAGGTGCGGCGAAAAAATCCAGCGAATTCGCTACGCTGACAATGAAACTAACGATTGCGCCCGGTGGCAAACTGACGGGAAAGTTCTCGCTGATCGAAGCCTGTCTCGCCTGCTGGGATCGGACTGGCCGCGTACTCTGGATGACGTCGAAGCTCTTAAGCGCCGCTAGAAAAGTCGAAAATATTCATCGAGAGGGCGACTGGAACGTGGCCTTTGAGGGTAGCTTCGGAAAAGCCGCATGAGGCTCAGTCTGGTACCAGAATGCGAGGGACGGGATGTCATCGGTGAGCGGCAAATACCGGAGAGCTTCCCGAGCTCGACACAGGGATACGTCCGACACTCCCAGCAGTGTGTTATTTTTTCCGGGCATGATGCTGATGTCCCGTGCCATCCCGACGTTGGTGATGCTCTTCTGGTGTGTCACCCGTCCGTGTTGGCCGCAGCAGAATCCCGAGGCGGTTGTGATCCGGGTTGCTGCGGATCGTATTCAAGCGAAGGGGCCAGCTGGCTGGAACTACTTCGGCTATGACGAACCAAACTACACCTACGCTGCCAACGGCCGAAAGCTGTTGGGAGAACTGGCGCGGTTGAGCCTACAGCCAGTGTATGTGCGGGTTCACAATCTGTTTACGAGTGGCGATGGTTCTGCGTCTTTGAAATGGGGCTCGACCAACGTGTACACCGAGGATTCCGCAGGGAATTCGGTCTACAGTTGGCAAATCGTCGACCGCATTTTCGACACTTTCCATGAGGAGGGAATCAAGCCGTTGGTGGAGCTCGGTTTTATGCCCAAGGCTCTCTCCACTCATCCCGAGCCGTATCGCCATAATTTTCCGCAAACGTCTGCCGGCAGCATTTACACAGGATGGGCTTATCCACCGAAGGACTATGGCAAGTGGGGCGACCTTGTGTTCCAGTTTGTCCGCCATCTGCGACAGCGATATGGCGACGCGGAACTGAAGAGCTGGTTGTGGGAAGTCTGGAACGAGCCGGATATCGGCTATTGGCGAGGCACGCCGGAAGAATATTTCAAGCTGTATGACTTCTCGGTTGACGCGGTCCTGCGGGGGTTTCCGGACGCTCGCATTGGTGGGCCCGACAGCACGGGTCCTGCCTCAGCCAGCGCCGCGGAATTTCTGCGCATGTTTCTCGACCACTGTGCGCACCAGAAGAACTATGCCACTGGCAAGGTCGGAGCCCGGCTTGATTTCATCAGTTTTCATCCCAAGGGAGCGCCGGAATGGAAGGGAGATCACGTCCGGATGGGTATAAGTCATCAGCTGGGCGCGATTGAGCAGGGTTTCAAGATCGTACAATCTTTTCCTGAATGGCGTAGCACGCCAGTTGTTCTCGGCGAATCGGATCCAGAGGGATGTGCGGCTTGCTCGGCCCGGATAAGCCCGCAAAACTCTTATCGCAACGGCCCACTGTACGCATGCTATGAAGCCGAGGTTCTAAAGGATACTCTCGCGCTGGCGCTTCGGAACCACGTCAGCCTTCTCGGCGCCGTGACTTGGGCCTTCGAGTTCGAGGGCCAGCCCTACTTTGAAGGTTTTCGCACGCTGGCCACCAACGGAGTGGATAAGCCGGTTCTGAACGCATTTCGCATGTTTGGCATGCTGAGTGACGATAGGGTCGAGGTGAGCAGTTCGGGCGCCTTGGCAGAAGATGAAATCGTTCGCGATGGAGTACGAGTTAAACCCGATATCGACTCAATCGCGACTCGGCGAGATCACGAAATTGCGGTTCTCATCTGGAACTATCATGATGACGATTTGCCTGTTCCGGACGCTGCTATTGCACTTTCGATCGATGGCCTCGCGGGCGATCTTAAACGAGGCATGCTGGAGCACTTTCGTATCGATTCCACTCACAGCAATGCCTATGCGGCATGGAAGCAAATGGGTTCCCCACAATCGCCTTCCGCGACTCAGTTCCAACAACTGCAGGCGGCCGGACAGCTGCAACTCCTGAGTTCTCCCACGTGGATCAGCGAAGACAATGGGAGTGTGCACCTGAATTTCACCCTGCCTCGCCAGGCTCTCTCGCTGATTCGAGTAAGCTGGTGAAGGATTAGACGCGTGACGGTCTCCCCAGCTTCGTCCTCCAAACAGGTGGCCGCCATGGCGTTCACGCCCCCGTCCACGGGTCAATACCTTCAAAGTCCCTGAAGTCGGCAACATTGCGCGTCGCAAGCCTGGCTCCTCGCACTTGGGCAATGGCTGCGATCTGCGCATCCGCATGACTGATAGGCCTACCGAGCGCACGGCGGTGAATGGCGATCTTAGAAAAGACTCGTGCTGCGACCTGCTAAGTCTTCGGCAAACATTGCTTCCGCTGCCGCTAACAGCCCCTCACGCGACGCTTGCCCTTGGTGAGCAACTCAATTCCATAAGAGATTTCTGCCCCGGTGATGGAGGAAGCATTCTCGGTGTATCACGCATAGGTGCAAAGGTCTCAGAAGGGCACTGTGTGGCAGTAAAAAGGTCTACGACGAACACCATTGGCTGCTGTTGAACTTCGCAACGCACGTTATGGTGAACGCCAGGTGTGAGGCTCGCAACACAGGTAACCACGGCTGCCGATACGGAGTTCTGCTAGCGAGCAGGAGTTCGTAACGCCATTGGCACGCTTCAGGGGAAAAAGCTCGAGAACGAAATAAGGAATAGTTGAGCGGCCGTCAGTCGTCGTCAAAGCGCGACCTTCTGTCTCTGATAGGAGACCTTCTGATTTTTCGCTAGGGGATGGTCGCGACAGCTTGATTGGAGTAAGCGCTCTCTAGGGAGTTGGTTCCCAGTGCGGTCACGACGTAGTAGTAGGTCTGTCCCGAAAGCACACTGGCATCAGTGTAAGAAGTCCCGGGTTGGAGCGTCGAGATCTTCGCATAGGGTCCACGGTTCTGGCCGCCACGGTATACGTAGTAGCCTTGAACGGGCGATGTATCCGTGTTCCAGCTCAGACCCACGGTGTGCTGACTCGCCTGTACGCCCGTCCCAACGAGGGTCTCGTTCGTTGGCGAGTTGGAAGCAGTGCTCATAAAAGAAACTGCGCCTGATGCCACTCCGGCTGTCTGAGGCGCGAAAGTGACCGTAAAGGGGACGCTCTGTCCCGCAGGAATCGTTACCGGAAAAGTGATGCCACTAAGCGAAAAGCCGGTTCCATTCCAACTTGCCGTCGAGACCGTCACACTGGAGGAGCTTGCGCTGAGAGTGCCGCCTTGGTTCTGACTGCTTCCAACCGCCACGCTGGGGAAGGTCATGCTCGTCGGACTAACCGCGAGTTGCGAGCTGCTTGCCGGGGGCGGTGGGGGAGTGCTAGCCATCTTTGTGCCGGCGCACCCGACACCGAACAGCAGCACGAGCATCACGGTCGTTGTTAAGCCCTTGGCATTGAACGTCAAGACGTTCCCTTTCAGACGAGCACTGCGTAGGCAAATAGCGCAAATTGCCTTGGTTCAAAATGTCGATGAGCAGTTCGGTCGTTTGTTAGTCGTATTCTTTCAATTCGCACCCCGGCCCCACAACGTAACCGAAGCGCGACGGCCTAATGGACGAGCGGGTACATTACTTAACTTGTGAAGCAAAATATCACTGGAAAACCGTTTTCGCCAGCAAAACTAGGGCCACTACGAAACTCCTAATTCGACACACATTGCAGGCCCCGATTCGTGCTTTGAAAGTGTATGGATTGCGCAATTCCGGGAAACAGATTCCAGAAGTGCATCAATTGAGGGTTGTTGAAAAACGCAACAGCTCGCTAGAAAAAATGTCGCACCGAATCCGGCGGCTCCGACCCGATCCCAAGATGCTCCCCCCGGACCACGTCAGAGGCGCTGCAAGGTACGCACTTCTGTTCGGGATGGCTAAAGTAGTCTCAGTGCGGCAACCCTTCCGCGCACAGCACGGGGGGGAAGCCTTTTGCTCGATCGCTCAAAAAGGGCTTACCTCTTTGCTTGCCTCTGCCGCGACACCGGCGGCGACCTGCTGCAAGAGTGGAGTCAGAACATCTTCACCAT
>Ga0066672_10000138_pt1 | contig 17572 bp, 14 predicted proteins | sample GraSoiAngelo_121_FD_62292 | JGI IMG/M metagenome (GOLD analysis project Ga0066672, IMG submission 62292) | Grasslands soil microbial communities from the Angelo Coastal Reserve, California, USA - 14_0919_12_20cm | ecosystem: Environmental > Terrestrial > Soil > Grasslands | place: USA...
TCCGAGGTCAAGCTCCTCGTGGCGGGTATTTGAAGACGAGGCCAAGCCGATTTCAACGAACTTCAACGTCGAAATCAGAACTGGAATAAATCTTCCGAAATCGCTGTTTGCCGCAATACTTGTAGATACAAAAGCTTCCCGTCTGACCACTTTATCGCCTTTCTCGTCGGTGAAGCAGATGATACCTGATAAGACCAAATCTAAAAACCCATCTCCATCGACAAAATCTGTCTTTAGCATCTCATCTTCGTAGAAAGCGCCATCGTTATGATCGTCGAGTACTGCTACCTTCAGTTTCCCGATCGTCAGCGTGCCGTTCCCTTTGGCCGTAACTTCGATTTTGGCAGCTAGCTTGACGCCTCGACACAGGTTGATTTCTTTTTCACAACTTAATTCTCCGGGCATTCCATCAGCGGGATGAACGAGGTCAGATTTGGCAATCGAAACGGGCTTGGCCGATTCGGCTTCGGTGGTCCACACCGTCAGAAGAAGCCAGACACAAAATATCTTGTTTTGCATGGTTCCGGCATTCTAACGAAATGCCTCCGTTAAGGCCAGCGCATGGTGCCGAGAAAAATCGAGCGGCCGTGTTCCGCGTGAGGTAGGGACGGCGCGCTGCGCCGTCCGCGCCGCGTTCAGCGGCGCAACGTGTGGCGTGATTCGCTGGTCCCGTGCCCTTCGCTCCGCCCGCTGTACGGGCGGGGACATCGCAGCGCGATGTCCCTACCCTTCTTGCTGTCCATCGTTTCTTTCTCCTATTCTGCCGCCATGGAAATCCCGCGACGCAAAACGTTGCCGCACGAAATTCCGTCGTGGGTCGATCCGCAAAAGGAGATTTATTTCGTCACCATCAACTGCGAAGAGCGTTTTAGAAATCAACTCGCACGCTTAAATCCGAAATGCGTAGGCGAACCGGGGAGCGGGCCCGCCGCGGGCGCCGTTTTCCGCGCCATCGCGGAAAACACCGACCGGATCGAAAAGATTCGGACGCCTCACCAGGCCATCGTGCGTCAGACGGTTGGACGCGAGGCGCGTCCAGCAACGCCCGAGGCGGGCGTGCTTCCCAATTCGGATTTCGGGTTAAAAACGATTTTGCGCCCAGTGCAACGTCTGTTTCAACCAATTGAAATTGAGCCAGCCGTTGTAATACGCATATTCGATCGCGAGCAAAGCGCCGAAAACGAATGTCCATTTCCAGAAGAGTGTCCGGTCTTTGCGGTCCTTCATTAACCATAATGCCGCGCTCGAATTACAGGCCACCGCCAGACCCAATCCCCACAGCGTCAGCAATTGCACTTTCGGAGCGGACGAAAGCCGCAGGCTCCCGAACCGCGCGCTGGTGATGGCCGGGACGCCGATGAGGATAACGACCAGCATGAAGCCATTAAGACATTGGATCAACAGTCGCCGAATAGCCAACGTAGCGCAGGCCTCTGCTTGCGTTCTGGTTCGATTTTATGACTTGCCGGACCGAGACAGGCAAGATGCCTGTCCCACTTTTGTTGCAACAAGTCGTTCAGTTGATCTGCTCGGCGATCTGGTAGCGGAACATCCGCTTCTTCATCCAGCGCACCGCCAGCAGATCGTAGAACGACGCGAACAGCCGGTTCCACACGCCGTAATGGCTCTGGCCAGCAAAACGCGGATTGTTGCTCACCGGGATTTCCGTGACGGTGAATCCTTCCATCCTGACGAGCGTCGGCAGAAAGCGGTGCATCCCCTTGAAAAATTTCAGGTTCTCAATGCACTCCCGTTTGAACGCGCGATACGTGCAGCCAGCGTCGGAAATCCGCTCGCCGGACAGTTTGTTCCGCACCCAGTTGGCGATGCGCGACGAGGCGATGCGGACGAAGTTGTCGCCCTTCCCACGCGTTTCGATGCGCGTGCCGCAGACGCAATCGAATTGTTTCAGCGCTTCGAGAAACCTCGGCAGATCGCGCGGATCGTTCTGCAAATCGGCGTCGAGCGTGACAAGGTATTTGCCGCGCGCCGCTTTCAATCCGGCCCAACTCGCCGCCGACTCGCCGCAATTGAACACGAAGCGCTGCACGCGAATCCGTGGATCGCCCGCGGCCAGTTCCGTCAAAATTTCCCACGACCTGTCTTTGCTGCAATCGTCGGTGATCACGACTTCATAAGACACTTTGAGCGGGACCATCGCCTCGCGGATGATTTTAATCAGCTCGCGCAAATTCCCCTCTTCATTGTAGCAGGGAATGACGAGACTGATCTCGGGCGGTGTCGCATTCATGGCTTGTAGCCGCAACCTTCAGGTTGCGCTTTGGATGGATCTGAGCCGGACTCCTTCGTATTTCCCCTCACCCTGACCCTCAGGGAGAGAGAACAGCCGTCGAACACCACGGGCTTTTCCTGCGAGCGGCCGGGAATAGCACGCGTTGGTCGGCTAAGTAAACGAGAAGCGATTCTTCCTCTCCGCAAGGGAGAGGGCCGGGGTGAAGGGAAAGGGATCGTTGGTCCTGGAACGCGCGTACGCTCGGCACTCAACGTCCGTTCCCTGCCCTCAGCGCCGCATGGCGTTGAGCCATTCATCGCTTCGAGCCCCCGGCTTCGCCGAAGGTCGCTGATTCCTTCGCGTAAAACTGCTCAATCGCGTCGCACACGCGATCCGCGTCGCTCAGGGACATCTCGCCGTGGACCGGCAGCGAAAGGATTTCTTTCACCGCCTGCTCCGTCTTCGGCAGGCGCGGGACGTTCGTAAACCTGTTCGTCACCACCGGCTGTTGGTGGTTGGGCACCGGATAATGTATGCCGGTTTCGATGCCGCGTTCCTTCAAAAACTTTTGCAATTCATCGCGCCGCTCCACTCGCACCACGTACATGTGATAGACCGCGCGCGCCCAGGACCGTTCCGGCGGCGTGGCGGCGACGCCTTTCAAGCGCTCGTTGTACCGCGCGGCTATGGCGCGGCGATGGTCGTTGAAGCGGTCGAGATGCTTCAGCATCGCGCGGCCAATTGCACCCTGAATTTCGTTGAAGCGGACGTTGAATCCGGCGAATTCATGGTGGTATTTGTCCCTGCGCCCGTGATTGCGCAACATGCGGACCTTTTCAGCGAGGGCGTCGTCGTTCGTCGTCAGGCAACCGCCGTCGCCGAGCACCGTGAGATTTTTCGACGGGAAAAATGAAAAGGCGCCGTAGTGGCCCATTGAACCGACGGTCCTGCCGTTGTATTTCGCCCCTTGCGCTTGGGCACAGTCTTCGAGCACCCAGAGATAATGCTTCGTGGCGATGGCAAGGACGCGGTCAAGATTCACCGGATGGCCGTAAAGATGGACCGGGATGATGCCGACCGTGCGCGGCGTGATGAGCGATTCGATCTGGTCCACCTCGAGGCAATAAGTGTCGTCGATGTCGGTGAACACCGGTTTCGCGCCGCAATGAATGAGCGGTTCCATCGTGGGAAACGCGGTGTGTGAGGGCACGATGACTTCGTCGCCCGGCTTCAGGCCCTGCGCGAGGTGCAGCAGATAGACGATCATCGTCCAGGAGGAACCGAGGATGGCGTGTTTGCTTCCGGTGGAGGCGGCCAGTTCGGTCTCGAACGCCTGACATTCCTTGCCGAGGATGTATTGGCCGGAGCGCAACGCGCGGAGCGCGGCCTCTTCGACCTCCGGATTGACGAAGCATTTGGAGAGTGGAATTTTTTGCATGAACCTTAAAGCAGGTTTAACCACGAATGGACACGAATCAACACGAATAAAGCAGGCGGACTGGAAATTGAAGTTTGCCGGTCCTCACTTGCCTGGACGTGGAGCAACTCGACGGGATTTGCAAAACCGTGAGCAGAACAATTCGTGTGAATTAGTGTTCATTCGTGGTTTTATGTCGGTTCAACTCGATAATCTCACCGTTTGACCGGTCTTCACCGACTCCATCGCGGCTTCGAGCACGCGGACTGAGTCGTAGCCGGCCTGGCCGTCGGCGCGTGGCGGATTGCGCGTGTGGACCGAATCGACAAACGAGCGTAGTTCGGCCAACAGTGGTTCCTCCGGCGCGCATTCAATTTGGTGCAACGCCCCTTCCTCGGCCTTGAATTCAGCGCCCTGGCGGACGTGTCTGTTCGCGAACGTTTTGATTTTGTATTGCGAGACATTGTAATCGCAGACCGCCGTCAGTTCGCTGCCGACGACCGTGACCTCGCGTGATTTGCCAGGCAGAAAATAGTTGGTCTCCACCAAACCCCACGTGGTCCCGCGCGCCGTTTCGTACTCCAGAGAAATCAGCGACGCGTCATCCATGCCTCGCCCCAGAAAATCTTTCATCACCGCGCTCACGCGCATGGGCGGGGCGCCGAGCAGGTAATTGAACAGGTCAACGAAATGTATCGCATCAGCGAAACTCACGCCGCTGTCGTTGCGCGGGCGTTTGAAACCGCTGAAGTTGCTCCGCAAAATGTTCACGCGACCGAACTGTCCCGCTTGAATCGTCGAGCGCAGCCATTCGGACGCCGTGTCGTAGCGGAAGATATGGCCGACCTGCAGGATGACCTGTTTCTTCGTCGCGAGATCGGCCAGTTGTTTCGCTTCGGATGAGAGCAGCGTGATGGGCTTCTCGACGAACACGTCCTTGCCCGCGTCCAGGAATGAGCGGCATAGATCGAAGTGCGTCTGCGCCGGCGTCACCACCACCGCCGCATCGACTTCCACCGCGAAATCCTTGTGGGTGGTCGAAAGGCGGGACTCGGCGATGCCAAGTTTGTGCGCGGCTTCGAGTTGTTTCGGACGGACATCGGAAACGAACAGTTCGACCGGCAGCGAGTGCAAGACGCGCAGATGGTTGACGCCCCAGCGGCCCAACCCCAGCAACAGAATTTTAGTCATCGCAGTTCAATCGGGGACCAATGCCACTCCGGTGGCGACAGGCCTTGACCTGCCCGCGGTCTGGCGTCGTGGCGCACATCCACGTGAAAACCGAGGGTGTAATCCACGAAAACGCCGAGGGGCGCAAGTGAAAATCAGCCGGGTTGGACGTGTTACTGTGATCTCCGGCGAGACTGATTAGCGAGTGCTGATCAATTCCCATTGCCCCGCGCGTGCGACGAGGCGCAGCGTCTGGTCTGCCACCGCGTGTTGGAAGTGATCAAACGTGCCGGAGAAGGCGACTACCAGCACGCGTTGGTTCCCAGAGAGCAGTTGGATCAGCACGAGTTCGTCCGGCAAAACCAGGTCGCCGAAGCGCTCGCGGTTGCCCGGAAACTCGAACGGCACCTGGTTCAACGGCATCCCGCCTAAATAAGGCCGGTTGGTCGAAGAAATGACCGGATGCGCATAGAACGGCAGACCTTGCGGCAGTCGGCCCCAGCAGACCAGCGCGTCGCCGGACCGATAATTCGCCCGCAAGGCGGCGCCCAATGGTTTGAGCGTCTGGTTGCTTTTGAGGCGGGTTTCCAGCGAAGGTATATTGGCGGCAATAAACTGGAGATTCAGCAGTGCGAAGACAACCGCACCAACAGCGCAGTGGTCTTGTGAAAATCGCCGCCCACGCCACGCCGAAAGACCCAGAGCGGCCGCACCGACTGCCACCTGAAATTTCAACCCCGCCGGCGCAAAGACGCCAAACAGAGGGGGCACGAGAACGGGAACAACCACCATCAAGACCAGCGGACTCAGCATGCAAACGCGCCACGTCCAACCGGGCGGCTGGGGCGCGTTGGAACCCGGCCCGGTCCCGAAAAAACGCAAAGCCACCAGCACCGAGAGCGCGGGGAACATCGGCAGGATATAAGCCGGCAGTTTGGCTTGCAGCGACGAGATAAGACAAAAAGTGATTGCGGCCCAGGCACTCACCATGATCCAGGCATCCTTTTGGCGGCTGGCCAGACTCCGCCAGTACGCGCGCCGCCAGAGCCAGCCCAGCAGAAACGTCCACGGCAGGAACCCGACGCCGAGAATAGCGAAGTAATACAGCAAGGGGCCGCGTCGGTTCCGGATGGTGGTGCCGAGCGCGTGTCCAACCGTCTGGCCGTAAACCATGAAATCAAACGCCCGCGGCACGCGATGGAAAACTGCCAGGAACCATGGCACGACGAGAACCACAAACAGCGCCAGACCGGCAATCAGCCCTCCGAACACCGCTTTCCTTCGCCGAACATCATGCCAACGGTAAATGGACAGCGTTAGTGGACAAACCAGTGGAATGACAAAGGCAATCGGCCCTTTGGTCAAAAAGCCGAGCGCGACCGCGGTCCAGCCCGCCAGATGCCACGCGAAGAAAAATTTTTGTTTCGCTTCTGCGTCTTCCAGACTTCGCCAGCTTCTCCAAAAAAAATAAACTGCCCAGGCCATGAATTGGGTGAGAATAATGTCGGTCGTCAGCATGCGCGCCATGCCGAAGTAGAGCAGCGAGGTTTGCAGGACCAACGCGCTCCAGAGTCCAACGCGACGACCGCCCAGCGCGCAACCGAAAAGATAACTGGCCCACACTCCGCTGATGCCCGCCAGTGCCAGCGGCAGACGGACGGCCCATTCGTTCTGGCCGAAGACGGACATCGAAACGGCCACCGTCCAGTACGTCAGCGGCGGTTTGTCCAGGTGCGGCACATACCAGAAGTGCGGAACGATCCAATCGCCCAGTTCAATCATCTCGCGGGCGATTTCGGCGTAACGGCCTTCGTCCGGCTCGTTCAACGAACGGCTGCCCAGGAGAAAGAGGAACGTGAACAGCGTCAGCGCCGCCAACCACCACCGTTGGCGCGGCGAGTCCACGTTTGGAATCATCAGCGGTTTTTAGTGCTCGCCCGACAAAGCTGCAAGCCGGGACTGGCAGCCGCTCAACGGTCGCCATCGATCAGGCAACGGTTCGTCGCGCGCAAGCGAACCCTCTATTTCATCCGATTTTCTTCGGCAGCTCGCCTTAACCACAAGTGCAGTTTTGCAGACGCGAAAACAAACTGCAGCTTCAGGAAGGTTCATCGTGCGAGGCGTTGTCGAATTCTTTGCACTTTTTTTGCAGTGGCGCGCGTCATTATGGGAGATGAACGAATTCATGCCAATGAAAACGACAATGCACTTTTCAACAGCTTCCGCTTTGTGGGTCATGCTGCTGGCCGCCGCGACGACCGGTTGTTCCACCTTTAACAGCGACTGGAAAAAGGCGAGGGCCACGCCGCCAGGCGACGACATCACGGGCCGCTGGGAGGGATCGTGGTTGAGCGGGAAGAACGGCCACCACGGCAGGCTGCGATGTGTCGTCACCAGGCTCAGCGATGACCGGTATCGCGTCCATTACAAGGCGACTTACTGGAAAATCCTTCGCATCAGTTACGCGGTGAACATGCAAGTTCGGCGGGAATCGTCGAACACCTGGAAATTCGAAGGCGAAACAAATCTCGGCTGGTGGGGCGGCGGCGTTTATCATTACGACGGCCGGGTCACACCGACAAATTTCGTTTGCACCTACCGCTCCAAATACGACCACGGCACATTTCAGATGATCCGTACAAAGGACGGCTTTTGACTCGCCCAATTATTCCGGCAACGGTTTGTCCCTCGTCTCCGGCGCGAACCAGATCAGGACCAGGCCGAACAGGTAAATCAGAGTGATGACGGAGCCCGCCTTGGCATAACTGCCGCCGTAAAACGACACCAGCTGCCCCTGTGCCAGCGCGCCGACCGCGGCCAGGATGCGGCCCGAGTTGTAGCTGACGCCCTGGCCGGTTGCGCGGACGCGCGTTGGGAACAGCTCGGGCAAATAGAGCGGGAACCAACCATAGAACGCTGCCGTAACGCCCCCGACGAGAAACACTATGAGCAGAAAAAGGGTGCCGTATTGATCAATCCCCCGGAACAGGAAACCGCAGAAGAAGAGAGACAACAGGCAAAGGCTGAAAAATGCCGGCCGCCGGCCGATTCCGCCACCGAACACCCCGCCCAGCAGGCAGCCGGTCACCGCGCCAAGACCAGACAGTATCTGCGTGTTGGCCTTGGCGTGCGGCATCGTTCCGCCGGTCAACTGGTCCGCCCACAACGGCAGCCACTGTACCGACCCCCACGTGCCGATGAGCGCAATGGAGGCAAACGAAATGGCCAGCAGGGTGGTTTTGAGCAGGTCCGCGCTGAAAATTTCCTTCACCGGGTGAGCGGTTCCCTGCCTGGCCGATTCCTTCCATCGTTCCGACTCAGGCACGAACAGTTGAATGAAAAACGTCAACAACGCCGGCACCGCCCCGGCCAGCATGACCCAGCGCCAGGAGGTTTGCGTCACTTTGAAAGAAACTCCCAGCACCGCAATCAACACAAAACCGACGTTCGCTGCCGCGCCGATCACGCCCGCGAGCAAGGGCCGTTTCTCTCTCGGCCACGATTCCATCACCAGAGCCACGCCGAGCGACCATTCGCCGCCCATCCCGAACGCCGCGATAAATCGCAACAAACCAAGGTGCCACGGTTCTCTGGCGAAGTAACACAGCCCGGTGAAAATCGAGTAAGTCAAAATGCTCAACGCCATTGAGCGCACCCGTCCAACGCGGTCGCCGAGCCAGCCGAAAGTCAACCCGCCGCAGGCGGCCCCGACAAGAAAAAGCGCGGTGATGCGCCCCATCCAGGGGCCAACGAATTGATCGCCACCGCCCGCCGCCTGCATCATGTCCAGCAACGCCGGACGCGCCACGAGCGGAAAGATGCCCATTTCCAGACCATCGAACATCCAGCCGAGGAAAGCAGCGACGAGCACGAGCCATTGTCCGCTGGCAACGCTCTTCGGGTTAGCCATGGCCGAGTTCGCCGCGTCGATTGTTTTCAGGACGTACCTCCAGGGAATTAATGACCAATGACAAATGACGAATGCCAAAAGAAATCCGAAGTCCGTATTCCGAAAACGGATCGGCGCCCGGGAACGGATTCGAATTTTCAGTCATTCGTCATTCTTTCGGGTTTCGGAATTCGGGTTTCGTTATTGCCGCGCCTTCGCCAATGGCAGCCCTCTCGGAAATTACTTCCCGTTCCGTTGCGCCAACTGTTGCCCGTGAGCCTCCGCGTGTCGCCAATGTTCGTCGGCCGCGGCCTGTTTATTGACGAACGGTTTGCCGCCCATTTCGACATAGACTTTTTCCACCTGGCCGGCGAGGCCGTTGCCGACATAACGCGCGATTCGCTCATTCTTTTCCAATTCGACTTTAATCTTGTCCACCGCCGCATTCACGTCCTCAGGCTTTTTGCGCGCGTATTTTTGGACCTGCTTCCGCAGTTCCGTGAAGAACGTCTGCTGGTCATCCAAAGTTTCGCCCGCCCCGATCGGGCCGTGTCCGGGGCAAATGGTTTTCGCGCCGAGCTTCTTCGCCGCTTCCAGCGTCTTGACCCATTCGCCGGTGTCGCCGTCGGCGAGGTAGTTGTAAGGACCGTTCACGCAAGCGTCGCCCGTGAACAGAATTCTTTCCTTGGGCAGCCAGGCGAATCCGTCGCCATGCGTGTGCGCGACGCCCAAGTAGCGCAGCTCGACGCGATGCCTGCCGTCGTCGAAAATCATTTCCTTCGGAAACAATAACGACGGCGGTTTCAGCTTGCTGGCCGCAACATCGGGACGGCTCTTGGCCGTGTCCTCCCACCTCCCCGGCTTGCCGCCGAGGTAGCCGGTCTCGTATCTTTTCATCTCCTCGAGGACACCTGTATGCGCGACCGGGACGGCGCCCTGTTCCACCCAGGTTTGGTTGCCGTACGCGTGGTCGCCGTGATGATGCGTGTCGAAGGCGAAACGAATCGGCTTGTCCGTGATCGCCTTGATTTTCGGAATGATCTCCTGCGCGCCCGAGGGAAAGTTGGCGTCAACGACCAGCACATAATCTTCAAAGACAATCCACCCGTTGTTGCAATGGCCGTGGCCTTTGATATCACCCTCGTGGAAATAAACGTCGGGCGCGATTTGCTCGACTTTGTTCACCTCGGCGCGACCGAACAGTGCAGGCAGGAGAAGAGTCGATACAAAAAGAAGACGACGGCAACAGTCCGGGGATTTCATGGCGGCGATGGTCGTGAAAAACGTCATGGCAGTCAAACTCGAAAGACCCCTCACCCTGTCCCTCTCCCCTTCCGATGGGGAGAGGGTGGCCTTCAGGCCGGGTGAGGGGAATACGTGCGTCACAGCCGCTTGGTGGTGGTGTCGAGTTGCGCCCGAGGCCGAGGCTGGGTTCCGCGCGCTCGCTGCCAAAAGGCAAGACGCTTTCCCGGCGGATTTTGACGTTGGAAAAATAGGAAGAATCTCCCGAACTTTGTGCGCGCATTGCCACCATGAACGGTGGGGCGAGACTCCGTCGAACCCTGATCTCTCAACGACAGAAATTAGGGTATTGATATACTTGACACATAATGAATTTCTGTTATGTTTCCGATATGAAAAGGAACGAATTGCCAGAAAGCCTTTTGGAGGCAGTCAGGTATTTTGCGGACGAACGCCGTGCGCATGATTTCTTAGTGCAGATACGTTGGCCCGGTGGCGTGCGATGCGCCCATTGCAATTCAGACCGCGTTGGCAAGCTCGTTGTGTCTGGCAAGTCTGGCAAAGAGCGTCGTATCTGGAATTGCAAAGCATGTAAGCGCCAGTTCACGGCGAAACTTGGCACAATTTTTCAAGATTCGCCACTGCCACTCTCCAAGTGGCTTCCCGCCGTTTGGTTGGTTGTGAACGCGAAAAATGGCGTCAGTTCCCACGAACTCGCACGGTCTTTGAAAATTACCCAAAAGTCAGCTTGGCATCTAGGCCATCGGATTCGGACAGCGATTCAACGTGGAGGTGGAATCGTTCGTTTAGATGGCGTTGTGGAGTGTGACGAATCGTTTATCGGTGGCCTTGCTCGCAACATGCATACAAACAAACGAGAGAAAAAAATCACAGTCACAGGTGGTGCGAATAAGACTGCCGTGATGGGCTTACTACAACGCCATAGCGAAAAAATTCCCGTGTCACGTGTTATCGCTCAAGTAATCCCGAACGTTCGTCGCAGTGTACTTATCGGTGCAATCAAGAAATATGTCTCTGAGGGTGCCGAAATCCACACTGATTCTGGGGTAGGTTACAACCGAATGCCGCAGGAATATGTCCATAAAGTGATTAACCATGCCGAGTGCTATGTGAAGGATGGCGTTCACACGAATACCCTGGAAAATTTTTGGAGCTTGCTAAAGCGCACTCTCAAGGGCACGCACGTTCACGTCGCACCATTTCATCTGTTCCGGTATCTGGACGATCAAACCTACCGTTTTAACGAACGAAAAGAAAGTGACCAGTCACGTTTCCTTAACGCAATGCGGACGGTGAAAAATCGTCGGCTCACCTACAAGAAACTGATTGGGAAAGGTTGTAAGTGGGATTATCCTGTGCGTTTTTCCTGATGAGGCAAAGGATGTAAAATCTGTTTCATCGCGATTGTGAATGCGGAAGACGCGGGTTTGCCCTTGCGAAGGTCTATCGGTTTACGTGACTTAACCGGTTTCTTCCGTTTTTTCATTGCTTAAGCCGATTGGAAATAGTACGTTTAATGCAGGAACGGCGCGGTGAATGGAAATCACTATTCCCCGACCCGTTGACTGGCATCGGATTAGTCGCGCCGTTCCTGCAAAACTGTAGGTCTCGATAGGTTTAGTCTGAGCATGGCGCATCGACGCCACGTTCCAAGTCGGCTGGCATCTCATGGTGCCAGCCGCCCTCATTTTCGCCTACCGAGACCAAAATCATTTCGTCGCTCCATTGCTAGAATGCGCCCGCAAAGTCGCATCTCTCGCTTGCTCTGTGGTTCTCTTTGTTCTGATGAAAGTATATGTAACTGAGTGACCAGACTTATGCTCAGCAAGTTCCTTTTTAGAAAGACGCTTCAAAGTCTTGGCGATGGTGATACCGAAGTTCTTATCTTCCCCATGAGGACGAATCCCACGGCGTAAAAGCACATTTTTAACATCGCGTGGACTCATGGCCGTTGTTGATTGCGCCACCGCATCACGAATTGCTTGTGTGATAGCGCCGCGAGGCGTAGCACCGTTTGGTTCCATCACAATCAACTCCGGGTGGTGCTCTGGCGGCTTACCAGCGAGACGATCACGAACAATCAAGAACGCGTCGCGAACCGTACGCAAAGTCTTGAGGCGTTCTTCGAGGGATTGAATCTCGTTTTCAGTCGCAGCAAGACCTTCTTCCACAGATGGTCGATTTTCGTTATTCATATTGTCGGACGGACATTATTCCGCATTAGCCATTATGGCAATCTTTTTTTAGCCATACCGGTAGGCCAAATGTTGGCAAGTTGTTCACAGGGTTATTCACAACGGGGGAATGGCTATGCCGCAAGCCTGTTGCCTTAATGCGCGAAGTATATCAATGCCGAAATTAGGGCTCGACGGAGTCTCGCCCCACCCGGTTCACGGGAAGGTGAACCGTAAAGACCGACCCCCTGCCAACTTCACTGGCGACTTCAACCGAACCGTGGTGGGCTCGAACGACCGCTTTCACCAGACTGAGCCCAAGGCCCAGACCTTTCTCGTTCCGGCTTTTGTCGCCGCGGTAAAGACGGTCCCAGATTCTTGGAAGGTCTTCGGTGGAAATGCCCATCCCGGAATCTTTCACCGTGAGGATTGCCTCATGGTCCTTTTGATATGCGGCAACTTCGACGTTTCCGTCTGGCCCGGTGTATTTGATCGCATTATCCAGCAGATTCGCGAGCGCCTGTTGAATCCGATTGCGATCGGCCTGGATTTGCAATCGGTCCGGCAGTTTTGCATTGAGCGCGACCTTTTTCTCTTCGGCAACGATCTGGTAAAGGTCCGTCACATCGCGAACCAAATCCGGCAGATCAATGGCGGTAAGGTCCAGCCGCATCGTTCCGGTCTCGGCCTCGGAAATGTCCATGAGCGTTTTGAGCATGGTGAGGGCGCGCTCGGATTCCTCCATCGTGTCCGCGAGCGCTTCGCGGCAGGCTTCCTGATCGTCCGAGGTTTGCAAGGCGGTCTCGGCCGAGCCGCGCAACCGCGCCATGGGCGTGCGCAGATCGTGCGCGACATTGTCCAGCGCCTCGCGCATGCCGCGGATCAGCATTTCGTTCTTTTCCAACATCCGGTTGAAGAGCTTCACCAGTTCGTCGAGTTCATCGTCGGTTTGGCGTGCCGGCACCCGCGCGTCCATCCTGCCGGTCTCGAGGATCGAGCGGACGGTCCGAATCAAGTGCCGGATCGGTTGGAGCGCGCGGTAAGTGAGGAACGCCCCACCGCCATAGCCGAGCACAACCACAACAATCATCCCAACGCCGAACAAAAACCGAAAGCGCACGAGCAAGGACTCGGAGTCATCGATGCTCTTGCCGACCTGCAGCAACCGTCCATCGCTCAATGGCGCGGAGGCGAACATCCACACATGCTCGTTGTTCCTCCCGGTCAGCGAAAACCAGGGGCGGGTTTCTTCAATGCTTCGGACTTCGAGCTTCTTCAGATCGAAGTCGCGCCACCCGGCAGGGATGTTGGCGAAGACCGCGTTGTTTCCAATGCCGACGATGCGGACGAAAAAGGCGTATTTGTCCTGGCGGCCGCTGCTGACGAAGTTTTCGCTCAAGCCCGCCAGCCCGCCGTTTTCATACCAGGCTCGATACTCCTCCAGCCGGGCGCGGATCACTTCCTTCTCTTTCTGCTGAATGGACGAGGCGAGGACGAAGTAAGCGAGGAGGAAAAGCGCGAAGCAGCCGAAAATAAAAAACGCCGCATACCAGAGGTTCAGCCGGAGACTGAAACTGCGGCCAGAACGTTCAATCGGCTTTGAGCGCATAACCAACCCCGCGCAGCGTGTGAATCATCTTTTTGGCGAAATCCCGGTCGATCTTGTTGCGCAACCGGCAAACCACCACGTCCACCACGTTCGTTTGCGGATCGAAGCTGTAGTCCCACACGTGTTCAAGAATGAGCGCCTTGGAAACCACTCTCCCGGCGTTGCGCATGAGGTATTCCAACAGGGAAAACTCGCGCGCCTGCAGATCGATCTTCTGATTCCCTCGCCGCACCTCGCGGGTGATGAGGTTCACAGTCAGCTCGCCGACCGTCAGTGTCGTCGGCTCGGTCTCGCGCGAGGCGCGTCGGATCAGGGCCTGCACGCGGGCCAGCAATTCGCTGAAGGCAAACGGCTTTATCAGGTAATCATCGCCGCCGCTTTGCAGGCCCTTGATGCGGTCATCCACCGATGCCCTTGCGCTCAGGATAAGGACCGGCAGGTTTATTTTGCGATTGCGCAACTCCTGAACCAGGCTCAGGCCGTCGAGCTTCGGAAGCATAATGTCAACCACCGCCGCGTCGTAAGGCGTGGTCGTCGCCAGAATCAGACCGTCTTCGCCGTTGGCCGTGTGATCCACAGCGAAGCCGCTCTGTTTCAGCCCCTTGATGACGAACGAGGCAATCTTTTTGTCGTCCTCAACCACCAGGATGCGCATGTGGCAATTTTCTCTTGCGGCGCCGCCGATTTGCTCTCCGACAATTTCGATTTGTGGGCGTTCGGTTTCCATGAGTTTGCCACAAGGAATTTTGGCGGCAAAAAGAAAAGTTTCCCCGCAGCGGAGCGTAGCGCACGCTTCCAGCGTGCCAGTTGCGCGGCATCCGTGCCGCGGTGCGACGCGAGGCGGGCAAGCCTAGCAACTTGCAGGCAGAGATGCCTGCGCTACGGCCGGCCGCCGCAGGAAAAACTCACCTACTTTGATTTGCCCTCGTCCACGACCACATAACGATTGCCGCCGCGGCTCCAGATTCGCACGAGCACCTGCTTGGTCTGGACGTGTTTGCTGACCTCAACCGCTTCTTCCGCATTCGTCACCCGTTTGTGATCGATCTCCTGAATCACATCGCCGGGCCGCAGGCCCGCCTCGTACGATGCGGAATCCGCGTCCACATCCGTGATCAACGCGCCTTTCACTCTTTCGGGAATGTTGAACCGGCTGCGCGCCGCCGAATCAATGTCGCCCACCGAAACGCCGTTGAGCGCGTCGCTTTCGTTGTCGCCGGGCTCGTTATTTGCTGATGGCAGTTTCTGTTCCGGCATTTCCTTGAGCGTGACCGTGAACGTCTTCTCCTTTCCGTCGCGGAGGACCTTCACCGCCACTTTGTCACCGGGCGCCAGTCGGGCAACCATAAGCCTGAGATTGCGGCTGTCTTTGACGGGTGTCCCGTTCAACTCGGTGATGACGTCACCGCTTTTCAGGCCCGCCTCCGCCGCTGCGCTCTTCTCGGTCACCTCGCCGATTAGCGCGCCACTGGCGTTGTCAGGAACGTTGAACTCCTTGCCAAGCTCGGCAGTAAGGTCCTGGGGCAGGACGCCCAGATAACCGCGCGTTACTTTTCCTTTCTCGATCATCTGGTCCATGACGCTGCGCGCCAGGTTTGCCGGAACCGCAAAACCCACTCCCTGATTGCCTCCACTGCGGCTTAGAATGGCAGTGTTGATACCGACCAGGCGGCCTTCCGCGTCCACCAGCGCGCCGCCGGAGTTGCCCGGATTGATGGCGGCATCGGTCTGGATGAAATCTTCATAATCTTCGATCAACATGTCGCCGCGCCCGGTGGCGCTCACGATGCCCATGGTGACGGACTGGCCAATGCCGAACGGATTGCCCAGAGCCAGCACGACGTCGCCCACTTCGAGCTTGTCGCTGTCCGCAAACGTGATGAAGGGCAGGTCCTTCGCCTCGATCTTCAGCACCGCGATATCCGTCCGGGGATCGCGACCGACCACCTTGGCGGTGAATTTTTTCTTGTCCTTGTCCCGCGCCACCTTGATTTCGTCCGCGCCGTCCACCACGTGGTTGTTGGTGAGGATGTAGCCGTCTTTTGTCACGATGACACCGGAACCGAGACTACGCTCTTTGAACGTGCGCGGTTGTCGGCGCCCGCCATCGTCGCCAAACGGCGAGCCGAAAAACCGCCGGAAAAACGGGTCGTCAAAAAACGGCGTGATCTCCGGCATGGGATTTCTCACGGTTTTGGTCGTGAAAACGTTGACCACGCTGGGCGCGACCTTTTTCACCACCGGCGCAAAACTGGTGGTGAACTTCGTTTGCCGCTCCAGCGGCGCGTCGTTGACTGCGACGGACACGGTCGGGCGCCTGTTTTCGGACCGGTCAAACCGGCCGCTGGCGGCGACCCAACCAATGGCGCCGCACGCCGCCAGCAGCGCGATGATGAGACTTTTCTTCAGTGTGATTTTCATAGCATATCCTTTCTAAATTTTGGTGCGTGAGGCTCGGCCAGTCCCTGATCTGCCGGAGCGCGGCCACCCTCTGTCACCTTTTTGTTCGTGTTACCCCATGAAATGTTTCAATGTTTATTTCCAATCCAACTGGAGGAGTTCGCCTGAACTCCGCAATTCACGCTCCCAATATTGATCAGGCGCTCTTGCGTCAACCTTTCGCCGACATTACAAAATTTTAATGTCCGACTCCTTCCTCCAAAAAGGCGAGCAAGTCGCGGATTTCCTCCAGACTCAAACGATTCAAAAGACGCTCGGGCATGAGGGAAGTGGACTGGGGAGTAATCGAGCGAATCCGGCTGCGCGGAATGCGGTGCAGCTGTTCGCGGTCGGCCAGAGTAATCGTGTCCTCGTTTTGTTCGGTGATGAAACCGGTCAGCGAAGTTGAATCCTTCAACTCGATCCCGAACGCCTTGAAGCGGTCGGCCACTTGCCTGGAGGGATAAACCATGGCCTCGGCCAGTTCCGCGCGCGAAAGGCGTCGCGTCACACCTGACAAGTCCGGCCCGAAAATGCGCCCCTCCCCGCCCGGCGTCACGCCGCCTCCATGACAGATGTTGCACTGAGCGGCCTCGTAAACCTTCGCGCCGCGAATCGCGTTACCTCCTTTCGATTCAGCGTTCAGGATAAACTTGTAGATCTCCTCGTCGCTCTGCTCGACGCCCGGCGTCGAGAGCGTCGGCGCGAATTTCTTCTGGAACCGCTGTTCATACCAATGTTTCCAGAAATCAACTGCCGCAGTGCGTGTTGATTCCTCCAGTCGTTCGCCCGGTTCAGGCTGCGGCTTGGAACCAGGCCGCTGCACTCCGCTCAATGCGACGAGCGCATTGTCCGTCGCAAAAAACAAAGGGCGCCGCTCTGCCAGCCGGCTGAGCAACGCGCTCGCAAGCGACTCGTCCAGCTCCGGTCTGTATTGAACCACCGCGCTGGCGCAGGCGACCACGACATCGGTCTCCTGATGACGCAATCCTTCAAGCAACAACGGAAGGTTGTCTGATTCGACCGGTTGCGCTGCCAGGCTTTGCAGGATCGCGCCGCGTAACCTCGGTTCTGATGAACGCAGGTATTCATCGCGCAGAAAAGCGCTCACCTCTTTATTCGGCACATTCTTCAACGCGCTGATAATTTTCACTCTCGCTGCGGGCTTGTCGGTGTTGCGATAAAGGTCAAGCAGGTTGTCCTGAGGAGCCGGCGAACCGGCAACCAAATCGATGGCCACGCTGCCCAGCAAGCCGTTAAGCTCCACCTGCGCGAGATGGTTGAGCAGAATCGTCCGGTGGTGTTTGCCGAAATCAGCCAGCACCGATTGCAGGAACGATGGGAACTCGACGCCTTTGCCGTCGAATTGAGCGAACCA
>Ga0066672_10000140_pt1 | contig 17521 bp, 14 predicted proteins | sample GraSoiAngelo_121_FD_62292 | JGI IMG/M metagenome (GOLD analysis project Ga0066672, IMG submission 62292) | Grasslands soil microbial communities from the Angelo Coastal Reserve, California, USA - 14_0919_12_20cm | ecosystem: Environmental > Terrestrial > Soil > Grasslands | place: USA...
CCCGACCAGGCGGTCCCGGCGCGGCCCAGCCCCGCCGTCCCGGCGCCCCGGGCGGCGGCGGCCACGAAGGCGTCGAAGAGCGCCTGCTGGGCCGGCTCCTCGGCGGCGGCTCGCTCCGGATGCCACTGCACGCCCACGGCCCAGCCCCCGCCGCCGGCCAGCTCCACCGCCTCCACCAGCCCGTCGTCGGCCCAGCCGGTGGCCACCAGGCCCTGACCTAGGCGGTCGAGGCCCTGGTGGTGCTGGGAGGGGCAGGAGGCCAGGCGGCTTCCGCAGGCGGTGGCCAGGAGGCTGTCCGGGCGGGCGCGCACGTCGTGGGCGGGCTCGAGATCGGCGTCGGCGTGGGTCGCCAGTCCCTCCACGTCGGGGAGGTGCGGGTGCAGGGTGCCGCCCGTGGCCACGTTGAGGACCTGCACGCCCCGGCAGATGGCGAGCAGGGGCGTGCCCGCGTCCAGGGCCCGGCGGGCCAGGCCCAGCTCCAACTCGTCGCGGTCGGCGTCGACGCCCGAGACCTTGGGATGGGCGCCCGCGCGGTAGCGGGCCGGGTCTATGTCGCCTCCCCCGGCCAGCAGCAGACCGTCCCATGGGGGGGGCGGGCCCGGGTCTCCAGGAACGATGAGCACCACCCGGGCCCCGGCCCGCCACAGGGCCTCGATGTAGGGCGTGGGGACGGCCACCCCGCCCGGCGTCCAGCCCACGATCCGCCCCGGGGCGAGCCGGGCCGCGGGCACGGCGACCAGGGGCGGAGGCATTCGGGCACCCTATGCGGGCTGGCGCGGACGGCCGCCCCCTGTCCCCCGCTCAGCGGGGCGGGCATGGTTACTTGGAGGCGTGCTCGGAACGGCCCCCGACGAGACCAGGCCGGCTGTGGCCCGGCCCGGCGTGCTCGTCTTTCCTCCAGTCCGGCGCCGGCGGCGCTGGGCCGGGCTGGTCGTGGTGGCCGTCCTCGCCGCCGCCGGCCCCTGGGCCACCCCCGAGCCCTCGCCCCGGGGACGCACGGGCCACCTGGTCGGCCCGGGCGGGGGCAACGCCGGCGCCGCCGGCGTCCCCGGTGGGGCCGTCCCGGGCGGGCCCAGCGGCAAGACGGCGGGATGGGTGCAGGCCGAGAACGGCCGTCCCGGAACCACGGACTGGACCATCTCGGGGCCCCAGCACGACGGCGACCTGGAGGGCTTCGCCGACTCCGTGAGCGCCCAGGCCGGCGACACGGTGCGCCTGTACGTGTCGAGCAAGGCGCCCAGCTTCCACGTCGAGGCCTATCGCATGGGGTGGTACGGCGGCGCCGGTGGCCGCCTCGTCCTGCGCTCGCCCGAGGTCTCGGGCGAGGTGCAGCCCGCGCCCGAGGTGCTGGCCCGCACCCACACGGTCGAGACCCAGTGGGTCCCCTCCCTCACCCTCCACGTCGACCGCTCCTGGCCGCCGGGTGACTACCTGCTCAAGCTGGTGGGCAACGGCGGTCAGCAGCACTTCGTGCCCCTGACCGTGCGCGACGACGCCAGCGCCGCGGCCTACGTCGTGGTCAACGCCGTCACCACCTGGCAGGCCTACAACCTGTGGGGCGGCTACGACCTCTACGAGGGGCGCAGCGGCCGGGGCTCGGACTTCTCCCACCGTTCTCGGATCGTGTCCTTCGACCGCCCCTACGGGTTCGGCCAGGGCGCGGCCGACTTCCTGGGCAACGAGCTCCCCCTGGTGCAGCTGGCCGAGTCGCGGGGCCTCGACGTCACCTACACCACCGACGCCGATCTGGACCGGGCCCCCGAGCTGGCGCTGCGGCACCGGGCCCTGCTCTCCCTGGGCCACGACGAGTACTGGTCCACGGCCATGCGCCAGGGGGTCGAGCAGGCCCGCGACCAGGGCGTGAATCTGGCCTTCCTGGGCGCCAACGCCATCTTCCGTCACATCCGCTTCGAGGACTCCCCCTTGGGCCCGCGCCGGCACGAGGTCGATTACAAGCAAGCCTCGGAGGATCCGTTGCGCCACGTCGACGACGCCGAGGTCACGGTCGACTGGCGTAGCCCCCCCATCCCCCGACCCGAGAGCGCCGTCATCGGTGACCTCTACGAGTGCAACCCGGTGAAGGCCGACATGGTCGTCGCCGCCGGCAGCTCGTGGGTGTTCGAGGGCACGGGGGTCAAGGACGGGACCCACCTGCACAACACCGTCGGGCCCGAGTACGACCGCTACGACCCCCGCCTCCCTGGCCCGCGCAACGTCGAGGTGCTGGCCCACTCCCCCGTCCGCTGCCGGGGCCAGGCCAGCTTCTCCGACATGACCTACTACAGCGCTGCGAGTGGCGCCGGGGTGTTCGCCACCGGTACGAACTGGTGGATCTCGAAGCTGGCCCTGCAATGCGAGATCTTCGTCGATCCCTGCGTGACCGACGTCGTCACCCGCGTGACCATGAACGTCCTCACCGCCTTCGGCACCGGCCCCGCCGGGCGCATCTACCCATCGGTCGCCACCCGGTTCCCGCTGTCCATCTCGGGGGCGGTGACGGACCAGGCCGCGGCCCTGCCCGAGAAGCCGGTGAGGAGCTCCACCACCCTGCGCACTCCGGTGATCCGCCGGGTCCCGTCCTCCACGTCGTCGTCGTCGACGACGTCGACATCGACGCCCAGGACCACGACCTCGCATCCGCAGACCACAACGACGACGGCGAAGAAGACGACCACGACCACCTCACGCACGACGCCCACGACGCGCTGAGGCGAGACGGGGCGGGCCGCGGAGGACTGCGGAGGGCGGCGCGGGGGCGCTACCGCGGCCGGGTGCCGGCCAGGTTCCAGGCCGACACCACGTGGTCCTCCCGCTCCTGCCCCAGCACCCCCAGGCAGGCCGGGCCGAGCGTGCCCAACAGGCGCCCGTCTTCGGGAGCCAGACCCAGCCAGCGGGCGGCGAGCACGCGGAGGAAGTGTCCGTGCGAGAACACCACCGCGTCACCGTCCAGGCCGGCCAGCTCGTTGAGCACGCGGTCGGCCCGGCTACCGACGTCGCAGGGCGACTCCCCTCCGGGAGCGCCGTCCGGCCACAGCGACCATCCCGGTCGCTGCTCGCGGATCTGGGGCGTGGTCAGACCCTCGTACTCGCCGTAGTCCCACTCGGCCAGGTCCTCGATGACGCGAGCGCGATCGCCCAGGCCGGCCAGGGCGCACGTCTCACGGGCTCGCCGGCGCGGGCTGGTCAGGGCGGCCGCGAAGGTCCACGCTTTCAGCGTCTCAGCCAGCGATCGGGCCGCTTGCCTGCCGGCCTCGGTCAGATCGATGTCGGTGACGCTCGTGTGCTGGCCCGAGCGGGCCCACTCCGTCTCTCCGTGGCGGACAAGGACGATATCGGGCACGAGCCGGCGACCGAGCCGTCCTACCCCAGCCCGTCGATGCGGCGAGCGAGGTCCAGGTCCTTCTGGGTGATCCCCCCGGCGCTGTGAGTCGACAGCTGGAGGCGCACCGTGTTCCAGCTTATGGAGATGTCGGGGTGATGGTTGGCGGCCTCGGCCGCCTCCGCCACCGCGTTCACGAACCTCATGGCCTGGGCGAAGTCCTTGAGCTTGACGGTCTTGACCAGCTCGTTTCCCTCTCGCTCCCAGGCCAGGCCGGCCAGCGCCGATGCCACCGCGTCGTCATCGAGAGTGCTCATCGGGCTCAACGGTAGTGTCGGGAGGTGGCTGCCGACCGGGGGGCGAAACCCCTCCGGCCCGTGGCCATCAGCTTCGTGGTGTTCGGGTTCTTCTGGGGCTCGTGGGCCGTGGCCGCAGCCGACGTGGAGAAGGCGCTCCACGTCTCGCATGGCGCCTTCGGGCTGGTGCTGTCGGTCGCCATGGCGGGAGCGGCGGCGGCCAACGCTGTGACGGCCTCTCTGGCCGAGCGCTGGGGCACGGCGCCGGTCATGTCCTGGTCGCTGTTGGGCTGGGCCGCGCTCCTGGCCGGAGGGGCGGCCGCGGGCCGGGGCCCGCTGTTGGGCGTCGCCCTGGTCGGGATGTTCGCCACCGGCGGCGCCGTCGACGTGGTGATGAACATCGCCGCCACCGCCGCGCTGGCCGACCGGCCCGGCCGCCTGGTCCGCTTCCACGCCCTGTTCAACTCGGGGGCTGCCGCCGGTGCCCTGGCCACCGGCCTGGCCCTGCGCAGCGGAGGGTCGTGGCGGGCGGCCTGGGCCGTCGTGGCCGTGGCCGCCTTGGGGCTGGCCATCCTCCACCGCCGGGCCACGCTTCCCGCGGGCGAAGCCGGGGAGCGCCACTCCCTGGTGCACGCCCTACACATGGTCAGGGTGGAGGGCCTGCTGCTCCTGTCCGCCGCCTTCGCCGTGGGCGCCATGGTCGAGGCCGGCATCGAGACGTGGGGCGTGCTCTTCCTGCGCGAGAGGCTGGCGTCGGGCGTGCTGTTGGGTGCAGGCGCCGCCGTAGCCGGCTACGTGATCGCCTCGATGGCGCGCGTTTTCCTCGGTCCCGTGGCGGGAGCGGCGGGCGCGCCCGTGGGGGTGGGCATCGGCGCGGCGCTGTCGGCGGTCGGGCTGGCGGTGCTGGCCCTGGCCCCGTCTGCGGCCGTGGCCGCCGTCGGCCTGGTGGCCGCGGCAGGGGGCGTGTCCATGTGCTGGCCCCTGCTCCTGGCCCAGGCCGGGGCGGGCAGGGACCGCCCGGCGGCCGTCGTGGGGGGCGTGTCGGCCATCGGTTATCTCGGCTTCGTCGTGGGCCCCGCGGTCGTGGGCTCGGTCGCGCAGCTGGCCGGCCTGCGGGCCGGTCTGCTCGCCCTGGCCGGGGCCGCCCTCTTCGTGGTCGCCGCCCCGACGCGGGTCGAGGCCCGGCGCCGGGCCCGCTCGCCCGCCTGAGAGCGGGGCGACCGGGGCCATCGGTGGTCGTCGGTGGTTGTCGGTCCACCGTCCGGGACGGCCATCGGTGGTCGTCGGTCCATCGGTGGTCGTCGGGACGGTCGAGTGGAGGATGAGTCGCGCCAGGCGCGAAGAATCCTCCACTCGATGACCCTCGAGTAGTCCACGAGGCTCACAGCCGAGGCGCCACAACCGCTGGGCCTCAGCCGACCGCGCCACAGCCGCTCCACCTCAGCCGCCGCGCCTCAGCCGACGCGGAAGCCGGGCTCCCCGACGGGCGGCTCCTCGGTCACCTGCACCCCCGTCACCAGGGCCCGGGCCGGGCCCACGTGGCACCAGGCGACCATGCGCTCAACCGCGGCCAGGGGGCCCTCGAACACCGCCTCCACCTGGCCGTCTCCCCGGTTGCGCACCCAACCGCTGACCCCGGCGGCCCGCGCCTCGTGACGGCAGGCGTCGCGGAAGAAGACGCCCTGCACCCGCCCCGACACCAGCACCCGCCGGCGAACGACGTCCGCCTCGCCGGACACCCGATCAGAGGTTGGCGGTGGCCTCGTCCAGCAGCTCGGCGAACTTGCGCTGGGCCGCGGCCCGTCGCGAGGGCACGTGCTCGGTGGGCACCTCCACCGGCTTGTACTGCTTGAGGATCTGGCGGGCCACCGTGACCCGGTGCACCTCGTCGGGCCCGTCGTAGATGCGGGCGGCGCGGGCGGCGCGGTACATGTGCTCGAGAGGCAGATCGGTGGAGAACCCCAATGAGCCGTGCACCTGGATGGCCCGGTCGATCACGTCGTAGAGGACCTGGGCGCCGTGATACTTGATCATGGCGATCTCCACCCGGGCCGCGGGGGCGCCGACCTGATCCATCCTCCACGCCGCGTACAGCGTCATGAGGCGGGCCGCGGTCATCTCGGCCATGGAGTCGGCGACCCAGTTCTGGATGGTCTGCTTCTCCGACAGGTAGCTGCCGTGGGCGTAGCGCGACACGGCCCGCTCGCAGAGCATGTCGAAGGCCCGCTTGGACTGCCCCAACCAGCGCATGCAGTGGTGGATGCGCCCCGGCCCCAGGCGCTTCTGGGCGAGTACGAACCCCTCACCCTCCCGTCCCACCAGGTGCCCGTACGGCACGCGCACGTCGTGGTAGAGGACCTCGGAGTGACCCCCCACCCGACCGAAGTGCTCGACCGGGTTCTCCATTGTCGGGATGTCGCGCACGATGGTCACGCCCGGCGTGTCGGCAGGCACCACGATCATCGAGCACCCCTGGTAGGGGTGCACGTCGGGGTTGGTCACCACCATGACCAGGAGGATGTCGGCCACCGAGCCGTTAGAGGTGAACCACTTGTGGCCGTTGATGACCCACTCGTCGCCGTCGCGCACCGCCGAGGTCTTGATGAGGGTGGGGTCGGCGCCCGCGCCGGGCTCGGTCATGGAGAAGGCGCTGCGGATCTGGCTGTCCAGGAGGGGTTGCAGCCAGCGCTCCCGCTGCCAGGCGCCGGCCGGATTGGACTCGATGCCCACGGCCAGCAGCTCGGCGTTGCCCGAGTCGGGGGCGTTGTTGCCGAACACGAAGGGGGCGATGGGCGACTGACCCAGGATCTCGTGCATCAGCCCCAGCTTCACCTGGCCGAACCCGCCCCCACCGAGCTCGGGAGGAAGGTGGGAGGCCCACAGCCCCTTCTCCTTCACCTGCTCCTGCAGGGGGCGGACGACGCGTAGGAACGTCGAGTGGTCCAGGTCGAGGGTCTCCAGGGGGAAGATCTCGTCGCGGACGAAGGCCCGCATCCACTCGAGCTTGGACTCGAACTCGGGCTCGGTCGAGAAGTCCCACGCCATGGCGCATCCTCCGTGGTCTGAGCGCGGGCGCCTGCACCCTCGCTGTGCCGCACGTCAGCCGTGCGACCTGTGCCAGCCTATCGACGGCATGGCCAGCCACGCCCCGACAGGTTTCGCCGCGCGCCTGGTCGCCCGCCTCTCGCTGGTCGCCCGCCTCTCGCTGGTCGCCGCGGTAGGCCTGGCCGCATCCGCACTCACCGCCTGTGGGTCCTCGGGCACATCCTCCGGCGCCGGCCCTCGGCCCCGATCGGGCGTGAGCGTGACCAGCCCCGCGTTCCGCGAGGGCGGCACCATCCCCCTGCGCTACACCTGCGTGGGCGACAACCAGTCCCCGCCCCTGGCCTGGAGTGGGGTGCCCTCGGCCGCGGCCGAGCTGGCGCTGGTGGTCGACGACCCCGACGCCCCCCAAGCCACGTTCGTCCACTGGGTGCTCACCGGGCTGGCCCCGACGCGCAGGGCTCTCGGCGCCGGTGAGCGACCCCCGGAGGCGGTGGAGGCCCGGGGCAGCTCGGGCGAGGCCGGCTACACCGGACCGTGCCCCCCCGACCACCAGACCCACCGCTACCGCTTCAGCGTCTATGCCCTGCGGACCCCTGCCGGCGTGCCCGCGGGCGCGCCCTTCTCGGCCGCCCTGTCGGCCGTCGAGAGCCGGGCCCTGGCCCGCGGGACCCTCACGGCCAGGTTCGGCCGCTGACCGCGAACGGGGCCACCGCCGCGACCCCGACCAGGTCCGCCTGCTCGCCTCAGCCCCCCGGTCAGCGGAAGTCGCGGGACTGGGTGGGCATGGTCAGCGCCAGAGGCTCGAGGCGCTCGGCGACCACGTTGACGACGCCGTCGCCCTTCTCCAGCCGGCCCCGCACGAGGAGGGCGGCTGCGGCTCGGGCCACCCGGCGGTGCCTGGCCCACACCCCCTTGGAGCAGATCACGTTGACCAGCCCGGTCTCGTCCTCCAGGTTCATGAAGGTCGTGCCTTGGGCCGTGGCCGGCCGTTGGCGGTGGGTGACCACCCCGCCGACCACGACCCTGCTCCCGTCGGCCAGCTCAGCCAGCCCGGCCGCGGTCACCGCGCCCAGCTCGTCGAGGTATGGGCGAGCGAACTCCGCCGGAGACCAGCGCGCCGACATCCCCATGGCCCATATGTCGGCGGCCGCCTCCTCCACCGGGCTCATGACCGGCAGGGTGGGAGCCCTCGCCCCGGTGATCATCCCGCTCAGGCGGTCGGCCCGCCCGTGGGCCACCGCGCCCGCGGCCCACAGCGATTCTCGCCGCTCGCCACCGAAGCAACCGAAGACCCCGGCCGTGGCCAGCGCTTCCAACTGGGCCCGGGAGGGGCCCACCCGCCGCACGAGATCCTCCATCGAGGCGTAGGGGCGGTTGGCGGCCATGCGCTCGGCCAGGTCGGAGCCGATGGTCCGCACATCTCCGAAACCGAGGCGCAGGGCCATGCCCCCCGTCGACTCCGGGTCGGGCTCCAGGCTCGCCTTGGCCTCGCTGGCGTTGACGTCAGGCCCCCGCACGACGACGCCGTGCCTGCGGGCGTCGCCCACCAGGGTGTGGGGAGCCCAGAACCCCATGGGCTGGGCCTTCAACAGCGCGGCACAGAAGGCGGCAGGAAAGTGCAGCTTGAGCCAGGCGCTGGAGTACACCAGGTAGGCGAAGGAAACGGAGTGGCTCTCGGGGAAGCCGAAGTTGGCGAAGGCGGCGAGCTTGTCGTAGATGGCGTCGGCTACCTCGCCCGTGATCCCCCGCTCTTCCATGCCCGCGTAGAACCGCGCCCGCAGCGCCTCCATGCGCGCCGCCGAGCGCTTGGACCCCATGGCCTGGCGCAGCTGGTCGGCCTCGGTCGCGCTGAACCCGGCCACGTCGATGGCCATCTGCATCAGCTGCTCCTGGAACAGGGGCACCCCCAGGGTCTTCTCCAGGCTGTTCTGCAGCAGAGGGTGGAGATAGGTGGCGGGCTCCAGGCCGTTGCGGCGCCTGATGTAGGGGTGGACCGACCCTCCCTGGATGGGACCGGGACGGATGAGGGCGACCTCGACGACCAGGTCGTAGAAGTGGCGGGGCTTGAGGCGGGGCAGGGTCGCCATCTGGGCCCGGCTCTCCACCTGGAAGACCCCCACGGAGTCGGCCCGGCACAGCATGTCGAAGACCTCGTCCTCCTGGGGGAGGGAGCCGAGGTCGACCTCCACGCCGTGGTGCTCGTGCACCAGGTCGACGGCGTAGTGGATGGCTGAGAGCATCCCCAGTCCCAGCAGGTCGAACTTCACCAGCCCCACCGCGGCGCAGTCGTCCTTGTCCCACTGCAGCACGGTGCGCCCCTCCATGCGGGCCCACTCCACGGGACAGACCTCAACCACGGGCCGGTCGCAGATGACCATGCCCCCCGAGTGGATGCCGAGGTGGCGGGGGAAGTGCTCCACCTGGCAGGCCAGCTCCAGGACCGCGGTCGGTATGTCGTGGTCGGGCTTGCCCGCGGGGTCCACCGACGCCACCGTGGCCGACAGCGGCCCCCAGGCGTCGATCTGCTTGGACCAGGCGTCGAGCTGGCCGGTGGCGTGGCCCAGGGCCTTGCCCATGTCCCGCACCGCCGACTTGGGACGGTAGGTGATGACGTTGGCCACCTGGGCCGCGGCCTGCCTCCCGTAGCGCTCGAAGACGTACTGGATGGCCTCCTCCCTGCGGTCGCTCTCGATGTCCACGTCGATGTCCGGAGGCCCGTCGCGATCGGGGGAGAGGAAGCGTTCGAAGAGCAGCCCCAACCGGACGGCGTCGGCGTTGGTGATGCCCAGGGCAAAGCAGACGGCGGAATTGGCCGCCGAGCCTCGACCCTGGCAGTAGATGTTGGCCTTGCGGCAGAACTCCACGATGTCCCAGACGATGAGGAAGTAGCCCGGGAAGTTCAGCTTCTCGATGGTGTCGAGCTCGTGGTCGATCTGGCGCCAGGCACCGGGAACCCGCTCCGCGTCACGGGGGCCGTAGCGGTGCAGCCCTCCCTGCTCGGCCAGAACCCGTAGCCAGCTCATCTCGGTATGGCCCGGTGGGACCGGGTAGTCAGGTAGGCGGGGGGCGACCAGTCGAAGGTCGAAGGAGCAGGCGGCCGCCAGCTCGGCTGCCTTCTCCACCACCCCCGGGTAGCGGGCCAGCCAGCGCGCCATCTCCGCTCCGGAGCGCAGGTGGGCGCAGGCCGCGGGGGGGAGCCAGCCGTCCATCTCGTCCAGCGAGCGGCGGGCCCGCACGGCAGCCAGCGCCGTCGCCAGTCGACGACGCTCGGCCGTGGCGTAGTGAACATTGTTGGTCCCCACCACCTCGACGCGCTGGCTCAGGGCCAGCTCGACCAGGGCGTCGTTGCGGGCCGAGTCCAGGGGATCGCCGTGGTCCCACACCTCAACGGCCACGTTGTCCCGCCCGAAGGCCTCCACCAGCCGAGCCAGCTGGCGAGCCGCCGCCGATGGTCCTTCGCCGGTCAGGGCTGCCGGCACCGTCCCCTTGCGGCAGCCGGTGAGGACCAGCCAGTGACCACCGTGGAGGGTGGCCAGCGCCTCCATCGTCGTCTCCGGCCTGCCCTTCTCCCGACCGGCCAGCTGGGCCTCGCTGACGGCGCGGCACAACCGGGCGTATCCCTGAGGATCGCGTGCGAGGACGACGAGGTGGCGGCCCTCGGGGTCGGCCACCCCGTTCTGCGGTCGGGTGAGCCCCAGGGAGAGCTCGGCGCCGAAGACAGTCGCCAGCCCCACGGCCCCGGCTGCCTCCGCGAAGCGGACGACACCGTACATCCCGTCGTGGTCGGTCAGGGCCAGGGCCGCCAGGCCCAGCCGGGCCGCTTCCTCGGCCAGCTCCTCGGGGTGGGAGGCGCCGTCCAGGAAGCTGAAGTTGGAGTGGCAGTGCAGCTCGGCGTAAGGGACGGCGGGACGGGAGGTCCGGGCCGAGCCCCGGTCCACGGCGGGCGGGGGCCGGTAGGGCTGACGCTTGGCCGACCAGGCCGGGCTGTCGCCCCCGTTGGCGTTGGGTGGATGGTTGCGGGCCCGGCCGTCGGAGAGGCGGCGCTCGAACTCCGCCCACGTCATTCCCGGATTGTTGAAACCCACCCTCTAGAACATATCGAACGCACGTTCGAAAGACCATAGGGCCATGGGCTCACCCGAGAAGGTCATGGACACCACGTAGTCCGAACGGTGGAGGCAAAAGATGACCATCGACACCCCAACAGCCCCTCCGTACCGTTCGCCGTAGCGACCCGGGCACGAGCCCGGGAGACCGAGGGAGGAAACCCTGGACGCCAACACGGCATCCAGGCCAAGAGCTGCCCCGACCGACCCGGTTGGGGCTGGACCCGACGGGGGGATGCATATGGATGAAAGCCGATGGGAGCGCTACGGCGCCGCATCTGGGGTCATATTCATCGTGTTGCTGGTGGCGGCCACATTCATGGTTCCGCAACCGCCGCACATCGACGCCACGACAGCCAAGATCGCCCGGTATGTGAGCAGTCACCGCCGGGCCATCCTGACCAGCCAGATGCTGGGCACCCTGGCCGTCGTGGCTTTCGTGTGGTTCCTGGGCCACATTCGCCACGTGCTGCAGAGGGCTGAGGGCGGCGCCGAGGCGCTGTCCCCCATCGTGTTCGCCTCGGGCATGGCCCTGGTCAGCACCGCCATCGTCAGCGCGCTGCCCATGACCGTGCTCGTGTTCATGCGTGACAGCGCCGACGGACTGGCCAACTCGGCCGTGGTGCGAGCCCTGTGGGACATCAACCAGGTCCTCTTCGCCCTTCTGGGAGTGCTGGTAGCGCTCTTCGTGGGCACAGCCGCGGTGGCCATGGTCCGCCGCGAGCTGCTCGCTCCCGCGCTGGGATGGGCAGGCCTGGCCGTGGCCGCGGCCAACATGACGGCCGGGATCGCGGGGTTCTACGTGACCAGCTACGTCAAGGCGTGGACGATCGTGGGCTTCGTCTCCTTCCTGACCTTCGCGGCATGGATCCTGGTGTCGAGCGCGGTGATGATCCGTCAGCCGGAGGTGAGCCGGGCCACGACGCGCGAGCCCGTCTTCGTCAACTGAGCATCCGACCCTTCGCCCCTCCGGGACACCGGGTCCCAGAGGGGACGGGGGCAGGACCAACCCGACGCCCGGGGCGCCGTGTCCCGGGCGTCGCCGCGCCAGCCCGACCGCGACCCGCCGCGTCACATCAGTCGTAGACCGCCTCGACCGACCAGCGGCCGCCTTCCAGAGCCAGCAGGTAAGCCGCTCCCGTCTCGCCGACGACCTGGAATCGGACCCGGCGTCGATGGGCTCGCCGGTCCCACCACCGCTCGTCGGCGGGCCAGGGTCCGGCCCACGCCTCCACCCCCTCCCACTGGCCCTCCCCCACCGACAGCCGGGCGGGTGGCGCGCTGAGCCGGCCCCGCCCCGTGACCCGAACATTGCTCCACCCCTCGTCGGCCACCTCGGCCCTGGTCGGGGGCGACGGCACCAGGGTGGGGGCCGGTGCCGGGACGCGTCCGGGCCAAGGGCTGTCGATGGGGCGGGCCGGCTCCCGCGGGTCGCCCCACGGGACGAAGCGGACCTGCTCCCCCGGTCCTCTCCCCCCGCCCACGACTGCGGTCACCACTCCTTCGGGGCCCAGCATCCCCTGCACTCGAGCCAGGGCCCGGGCCGCCCTCTCGTCGCCTTCGGCCGAACCGCCCCAGAAGCCCAGCTGGCGCCCGTGGTCGACGACGACCTCCTCGGCGGCCAGCCGCAACAGCACGATGCCGGCGGTGGCCTCCTCCCAGCCCGGGGCCTCAGCTGCCGCGCCCGCCCCACCGGCCGCGCCCGCCCCACCGGTCACGCCCGTCGACCCGACGGGAACGTCGCCCCGAAGCCAACCGTCGAGCTGCCACCGCACCCGCTCGGCCATGGCCCCTGCGGTGAGCGGACCGTGGTGCCGCCACAGGCGCGAGAGCCGCTCGCCGTGGTCGGTCTCGGCTTCCACCCGCACCCGAGTGCAGGCCAGCCCCAGGTCCTGCAGCCGCTCGTGCAGCTCCGAGGCCAGGGCCTTGGCCGCGAAGGCGGCGGTGTCCACTCGCGCCGCAGGAGGATCGAGCTCCCTGGAGACGACGAGGTCGGGAGGCGGTGTCCGCCCCGAGACGGGGCGGTCCTCCAGACCCCGAGCCATGCGGTGGGCGGTGGCCCCGTCGGGGCCGAAGCGGGCCAGGACGTCGGCGGCGGGAAGGGCAGCCAGCTCCCCGAGCGTCTGGATACCCAAGCGGGTGAGGAGGTCGGCCAGCTCCGGACGCTCCAGCGCCACCACCGGGAAGGGGAAGAGGAAGGCTGCGCTTCCCCCGGCGGGCACGACCATTCCACCGTTGACGGCGGCCCGGGCGGCCAGGGCCGCGGCGAACAGCCCGTCGGCGATGCCCACCCGGACCCCGCCCTGGCCGGCGCCGGCCCTGGTGGCCTCCTCCGCCGCCCGGGAGGCGGTCCGCACCACCTGGGCGAGCAGGGCCTGGTCTCCTCCGAAGTACCGCGACGGCCCTCTGGTGGCGAAGGCGCAGACGCCGGGCCGGATCACCTCCACCCTCGGGGTGAAGGAGGCCGCCGCGGCCACCACCGGCTCGAAGGCGCGGGCGTCCCTGCCCGGGTCGTGCTCGAGGACCACGAGGTCGGGGCAACGGGCCTGCGCCTCCCGCCGCCGCAGCCCCCGGCTCACGCCTTCGGCCCTCGCCTTCCTGGAGCAAACCTCCACCCGGTTGGCCATCAGGACGGCGGCGGGGACCTCAGGGGGAATGCCGGCCGCGGCGACGGCCCAGTCCGGGCACCACAGCACCAGGGTGCGGGTGGCAGCCAGGGCCTTGCTCACACCCGCTCCACACCACCCGAAGGCGCGGGCAGCCACAGCTTGGCCCGCCGCTCGCGACTCGCCGTCCCCCGCCCGTCGACGACCATCTCCACCTGTCGCGCCGTCAGGCGACCGTGGCCCCGGCCCAACCCCTGCCACCGACCCCCTTCGACGCGCACCCGCACCCGAGGCGCCTCCGGCCACCTGGTCCGGCCCGCGGGCTCCAGCACGAGAAGGACGCTCCCGCGCTCTCGGGCCCGCGCCGACAGTCTGCGGGCGTCGGCGCTGCGCACCAGCGAGGGGGGCTGCACCATGACGATGTCGAGCGCGTCCAGCAGGGCCGCGGCCACGGTGGCCCACTGCGGACCGGCCGACGGCACCAGGGCCAGGTGGGCCAGGTCGACGCCCAGCTCCGCCGCCGACACCGCTCCCAAGGCGGGCATGCCCACGGCCGCGCACCACGTCCCGGCCGCAGAAGAAGCAGCCACCAGGGCCAGTGCCGTCGAGGTCGCCCCCGAATGGCCGGGCCCGCCCGTGACCCCCAGGGTCGTGCCCCGGCGCAGGCCCGCTTCGGGCAACAGGTCGGCCAGGGCGGGGAGCACGGGCAGCAACCTGTCCCTGGCCAGGGATATGGGCCGGGCCCGCCCCGCCAGCTCGCGCAGCTCGGGGACGGCAGGCCGGGGAAGAGCCTGGGACAGGGCCACGCCGGCAGTGTAGCCACCCTATCGAACGGATGTTCGAGGGCGGGGTGGCCCGTGGCGTCGGGCGTCAGGGGAACAGGCCCCGGGCCGCGATGGCCTCGGCCACCCGTTCCAGCCCCAGGGCGAAGGCGGCACGGCGCAGCGAGACGCCCAGGGCGTCGGCCTTGGCCCACACGGCCATGAAGGCCTCGTCCATCACCTTGCGCAGGCGGGAGGCGACAAGCTCCTCCTCCCACGCGTAGCCCTGGCGGCTCTGGGCCCACTCGAAGTACGAGGCGGTCACGCCACCCGAGTTGGCCAGGATGTCGGGCACCACCACGATGTCGCGCCGGTCCAGGACGGGATCGGCTTCCGGCGTGGTGGGTCCGTTGGCCGCCTCCACGACCAGGCGCGCGCCCAGGCGCTGGGCGACGTGGTCGTCGATGGCGCCGTCCAGGGCGGCGGGCACGGCCAGCTCGCACTCCAGGTCCCATATGTCGTCGGCGTCGATGCGGTCGCCGCCCTCGAAGCCGGCCACCGTGCCCACCTGGGCCACGTGGTCGGAGAGGGCAGAGGGATCGAGCCCGCCCGCGCTGTAGACGGCCCCGCCGATGTCGCTCACCGCGACCACCCGCATGCCCGCCGAGCTGAGCAGGAAGACGAGCGGGCCCCCCACCTTGCCGAAGCCCTGCACCACGGCCCGGCTGCCGACGAAGGGAAGGTCAAGCTCCACGAAGGCGGCCCGGGCGCAGAGGAGCACGCCGGTGGCGGTCGCCCCCGCGTGGCCCCGGGTGCCACCGATGGACAGGGGCTTGCCCGTGACCGATCCGGGCATGAAGTCGCCCCGCAGCGTGGAGAGGGTGTCCATGAGCCAGGCCATGACCCGGCCGTCGGTGTTGACGTCAGGAGCGGGGATGTCGCGCTCGGGCCCGAGCAGGGGTGAGATCTCCAGGGTGTAGCGCCTGGTCAGGCGCTCCAGCTCGCCCGACGAGAGCTGATCGGGCTCGCAGCGCACCCCTCCCTTGCTCCCCCCGAAGGGCAGGTTGGCCACGGCCGTCTTGAACGTCATGTTGGCGGCCAGGGCGGCCACCTCGCGGGCGTCGAGGTCGGGGTGGAAGCGGATCCCACCCTTGGCCGGCCCCCTGGTGGTGTCGTGGTGGACGCGCCAGCCGGTGAAGACCTCGACTCGCCCGTCGTCCATGCGCACCGGGACGGCCACCTCGAGGATCCTCTCCGGGGTGCGGAGCAAGCGGTGGATGTCGGGGTCGACCCCGGTGAGCTTGGCCGCGTCGTCTAGGCGCTCCAGCATTGAAGCCCAGGGATCGGACCGTGCCACACCTCAATGGTGCCTCGCCCGGCGTCCCGTGGCTCGCACACCTCTACGGAAGGGAGGGCGTGACCCCTTCCCGGTAGTGGATGAAGAGGTTGTGCAGGGCGTCGGCCATGCCCTCGGTCGAGGCCCCGGGAGCCAGCTCGACGGTCACCACGTTGGAGTAGACGTGCACGACCTTCACCCCCCCGTGGCCGAACAGGATGCGGGCGACGTGGTCGGGGGGGCGGTTCCCGGCTGCTCCCTCGAGCGAGCGGTAGCGCTCGTGGCCCATACCCGTCAGGCTGCGGTTGAGCTCGAACACCACCACGTCGGGGCGGCTGCCGCCCTTCTCGACCACCGTGATCGCCTGTCCCATGGAGGCGGCGAGGCTACCCGGGCGGGCCCGTGGCGGCCTGTCCGGGCGCCGGGACCGGAGGTGGCCCTCGGTAGGCTGAGCCCATGGCCAGCGAGGTGGTCGAGATCGAGGGCCACATCATCGACTCGCTCATCCTGGCCAAGGTCATGGACGTGATCCTGGGCGCCGGAGCCGACTACCGCGTCCTCGACGTCGAGATCGGCAAGTCCAACGTCGACACCAGCCGGGCCCGCATCGAGGTCATCGCCGACACCGAGGACGCCCTGGCCAGCCTGCTCGTCGAGCTGCAGGTGCACGGGGCCAACCGGGCCCACATGGGCGAGGCCGAGCTGGTGGGGGCGGACGCCGACGGGGTCCTGCCCCCGGGCTTCTACGCCACCACCAACCTCCCCACCCGGGTCCGGCTGGGAGGGAGGTGGCTGGAAGTCGAGAACCCGGAGATGGACTGCGCCCTGGTGGTCCGCAGCGTCGATCGCGCCGCCCCTTCTCGTGAGTCGGCCGCCGAGGACGGGCCCGGCTGGCGGGTGAGGACCGTCCCCATGCACCGGGTGCGGGCCGGGGACCTGGTGGTGGTGGGCAGCGACGGGGTCCGGGTCGAGGCCCCCGAGCGTCCCCGGGGCGCCACGCCCTTCGAGTTCATGACCAGCGAGGTCTCGTCCGAGAAGCCCAAGGGGCTCCTCGTCTACGACGTGTCCCGGCGCATCAGGCGGGCCAAGGCGGCCGGAGGCCGGGTCCTGGCCGTGTGCGGGCCGGCCGTCATCCACACCGGGGCCGGTCCCGACGTGGCCCGACTGGTGAGGGAGGGGTGGGTCGACGTCCTCTTCGCCGGCAACGGCTTCGCCACCCACGACGTCGAGGCCAACGTCATGGGGACCTCGCTGGGCGTGTCCGTGCGTGAGGGGGTGCTGGCCGAAGGGGGCCACTCCAACCACCTGCGGGTGATCAACGAGGTCCGCCGCTACGGCTCCATCGCCGCGGCCGTGGACGCGGGATACATCGACGGGGGGGTCATGTACGAGTGCGTCCGTCGGGGCGTGCCCTTCGTCCTGGGCGGGTCGGTGCGCGACGACGGCCCCCTCCCCGACGTCTACACCGACGTGGTGGAGGCGGCCGACGCCATGCGCTACCTGCTCCAGGGCGTCACCGTGGCCCTCATGCTGGCCTCCACGCTGCACGCCATCGCCACCGGCAACCTCCTGCCCTCGGGGGTGGAGACCTACTGCGTCGACATCAACCAGGCGGTGGTGACCAAGCTGGCCGACCGGGGCAGCCACCAGGCTCTGGGGATCGTCACCGACGTGGGCCTGTTCGCCCGGGAGCTGTCGGCCGACCTGGGCCAGGCCCCGTGAGACCCCCCGTCTCGGTGGTGCTTGGCGACCCGTGGCCGTAGAGCCTCTGGGCTGGGGGCGACGCCTGCTGATGTGCCCCCCCGAGCACTTCGACGTCCTCTACGAGATCAACTCGTGGATGCACCGCGAGGTCAGGGTCGATCCCGACGCGGCCCGGGAGCAGTGGGACGGGCTGGTGACGGTCCTGAAGGAGGTGGGCGCGGAGGTGGAGCTCATGGCGTCGGTGCCCGGGCTTCCCGACCTCGTCTTCACGGCCAACGCCGGCATCGTGAACGGCGCCCAGTTCATACCGGCCCGCTTCCGCCATCCCGAGCGCCAGGGCGAGACGCC
>Ga0066672_10000143_pt1 | contig 17358 bp, 26 predicted proteins | sample GraSoiAngelo_121_FD_62292 | JGI IMG/M metagenome (GOLD analysis project Ga0066672, IMG submission 62292) | Grasslands soil microbial communities from the Angelo Coastal Reserve, California, USA - 14_0919_12_20cm | ecosystem: Environmental > Terrestrial > Soil > Grasslands | place: USA...
CGGCTTGGCCGACATGGTCTACATTGACACTAGCCATGAATACTTGCAGACACGGCGTGAGATAGAAGAGTGGCTTCCACATGTCCGGCCGCAGGGCTGGATAGTCATGGATGATATTGCCTCCAGAGACTATCCTGATGTGTTGCGAGCCTTCGAGCATTGTCTACAGGTGAGCTGTAGGGACAGGTTTGACTATTTCACTGGCTACACTAGGCCCCCGTTTACTCCAGAGTCACATGGACTATTAGTGAGCAGACTGAGATGAGCACGACTATTCCGGGCGGCTGGCCGCCAAGCCCAGCAAACGATCCGGGGCTACGAGTAGTCCAGCCAGTAAGTTACATAGTCTACAACGACCCGTATGATCAGAAATATCACGCAGTAGCTGACGGCTCGTTAGGCTTACCCAGTTCAGACATTGTGAACGCCGATGCGGCCACGGTCATCAATAATGCAATAATTGCCTCAGGCGGCGGACTGACATTTATCAAAAGAGCCGTGTATAGTCTCACAACAGAACTTCTAATTTCTGGTATTAATGATAGTGCCCTGATTCTTGAAAAAGGAACCCAGCTTACTAGAATAGGCACGAATAGATTACTGAATGTCACAAACTCTCAAAGAACGCTTATTTCTGGAGGCCGATGGAATGGCAACAATGTAGGCTTTGAAAATATCATGGTCCAAAATGGCAGTCATGATACAAGAATAGAGAACGTCGAAAGCTACAATGCGCCCAATGAAGGCATACTAATACACCATGGCATCGGAGCCGGCACAAATCTGCGCACGATAGTCGAGAAGTGTTATTTGCATGCTAACGGTTTCGGGATTCAGGACTTCCATTCCACAACGTCCGGGCCTCGATATACCCTTATCATAGGCAATAACGTTGAGGACAACACAACCGCTGGCATCTATGTCAATCATGGAGAGAAAGTACGCGTCGAGGCTAACCAGGTAAGAAACACCGTCGGGAACACGCCGACAGTATACGGAATAGCCTGCATCAATGGACAACGCGATGTAATAGTTGGTAACACCGTAGAAAAGATGGGAGGCTACGGAATCCAGCTTTACTTCAATGATCTATCAATTGTCGATGGAAACTACGCCGGCTTCTCACTCGGCGGAGGCAACGACCAGTCCGGAATAACAAACGATCATAGTAACAACACGGTCCTCAGAGGAAACCTGCTTGAGGGAAATACCGGTGATGGCATTCACATAGAAAGGTCGAACTATGTTGCATGCGGCGGTAACACAACTAGAGGCAACGGAGGGGCAGGAATCCAAGCCTTCCATGGTAGCAATGCAACCTGTATAGGCCTCTCAGTCATAGGCAATGTCTCAATTGGTAATACAGGACCGGGGATACTTTTCAATTCCTGCCAAGACTCTACAATTAGCGGAAATACATGTCTCGACAATTCGGCGGAAGGCATAATCCTATACAATGACGGCGGACAGGCCGGATGCACCGAAATCGTCATTGTCGGCAACCGGTCTGGCGATGATCGAAGTGGCGGAAGCAGAACACAGACTTATGGCATTAGAACAATGGCTCAGACAAATACGTCAACTATCGTCGGAAATATTGTTGACAACAATCTCAACGGAAGTATATCACAAATTCAGAGCGCGTTCATGCGGACAGCCCAAAACCTCGGATATAATCCGGGAACAGGAACCGTTACAGCCGGAGCCTCGCCCTGGACCTATATCAACGCGGATGGGTATGACGAGATCCTCGTTCTAACAACAGTGAACGGAATAACGGCCGTAACCTATCGAGGAACGGCAGGCTACCCGATAACCGCAAACGCATTCGCTTTCTATCTCAAACCTAACGACACTATCGTGGTAACATGGGCTACTACTGCTCCCATCTTCACGAAATATCCACTCTGAGGGATTAAGAAGGTTGCCTGTTCCTGTCTGGGACACAGACTCTATGCGTTGGGGAAGCTTCTACTGTGATTCCTGCGAATCACTAACCTATCGCCTCGAAGACCTGTTCGGAGCCTTCACCGCGACTGGTCGAGGGTCAAGGAATGACTGATTCTAGTCTTCCTAGAAGCAGTAGGTTCCATCCGGGCCGCATCCCTATCACTCGCAGAGATGGTAGCCGTGGCTATGTTGACGGGTCAATCTGTGACCAGTGTTCATGTAATAGTAAACAGCAGGCCAACTGTGTCTTCAGTCGTGAGAACAGCTTGGGAATACTGGCAGGGTTCAATCCTAGCGACAAGTATCGTAAAGCCCACCGGGACGATATTTCCGCGTCTCCCCTCATGCAGAGTTTCAAATATCGTAAGCCTATCGACAACCATGTCTCTTTCGACCATGTGCTTCCCCCTGTACAGTTCCCACACTTCCCGATAAAATCGTGGAATGGGATGATGCAGACTCTTAATAAGATGAAAGTGATTAGGAGAGAGGTAGTGGGCTAGCATGGTCAAGTATAGGCCCTTAGAGGAACGATTCTGGGAGAAAGTCATCAAGGGCCCTAACTGTTGGACTTGGCTAGGAAGCCATCAATCTACTGGCTATGGGATGTTTCGTCTTCCTAGACATGGAACATGGACTCATGCACATCGAGTTGCCTATGAACTGAAAAATGGGCCGATTGCCTCGCCGAGCGTTTTCGTCTGTCATAGTTGCGATAATCCCGGATGTGTTCGACCCGATCACCTATTCCTAGGAACACATAAGGAAAACATGAAGGATATGGTGAATAAACATCGAAGTAGGGGGCATCGCTATAGGGACGGGGCCCAACACGAGATGGCTAAACTTACTTGGCCACAAGTATTCGAGATTCGTAGATTGTACCAAAAAGGGCAATATACACAAAACCAACTAGGCAAAAAGTTTGGACTAACTCAAACAGGAATAGGGCGAATAATCCGTTTTGTAGCTTGGAGGGAAGGGATTGCCGGATAGAGTCAAGAAGCTTCTCGAATCCTCGCTGCATTTTACCGGTGCGGGATGGGTAGGCTTCTACGAGGTTCCCCAATGGTCCACGTCTGACACGTGTACTTTCAGCGACTTTGCCACAGTCTCGAACGCTACAATACTCCGAGCTGACACCTTGGCCATAGTCACCAATACTATAGCTACCAATGTGGTCACGCTGACACAGGCGGCGATGGTCAACATTGATTGTATCGTAATGGTGGCGGGGACAAGATGAGTGCTAGCCAAGTTCCAGCCTATGCTTCTGTTCCGCCATATTTACAAAACTATAGCCAAGTCAGCGATGTCGGAAACAAATTTGGCAATGCCACCCTATTCACAGCGTCTACAACACCTAGTACGACACAGGTTCAGGATATTATCTCGCGTAAAGATAGCTGGATCGACAATTTTGCCGGGCACGACTTTCGTTTCCATCAAGTCACTGAATACTATGACGGCATCGGCTCCGGTAGACGGACTGGCCAGATACATCTCCGTAACAGTCCTGTTCTCTCAGTAGAACGCTGCGAGTACCGGCAGGAGGGCGGCGATCCTAGTGGCAGGGATGCTTGGATTCCCGGAGTCAACGGTAGCAGTGCGGAGGCGGCGGGTGTCCTTGTAGGGCCCAAGTCGAATGTTCAAGCTGACTACTTCTACAGCTACCCGGAAAAAGGCTTGATCCGCTGGGGCCGGATAGGCTTCACCCGCGCCCAGAAATACCGGGTAACATACAGCTACGGCTATCCTAGTCCGCCTGACTGGGTGCGCGACCTGTCCGCGACAATGGCGGCTATAGAGTGCTTGTCAGTCTTTTCTGGAAAGTTTATGCCCCCCGAGCCCTTGGCCAACTATGAAGCCCGGTTCGAAAGAGATGTCGCTTTGATACTAACCACTGCTGGGAGACGACCACTTTCTGGAGTTGCTTAGATGCCTCAGGATGTGGCCCTGACTGTCAGGGACTTGCTCTGGAAGAACTGGGCCACCAGCAACCCTGACGATGATCCGACCACTGCTGAGACTTTTCTTCCTAGCAAAGCCTGCTTCACAACACGCGAATATGCTTCGAATCCCCGCCGTATCCATAACAACATGGTTAGCATAGTCTCACAAGGCATCAAAGAGACTCCTGAAGAACTAGGCTCAACAGTCATGTACAAAGCTGAGGAGACTTTCGAGATTCATGTCTGGGCGATAGCGGGTATCGGGGATGATTTCGAGGCTGTACGACAGCGAGCGAGGAACATGATTGACTCAGTAGACATTATTCTCCGGTTGGGCGCGGTGTCGGCTACTAGTGCCGCATTGGGCATTCAGTTTCTGCGGATAAGCCCCGGCTGGATAAACAGGGACGAATTGACAAGGCATCAAGTGTTCCACAAGGTGAAAGAGGCTGTGGCAGTCTACTACCGGACTGATGTTCAACTTCCGAACGGGGCCCCGATAGTTCTACCAACTTTCGGCGTATTGCAGGCTGATATAGGAACAGCAGACTTGAGCAGTGCAGGATAAATGTCAGAGCTGATTAACTACAGTACGGGTACAACGGTTCCGGCCGCATGGCTTAACCGGGCTCAGCTACGAGAAGAAGGCAAGGCAAGCTATGTAGTCTATTCCGCAGGAGGAACCGTTTACGCGAAAGCGATGCTTCCGGCCGGAATAGACTATTCTGGTGCAAATGCAGCCACACAGATTAACAGTGCGATTACAGCTCTTGCTAGTACAGGCGGAAACATTTCCGTCAGAGCCGGAATCTACACCTTCGGTAGCACTGACCAGATTGTGCTGAAAAGTGGGATAGGCCTGATAGGCGAAGGCGATTATACCCCATTCTATAACGGAACGGCTACAGGCACGGTCTTCAAGAGATTGTCAGGTACAACCCCGACTATTGTGACAGACCCGGCTGGGTCTACCAATGTCCGGTTGGCGGATGTCACGGTTGACACCGGATTCTTCGTCACCTCTGGGTTACAAGTCCAGAACTGTCAACGGGGCAACTTCCAGCGTATCTCATTGATCAACAATGAACGGGCTACTGCCGGGATCGGTTTGAACATAGTACCTTCCGCATCCGTTTCAGCCCCGCTAAACAATGTTAACGAGTGCGTGTTCCGAGACTTCCATATCAACTCGGCCTATTACGCAGTTCACATTAAAGGTGCAGACGGAACTCATGTAGTCACAAACTGCGAGTTCGACAACTTCTACATGGTTAACGTGTCAAACATCGCTGTCAACATCGAACAGTATGGCGACACGCTCCAATGGTTGAATACTTTCGGAAGCGTCCTCTCAGGCGGAAAAGGCATGGTGTTGAACAGTGGAACACCCGCTTCGGACGTAGGTGTTAATGGAGACGTGTTTCTCAACATCAAGTTCGACATGGCAAGCGGTTCTGATCAGCCAGTAACCATCAATAAGAACACTGTACCTCACTATCTAATCTTACGACAGGGGACAGGACTACCGCCCTATGCTCTCATGCAGAACAATGCCGAAGCCATAGTCAAGAATCTTAACACGGCCTTTACACCAGCAAGCATTAGCGTAACCGCTTCACCTTTTACCTATACCAATGGAGACGACAACCCCGAGATTGTAACAGTGAACGGAGGCACAGTAAGCTCCGTCACCTATGGCCGTAGCGGAAACGTACACCAAGTAGCCTCAGCCACTAATGTTGCGGTAAAACTGGAAGCCTACGATGCCATGACAGTGACTTATAGTTCAGCCCCTACAATGACCAAGTATCCCGGCGGATAAACTCCCTTGTCGGTTCCTATCGGAGGATGGTATGTTTCCAAAAAGCTCCAGTTTGATGAGGAAGATAGTTTCGGAGTTACCCCTAGTAATCCTAGCTATTCTCAGATAGGCTATAATAGCCTAGTCAATATTTCAGCCCCAACACAGCTAACCCCAGTCTTACAGCCGGGAAGTGAAGATCCACAGTTGCTTCTAGAGCGTGGCATGGACCTGTACAATATCGACATCAATTACAGGCCGTTCGACACGACCTTTGCCAAGTACGGGTTTAATGCTCAGGGAGGCGGAACGGGGACAATAGACAAGTCGTTGAGTCTAGCCATGAGCATAGCCCTAGGCGGCTCAGGCGAAACCTTCATTCAGGCATTGGGCTGTCGAGTCGGGAATATCGGCATAGGTGGAAAAGCGGGTGGGCCGATAACTGTCAAGGCAAAGATAGCCTGCCAGAACATTCCAGTACCCTCGACAACAGTATTGCCCGGTAGCTTTGCCACTAATCCTTCTACGGTTCCTATCCAGTTCAAGGACGGCGGAGCCCAGCCTGTCTCAATAGGCGGATCACAGTACAATGTTAACTCGATCAATATTCAATGCGATAGGGGCTTGGAGAGGATTCCCCAGCCCAATTCGCAGATAGCCCAGCTCATCATTCCCACAACTAGACGGATAACCGGCACAGTCGGCATTGTCTGGCTGAACACTGACAACTATGCACGGCTGGCCAATGATACTCCGTTCACTCTAACATGGACATTGAAGACGGGCGGGTCGACACTGACACTGACGGGAACACGGTTCAGACTATTATCTAGCCTATCACTAACCCCTGAAAGCACAGTTTATGAGCAGTACGGATTTGAAAGTTTAGCCGGAACTCTGACATAGATGGGACATGGCCTCAATAAAACGGGTAGACATCGGAAATGGAAAAATAACGCAGAGGTCTTCTGGTCAAGAGTTGAAAGAGGCGACGGTTGTTGGGAATGGAAAGCAAGAATCGACAAGACAGGATACGGAGTATTTTCGCTTGGCGGGAAAGACATTCGGGCACATCGGGTAGCCTACATTCTCACATCAGGACGAATCCCAGACGGGCTATGTGTATGCCATCACTGTGATAACCGGAAATGTGTCAATCCGGCCCATTTCTTTCTAGGCACTTTGGCTGACAATAATCGAGACTGTTGGGATAAAGGACGACGGCCACCTCTACCTGAACACTCAGGAGAGAAGAATGGAATGGCCCGACTGAGCAAAGAAATCGTTCAAGCGATACGCAAAGACCATGCCACGGGGCTGTATAGTCAAGGTCAACTGGCTAAGAAATATCAGACAGGACAAGCCCACATCTGGCGGATAATACATCGCCTCAGATGGAGAAATATTTAGTTGGGGCTTGCTCAAGTTACCCGTGGAGTGGGTGGCCGCGAAGACTATCTGGACACTAACAATGTCATATTCAGCAACAGTGGCAACTTCGGCAGTAATACCGACACTACAGATGGAGACATTATCACATTCACAAGCGTCCTAACCAACTCGACAGCGGCTGACAATTTTGTGCCATACCGTAGTGTCTCTCTCAACAGCACAACTTATCCCTACATTATGGCACGGGTAAAAGTCGCAACATTGGATTCTGGGGCAGGCTTACAGGTCCAGCTCTACGCCCACTTCACTGACTCGTCAACTAGCCGGACGGTCATAGCCACTGCGCCGACAACTGCCATGACCGTCTACACTTCTCCTGCTCTCCCCACAGGCAAGACTATTGACAGGATAGGAGTCGTCGTCCAGTCTACTGTCAGCCAGAACGGAACATTCAATGTCAACTACCAAGTAGACTTTGTGATGAGCTTCAAGGAGCTGTTGACTCTGCCCACGGTGATACAGCCTATAGGGTTCAGGAAGCAGAGGAACATTGTCGAGATACCGATAATCCAGCGCGAAGGAGGCCAAGTACAGGACCTAGGCTCAATGTCACCTGAGGTAACAGTAGCAGGCGGACTAGTCAATACTACTAGTGGCCAGTCAGGCTGGACAAACACTTACACGGCCGATCAATGGTGGCAAATCATGCTAGGGATAACCCTGGAGACTGGGACGATACAGGCTGACGGGAATCCGACATGGCAGTGGTTCTCATCAGACGAGATACAGGGCAAGTATCTGCCGAAAGCCTTCCTGCCTCAGCAGGTTCCTGGACGAGTGAATTATCACAATTACGCTCTACAGCTAAAACAGATGGATGTTGGCCCAGAGACCACGGCTAACAGTCTGACAGGAGTCACCTACTAGATGAGTTATCGTCGGCCACGATTGCACGGGCATGAGAGGAAGAAGCGGGAGAAGAAGAAACGCGGATACTTCGGCATAATCGCGCCAGTCAGAGAACTACGCCATGCAGAACACGGGCTTCACGGTATAGAACGCGTCTTCGAGAAACGGGCGGCCAGAGCTATGCGAGAGGTTCATGGAGCAATGCAGTCAGTCGCCTCAGCATGGGCACAGGCCATCGCCATGGCCATAGCCAGAGGCGGCCCCCTAATCGTAACCATAGGCGTAACAGTGGAGCTGGAAGATATGGAGGACCTGCCTGATGAGTCTGTGACGGATCTCCAAGGAGACATCCATGAGATACTGGAGAACGCGAGTGTGAACACTGTCACCGAGTCGAAAAGCATAGTCCCAGTCAGAACTGGGCGACTGCGAGATTCTATAAGCGGAACAGTGGATGACGAGTTACTAATGGTAACGTTCCAAGCTGACACAGGCTACGCTATCTATGTCGAGGATGGGACTAGCAGGATGGCTCCAAGCCCATATCTCCGCGAACCAGCGGCCGAGGCCGAAGTCGAACTGAACGAATCAATAGACAATGCTATTGCCTCGAGGCTTGACGGGAACATTGACGGCGACGAGGACATGGTAGACTTGGAGTTCGAGGGTGAAATAGAAGTGGTTGAGGATTTTGTACCATGAGTGCCGAGCCCTTGCCTGACATTCTTGACCCTGAGACTGAAGCGCGGACAATAGCCAAGTTCTTCAACACGCTAGTCATGGAAAGGGTTCCCGAGAGTGTTGCTAAAGCCCTAGCCGTAGCCTATATCGAATCGTTCAACCGGAGACTCGGCTAAATGTCGTCAATGCTACGAATAGTCAGAACAGTGCGCCGTAGCCAGTTCGTCGGACGGGAAGCAGGCATGGCAACAGCAGGTGGCGGAACTAGCCCTGAAATGGCTGGCTCAATGGGAACCTCAATGCTCGCCCTAGGCACAAGCGCGATGGAGCTAGGACCCGAAGTCGCCGCCGTCTTCGGAGTCCTAATCGCTATCGGAGTTCTTCAACAGTTTGCTCATCCTGAACTAGGCGGAGTCGTACTACCAACAGTCTCCCAGATTACGCGGCCACAGGACTATTCTGACAGGATACGAGAACTGACATTGCTGAAAATCTATGGGCAGAGCGAAGGTTCCAAAGTCTGGAACGCGGAGTGGAACCAGAGAGCCATAGATATTGATCTACGGACTCGGACTCCATAAATGGTACAGTTTCTGGCAGAACTACTTCGCGGAGTAGGCTACCGAGACAACAACTTCAAGCCGATAGGAGTCCTGTCAGCGGATAACGACCCCACCCCGTCCCATACCGATGCTAGCGCGCAGTTTGGAGCCTCGGCCAGTAGTGACGGTGATGTTCTCACGTTTTCAGGCACTTCTTCGTCGGCATATGTCGCACTAGGGAATATTGGTATTGGCATCAGCTTCAGCACAACAGCCTATCCCTACTTGGTCGTCAGGATGAAGGCTGTGAACCCTGGAACTATAGACATCAAAGTCGGCGACCCCACGACATTCGCAACCTTCACTGCTACACTAACTACCAAGTTTCAGACCTTCTCCTTCGCAATGCCGTCAGGCCATACATTGTCGCTTATCACATTCCTGAACCAGTCAGTCGCGGGCAATATCCAGTGCGACTATGCTTACGGTTGTGCGAAGACGCCTATCCAGCTAAGCCAGAAGGACCTGATTAAAGGTTCAGTCACACGGACAGGGCTAGGTGCGGATCATGCCGAGCTGGAACTGAACAACTGGCAGGGCAAGTTCGTTACTGGAAGCAACAGTATCGGCTTCGGCGATCATCTTCACATCTATCTTGGACAAGGCTCAACCCTCTATCATGTCTACGGTGGCTATGTTGAGCTTCAGGAGCCGACCATGCCTAGTGACCAGATTACGATTCACAGCCGAGGCTGGGGGCTCGGCCTATTACGCTCGAAAGTCCTACAGATCTACAATAATGCTACGCCCCAGACTATTTTCAACGATGTGATTATGAACTGGGTTAATCCCTCTACCAAAAACGGCGTCTCAGTTCTGCGCCCGTACCAGTTCACATCCAGCTATATCCAGAATCTAGGCTCAGCCTTTCCCCTCTATGTCACCAACATGAACCATGCGTATAACGTGTTAAGGGAGATAGGGGACCAGACAGTAGCCCAGAACAATTCTGCAGTCTTCTTCGTGGATCCGGCTGAGAACCTTCACCTTGTCCCTCTAGGAGCTTCTTCAGGCTCAGCCAACTGGACCACGGACCCTTTCCCCGCACTCTACGGAACAAAGATAGCTGTAGGCTCGAACCTTGTCACTAGCAAGCTGACCAATGACAGTAAGAGCCTAGCCAACCGAGTCCACTACTATGGGATTGCTCAGATTCCAGGACAGGTGGATGGTTTGACAGAGTACGCGAATGATACTGCAATACAGGCAGCTTGGAATATTGGAGGCTTCGGCGGCGGAGCGACAAACGCGACTCCTAGGGCTGAGACAACAGCGACTCTGCACAGTGTAGCTAGTCCCGTGGCGATAGGGGCCAAGTCGAACCAACTTGATCTACAGAACAATGGCAGCGGAGGATTCAGCGATGTCGCAGGCAACATGAACATCAATTTTACAACACCCACGCAGATAGGGTTAGGCGCAATAGACTTTACCAAGTTCGGCAGCCAGTGGAGCCCACCCCTGATAGAGTGCCACTTCAGAGTCCATGTTACCGGCCAGCCATTCGGTAATCCTGCGGCCACAGGCTACTACTCGCTCATCTTCTTCAAGGACAACAACAACTATTTCGAGTATAATCTGACAAGCCAACTGGCCAACCCACCGTTCTACAACGCGATTCTGAACGCTAGCAACTTGACGCAGGACTTCTGGTATCACGTCCTAGTTCCTATTGGGCCTAACGCGGGCAACCTGTTCCTATCCGCCCCCGCGCCAAACATCGTTCCACAGCCAACTTCAGGCGATCCACCTTGGAAGAGCACGACCATAGGAGGACCCGTCTGGAGTCTCATCAATGGCGTAGCCTTCTTCGCCACTTTTGACGGTGGTACAGTCAACACTAGCCATGTTCAGATGTATCTAGACGGATTCCGAATCATCGGCGGCCGCTACCGACTGGCCTACGACAATCGCTCCTTGGCTAATGGAGCATATCCTGACATGAGCGAGATGTTCTTCTATGATCCGATCTCGAAGGACGAGTTGGCTATCAAGAACTTTGCACAGGCCGAACTTGAGCGTTTACGGAAGCCGATTATCCGTGGAACAGTCGTAGCTCCACTATTGGCAGACATTGTTCCTGAGCAGCAGGTCCAGTTCAACATTCCCTCAGCCAACCTCTCAAACACATATCTGCGATGTACTAGTGTCACTCACCGTTTCAGCCAGTCAGGATTCCTCACAGAACTAGCAGTGTCGAACGACTTCCGCAACAGCCAGCCCCTAGACCAGTTCAAACTTGCAAACGTCCTATTACAAATGGGAGAGAACGCAATATTCTCTAGAGAATTATATGATTTAAAAACTGCCATACTAGACCCCACATTTACACCAATCACTGACAGTTACTCGTAAGAGTGACCCATTCTCAACAATTCTTGCCTAATGCTCTGGTAGAGACTGTCACAGGTCTTGTCCGAGTCTCCCGAATAGGAGCCCATGCCATACCCCACCGAACCTAGCCGGACTAAACCTCAGCAGACCAACGGCTGACCTAGCCCCACCGCGTCTTATCCGACCATACCGCATCGGGCCGAACTCAGCCTGACCTTACCCCACCAGAATCTGGCCGTTCCTCACCACGCCTCGCCAAAGCCAGCCTGAGCAGAGCCGACATTGCTAGACCATATCTCGCCAGACCGCGCCTTACCGAACACTACCAGAGCGAAGCCTAGCTCACCGAAGCTAACCGGACCAAAGCAAACCAAACTCAACAGTGGCGAACCTTGGCTGGCTCGACCATGCCTTGCCATTATGAACTATTGGACTTGCCAGCGAGTAACCTCAAACTGGCCGAACTTGGGACGATAATCGCCTATGCCGACATAGTGGCCAGCATATTCAAGAATCTCATGCAGAGTCTCGGGCTGTATCGCATCTGCGTCTCTGATACTGATCTGGAACTCTAGACCCCACTTGGCGAAGCATGGCCGTCTACGATTGACCCGGCTTCGCTGTATGACTACTGAGCGAGTATCAACATGCCAGTCCTGATTCTTGTGAATGATTTCTAGTGGCACGACATCGACAAAGGCTTTCACGCGATCCGTGTATCGTTTGCCCTTATGACCCTTGATGAAGAACTCAGACGCGGCCTTGATCATGGCTCCCTCAATATGGCTTGAGGGCTGATAGACCTGTTTCTCCTTGTTCAGATAGAGATGGTCATGCTCTTCCTCAGTATAGTCCTGCGCGGCAACCCGTTTCGAGTTTCCTTTCTTGCTGACCTCTTCATGGTCAGGAAACTTATGCTGTAAGAGAGGCGAAATTCCGCTAATCTCTACGTTGATTAGTTTAGGCAACTTTTCCTCTCCCTAGTCTTGCTTTGCACTCTGGGCATTCTTTGGGGTTCTTCGTTCTCGGCTTCCACTCATATCCACATCTTGAACATTTCAAGTCTCTACTAAGACTATGAATAGGATTAATATGGTTTATGCTACGGCATGCCCCATCCTTCTTAGTTCTGAAAGTATCGCCTCGTACAGCTTCTGGCAACTCGCCTCTGAATCGCCCTGATATGGCAACTCTAAAACGACATAGCCTTGTCTCCTGATGGCTGTCCTGAAAATATCGTCCTTCCTTATCTGACTGTCCTCGAGGTGGGGTGGCCCATCCAGGAACACGACGAGGGGTTTGGGAACGGTTGGAAAGTAGAAATCTGCTGAACTTACAAACAACGGTTCCTGCGTCAGATAGCGAATATTGTCTCTGTTCAACTTGGCCGCAATCCGAATCTCCATCGCAGAAACAGGGACGGCCATTCTCTGCTTCCATTCAGCCATACCCTCAAAGTGCTTGAACTAGGGATTAGAACGGTAGATATGCCTGTAACTATTCAGACGATTTTCCACCAGAAAACCTTCCCCTTAACCGAATCGGCAACAAACCGAGCGATAGGATATGGAATCTCCGCTCTCTGATCACTCGATTTTCCTCCGTATCGGAGGTATAGTTTTCGATGGAATTGATAGTCTGGGTTCAGAGGTAGAGAGATGTTCGACCATAGAGAGCGTCTCCCTCCAGCACTAATCATGAAGTGCCAAGAGGGAGCCCTGCCAAGGACAGTAGGATAGTACCGTTCCATGTTTGTAACGTTTTCCATAGCCCAGAATTTCGGCTGCGCTTCCCTAACAAACCTCTCGAACTCGCCGACCAGCTTGTTAGCTGTCTCGATATCCCGCTTCTTACCTTTGTTGACTTGGAACTGGAACCCTATAGAGTAGAAAGTGCATGGCGGAGAACCAATTATCAAGTCCACGTCGCTGAACCCGTAACCGTCCAACTCCCGAATGTCTGAAAGTATCAGCTTGCTAGGGTAACCATAGTCCTTGATGTCGATACCCCATACCTCATCACCGTCCTCGACGAAGGGCTTGCTCCATCCTCCTCGGCCGCAGAACAGGTCTAAGACTTTCATCGTTCGGGTTTGTATGCCAAAATCGGCAGCTTGCTCTGAGCATGATGATTCTTCTCTCTAACAATCTTCTTGATTCGAGCAGAGTAGAAAGCTGACTTGTGACTAGCTGAGCGCGCGGATCCCGCAGAATCGTAATACTTCTTGGGCGCCCATCCTCTCACATTGAATAGAGGCCTCCACATTCTCCAGATGTAATTTGTTCCAGTTCTCTTGTAGACATAGGCTCCCTGTTCTAGCGTCACTTTCGGTTTAGATTCCTTGAGCTGAGCAGCCAAGTCAGGCATGAAAGTCTCGAGATCGGAGAGATGACAGAAGTCTACCTCGAAATCGAAGATTCTGGGTCGCCAATGGGGATCATCCAATTCCCCGCACTTCGGACATTCTTTCATTCTGGTTTTGCCATCTTGACCTTCGTCTTACGAGGCTCGACTTTGGCAACTGTCAATGTGAAGTCGCCATAGAACTGTTTGACAATCATGTAGTCTCCGATTTCGACCTTCGCCAGTTTTCGCATCTCCTCGGGCAGTGTTACCCGTCCACCTGATAGGACTCTAACGATTACTTCATTGGGTCTTGTCATGGTTTCTCCTCGGGCTTCGCATCGATAATCATTTCCTTGTAAGAGCGTCCGATTCCTCCACTTTCAAACTCCGGTGGGTTGAGCCAGAACACTATCTTGTCGTGATCAATAGCGTATTCGTATTCTCTCTGAGTGGACTTCCCGACATACCCGTCCTTGTTGAGAACCAGAATCGAGTCGGAAAGGTCGATTTTCTCACAGTGGAGCTTGTCTAATCCATCTTTGCGAAGTTCTGCGTTGTTTTCCGGTTTGTGTAACCAATCATGTTCGAATACTCCTGGCGCCAGAACGATCCATCCGGCCAGAGTAAGTTCGCGGTTAGCTTGGACAAATTCATCTTTGAACCTCACTGAACCGCACAGAGTAACGATTCCTCGAGTCATTTCTTCTCCGCGGATTGTTCGGTAGAAACCGTAGTCTTGTTCCATACTTCTCTGCAGAGACTCGTTAGGTCGTAGCCACATTGTCTGCAGAAAATGGAAGCCTGTTCTGACATCACAGTATTGTACATGAAGATAGCCTCAGTTTTGTCCGGCAGTTCTTGCGTTAGTCTGTCACATTGAGGACAGATTAGTTTGATTACGGTTTTCAAACAGCTATCGTCTCCTTAGCCATCTAACAAATCGTTCCCATCGTGTCCACGGCTGATAGCCTACACAGACCAGAGAGCCATCTTTACGGATATGCTCATGCGACTCCATCAGCGGGTTTCTTCTACAGACTGTTTTCATGCTTGTTCTCTTTTGGGAGTGGACGGCACAGGCGGGTTAGCATGTCGCAAGGTTAAAGCCTGTGCCCGATTCCACTTTTCCCAGCTCGTCTTCTCATTCTTCCTGTAGATATGTTTCAAGTCCATGATCCAGAGTGCTGTTATGACTGTTCCCCCTATCAGGATTCCCAATATTAGCTCTATCAATTTAGTTGTCTCCGTTGGCTGAAAGTTCTTCCGCCGAAACCTCTCCGCCCCCCACTAGGTCCGAAATCGCCCGAGACTTTGCCCTTGTGTGGCATAGGCTGAACACATCATGCTCCTCATGTGCCCATTTCGTCTTCTCGCTAGAGCTGGCAACCGCGACCCCTGTGCTACTTCGACCTGTCGGGATATGGTAAGCCCTGACGGTTATACGGTACATGAAGCTGTCCTTAGCATCCTTGCCTTCTGCTGGTACTCGTTCTTCTGATCGTATCTCGTCGCTGACACTGCAAGCTAGGGCCCACTTGCGCCATGCACTCTTTTTCAGGAAGAGCTTGTTGCCTATCTTGACACTATCATCCTCTGTCAATAGTCGTGTTTTGAAGTCTTCGAACTTTTTGAAAGCCTCCGCCAATCTGTCAATGTCCATAGGCTCAACGATCTCAATAGGTAGGCTAGGCTGAATCTGGTTGGTTGGTACTATCTCAGGCTGGTCTAGCCTCGGCGCACTCCGGCAAGCATGTGTTGTCCCGTCTATGTTACGCGGATACCATTTCCCGTTCTCCTGAACCATTTTTATCTTGTGAGGGCCGAATTTACAGTCTGTTTCGAACTCGTTGCTTGTCATACTACTTTCTGTATCTCCTCTCGAACCCGATTCCTGAACGCTTTAGCTGTAGCTATGAAAACCATGCTCTCACTGCCTATTGCCGGAGTCTTAGGATAAGCCTCGTATTCCTCCACTATCTTGTCCAATATCTCGTTCAGCCTAGCCCTAGACACATTCTCGGACGCTGGGATTCGCCTGTTAATCTCTGTCGCAACCATTCCTAGGACCTCTGTAAGCCTCTCTGTCGTCACGCGGTCAATGTTCAACTTGAAACCCTCTACGATCTCGTCCAAGTCAGTCATTTAGCCCTGCCTCGAATATCGTCCCAGAGGAAGCGCCAGAATCCGAGTCGTCCCCTCCAACGTTTAAGCTGTCGGTCGATCCTATCGATCTCGTCCTGTAAGAGACCCTGAACAATGGGAATCTCGACGAGTAGGTTGTCGATGATTCTGTCCGATTCTGCTTCCAGAATCTCTCTTGGGGTTTGCGTTGCTGGTATTGGATGGTCTCTATAGTCCATCTTGTCTGTCATCGTCGTATCCAGCTCTCCTGAGCCTGAGCCTTACCATGCGTCTTCGCCCATTCGCCAAGAATGTTCCTGACCATAGCCTGCCGTGTTATGCCTAGCCTGCTGGCTTCCAACTCTACCATTTCGAGAACGTCCATGCTGAGTGACAGTATGAACTTGTTACGTTTCACCTATCGTTCACTGTCCTAGTTGTCAGCATGTCCTCGGATAGTCTAGGGTTCTGCCAGTCAGGAAACAATTCCTGTGCAAGTCGATAGTGCTTCAAACATACAAGTCCTCGGAACTCTCCCCCCAGCAGGTAGGGCCGGTGACACTCAGGATTGTTCTGGCAGTCGAAGCTCGGCCGATTATCGTCCTTCATCATTTCTGTTTCCTCGGCTTGCCGATTAGCACACTGAAGCGGATAGTGAACTTGTTCATCTTCTGAAGATAGGCCTTGAATGTTTTCGGGTCCATAATCCGTGTTGGGAAGGTTCCATAGTTTCTCTCGAACATTTCTACCTCAACTTTCTCGTTCGGCTTTGCCGCGTAGCTAAGAATCTCTCTGAGATATTCGAGAAATTCGGCTTGTGACATGGGATTCTTTCTTGGTAGTGTGCCCTTCTCGTTCTTTTTCCTCATGCTTTGACTCTCCCAATGACCCACGGGCTAGCCCCGAACATTTCTAGTGCTTGGTCTACCTGCCCGTTCTCGAAGAGCTCGTAAAGCTCGGGATTGTTCTCTGCATGGGGATTCGCAACATGGAATATGCTGATAGCCTGTTCTAAGACACTCTTGGCTTTCTCTGATCCGTAGGCTCGTTCTAGGCCTGTCAAGATTCGAAGATTCTTCTCTGCTTCGCACGGTCCCTGACTTAGCGTTATTCTCGCTTTTCGCGGTGCTGATAGGCCTATCCGCCTAGTCCTCTGCTCTCCCAAAGCCCTAGTGGCTGGTATGTTTCGATGTCCGAGAGGGAGGCCACGGCCTGAAGGCTCGTCTGTAGGGCATACTTGGGGCGTGACAGGCGGATAGCATGATGCTGG